>Ga0335076_10000640_pt1 | contig 32635 bp, 32 predicted proteins | sample Lox_Sample_25_FD_206717 | JGI IMG/M metagenome (GOLD analysis project Ga0335076, IMG submission 206717) | Soil microbial communities from Loxahatchee National Wildlife Refuge, Florida, United States - Lox_Sample_2.5 | ecosystem: Environmental > Terrestrial > Soil > Wetlands | place: USA...
GCGCCAAATGCACGGCGAACTCGCCGACCACCGTTTTGCCGGCGCCGGTCGGCGCGCACACCAGCACGCCGTGGCCCCGTTCCAGCGCCGCGCAGGCCCGCTGCTGAAAGTCGTCGAGCGTAAAGCTCAGTTCCGCGGTGAACCGGGCCAGCTCGGGCAGGTCCGTCACGCCGTTGCCGTGGAGCACCACGAGTCGGCCGGTCTAGGTGACATCGTCATGTTGCCCGGCGGTGAAGGACGGCTCGGGTATCGGCTTGTGTATCGGCGAAGGCGGCTCGATGACCGATGCCTCGTCGTCGGGGATCACGGCCTGGGCCTCGCGCTTGGCCTTGCGTTTGTCGTGCACTCGCGCGACCTGAATGGCGAACTCGAGGAGCACCGACAGCGCGATCCCCAGTGCCGTCATCGAGAACGGATCGGATCCGGGCGTGAAGATCGCGGCGAAGGCGAACATCGCGAAGATCAGCCCGCGCCGCCACGACTTGAGCCGCTGGTAGGTCAGCGCGCCCGTCATGTTGAGCATGACGATCAGCAGCGGGAACTCGAAGCTGACCCCGAAGACCACCAGCAGGTTGATCAGGAAGCCGAAATACCGATCCCCGGACAGCGCGGTCACCTGCACGTCGCTGCCGACGGTCAGCAAGAACCCCAGCGCCTTGGACAGCACGAAGTAGGCGAGAACGGCGCCGACGACAAACAACACCGCGGCGGGGATCACGAACCCGATCGCGAAGCGGCGCTCCTTTTGGTAGAGCCCGGGTGTGATGAACGCCCACAGCTCGTAGAACCAGACCGGACAGGCCAGCACGATTCCGGCCGTCATCCCGACCTTGAGCCGCAACATGAATTGGTCGAACGGCGCGGTGGCCAGCAGCCGGCACTGCCCGTCGGCGCTGATATTCGCCCTCGCCGATTGCGGCAGCGCACAATACGGGTGGCGCAGCCACTCCCCGAGGCTTTCCAGCCCGAAGATCGAGTGCGAATACCAGACGAACCCGAAGATCGTCGTGAGCAGGATGGCGCCAAGGGATATCAGCAGCCGGGTGCGCAGCTCGGTCAGGTGATCGACCAGCGACATCGTCGCGTCCGGGTTGGTGCGGCTGCGCCTATTGCGCGGATTGAGCCGTTTCAGCAGGCCCGCGGTGCGCGCTGAAACCTTGAAACCTTTCACGACGCTCGGTCAGTGGCGCTCGGGCACCGCGGCGACGCGGCTAAGCCGGGCGCGCTTCGGTGTGCCCCTGCTCGGTGGCCGCCGGCGGGTCGACCCGCTGCGACTGCACGGGCTGAGGAGTTTCCGAAGGTGTTTCCAAGGAAGGCGTTTCTGGCTTGCCTTCGGTCTGCATTTCACGCATTTCGGACTTGAAGATGCGCATCGACTTGCCCAACGAGCGCGCGGCATCGGGGAGCTTCTTGGCACCGAACAGCAGGATCACTACGACAGCGAGGATCGCCCAGTGCCACGGACTAAGACTGCCCACTTTCATTACCTCCAGACGTCCACCTGATGCTACCGCAGCGAAGCGACCTCCCGGTGTGCCCGCGCCGCGCCGCGCTGGGCCCGCGACAACGTCACCCTTGAGCCGCGACCTGGTAGGACTCCAGCGCCGCCACAGCGGCATCCCGTACGCGGTGGGCGAGCGACTCCGGTTCAAGCACCCGCACGGCCGACCCGAAACCCAGCACCAGGCGCGTCATCCAGTCCTCGGAGGCATAGGTCATGACGGCCTCACACGATCCGTCGGCCAGCTCGAGCACCACGCGCATCGGGTAGTACTCGAACATCCACGAGGCTGCGGGCGCCACCCACAGCTTGGCCGACGGCAGCGACGGATCGCCGTCGAACAACGACGTGTCCGGCGGCGCACGCAGCGCCGGTTCGGGGGCCGCGGCGGGCTCGCCCAGGTCGCTGGCATCGACGATCCGGTCGAAGCGAAACAGACGGACCCCTTCAGCCTCGCGTGACCAGGCCTCCAGGTAGCTGTGGCCGCCGATCAGCAGGACGCGAATGGGGTCGACGATCCGGCTGGTCAGGGTGTCGTGCGAGGCGGAGTAGTAGTCGATGGCCAGTGCGTGCTTGTACTGCACCGCCGTGCGCACCGCGGCCGCGGCCCGACTTTCGACGGGCGCGGGCTCATCGACGGCGGCCACCGGAGCCCCCGTCTCCTGCCCGACGGCGCCGGCGGCGGCCTCGATCTTGGCGATCGCGCTGCGCGCCGCCGCGGGATCGACCACCCCCGGGATGTCGGCCAGTGCCCGCAGCGCCACCAGCAGGCCCGTGGCCTCAGGCGACGTGAGCTTGAGCGGCCGGTCGATGCCCGCCGAGAACGTCACCTCGATCGTGTCGCCGGAGAACTCGAAGTCGATGAGGTCACCGGGGTAGTAGCCGGGAAGACCGCACATCCACAGCTGGTTGAGGTCCTCCTCCAGCTGCTTGGCGGACACCCCCAGATCGGCGGCGGCCTTGGCCCGGGTAACCCTCGGGTTGGCCTGGAAATACGGCACCATGTTGAGCAGCCGGACCAAACGGGTGGACACGGGTGTCATATACGCCGCTCTCCCCCGCAAGCGGGTGGGGGTACCTCCCACTTGTGGGGGCGTGCCCCCACCGCGTGTGAGCGCAACCGGGCCAGCACGTCCTCGCGCAGGGATTCCGGCTCGAGCACGACGGCGTCCGCCCCGTATCCGGCGATGTCGCGGGCCAGCTGGTCGGCCGATCCGATGCCCAGTTCGATCACGTCGCCGTCGCGGCCGGCCAGCCGTCGCGTGGCTACCGACCTCCCGGCGCGCCGCAGCGCGGTGGCTCGCCCGTCGGCGACCCACACCCGGGCTTGACCGCCCGTCGGCACCGCCGAAGCTTGAGTGACGGTCTGGGACACGATCTTGCGCAGGTCCACGCCGTCGGGCACCGTGACCGCGCCGGCCGGTCCGATCGGCGTGACGTCCGCACCGATGCGGGAGAGCCGGAAGGTGCGGGTGTCGTCGCGGTCGCGGTCGTGGCCGACCAGATACCAGCGGCCCTTCTCGGTGATTACGCCCCACGGCTCGACGGTGCGCGTGGCGTAGGGCTCGGCCCGCGATGGCCGGTGCGGGAACTGTACGGCCTGGCGGGAGTCGATGGCGGACAACAGGATTCCGAGCACCTCCTCCGACCCGCGCAGACCCGCCACCCCGGCGGGGGACGCGATCGCCACCGGAGCCCCTGTATCGAAGGGGTCGACGTCCACCCCGGCGGCGCGCAGCTTGAGCAACGCGCCCTGGGTGGCGGTGATCAGTTCGGGTGACTCCCACAGCTGCGTGGCGACGGCTACCGCGGCCGCCTCGTCCGGGGTCAGCTCGACCGCCGGCAGCGCGTAGGCGTCGCGGTTGATCCGGTAGCCCTCGGTGGGGTCCATGACCGACACCCTGCCGACCTCGAGGGGGATGCCGAGGTCACGCAATTCGTTCTTGTCGCGCTCGAACATCCGCGAGAACGCCTCGGCGCTGGGGTTGTCGGAATAGCCGGCGACGCTGGACCTGATCTTTTCGGCGGTGATGTAGCCGCGGGTGGATAGCAGAGCGATGACGAGGTTCACCAACCGCTCGACTTTCGAGATCGCCATTCGTACCAGGTTATTAGATGGCCCTCGCCCGGCGATTTCGGCGGCCGGTCGCGTCGCACGATTCACAGCCCGCCACATCAGTCTGTAGTTGGCGGGGCAACACCGACTCTGAAATCTGATAGCGCCGCCGCTATCGCGTTTGCGATTCGAGCAACGGGTCCGCGGCGGTGCCCGTGTGACTGATGTGACAGACGGTGAAGCGAGCGGCGGCTACATGCTGGCGATCAGCCGCTTGACCCGTTCGTCGACCGACCGGAACGGGTCCTTGCACAACACCGTGCGCTGCGCCTGGTCGTTGAGCTTGAGGTGCACCCAGTCGACCGTGAAGTCGCGGCCGGCCGCCTGAGCGGCGCTGATGAACTCCCCACGCAGCCGCGCACGGGTGGTCTGCGGCGGGTGGTCGACCGCCTCGGCGATGTCCTCGTCGGTGGTCACCCGCGCCGCCAGGCCCTTGCGCTGCAGCAGATCAAACACACCACGGCCGCGCTTGATGTCGTGGTAAGCCAGATCCAGCTGGGCAATCTTCGGATCGGACAGCTCCATGTCGTAGCGGTCCTGGTAGCGCTGGAACAGCTTGCGCTTGATCACCCAGTCGATCTCGGTGTCGACTTTGGCGAAATCCTGGCTCTCGACGGCGTCGAGCTGACGACCCCACAGGTCGACCACCTGCTCGATCTGCGCGTTGGGTTCCCGCGTCTGCAGATGCTCGACGGCGCGGCTGTAGTACTCGCGCTGGATGTCCAGCGCGCTGGCCTGACGCCCGCCCGCCAGCCGCACCGGGCGCCGGCCCGTGATGTCGTGGCTGACCTCGCGGATAGCGCGGATGGGGTTGTCCAGCGAGAAGTCGCGGAACGGAACGCCGGCTTCGATCATCTCCAGCACCAGCGCCGCGGTGCCGACCTTGAGCATGGTGGTGGTCTCGCACATGTTGGAGTCGCCGACGATCACGTGCAATCGCCGGTATTTCTCGGCGTCGGCGTGTGGCTCGTCGCGGGTGTTGATGATCGGGCGGCTGCGGGTGGTGGCCGAGGAGACGCCCTCCCAGATGTGCTCGGCGCGCTGGGAAAGGCAGAACGTCGCGGCCTTGGGAGTTTGCAGCACCTTGCCGGCCCCGCAGATCAGCTGGCGGGTGACCAAGAACGGCAGCAGCACGTCGGAAATCCGGGAGAACTCGCCGGCCCGCACGATCAGGTAGTTCTCGTGGCAGCCGTAGGAGTTGCCGGCCGAGTCGGTGTTGTTCTTGAACAGATAGATGTCGCCGCCTATGCCCTCGTCGGCGAGCCGCTGCTCGGCGTCGACCAGCAGGTCTTCCAGCACCCATTCCCCGGCCCGGTCGTGGGTGACCAGCTGGACCAGGCTGTCGCATTCGGCCGTGGCGTACTCGGGATGGCTGCCGACGTCGAGGTAGAGGCGGGCGCCATTGCGGAGGAAAACGTTGGAGCTGCGGCCCCACGACACCACCCGGCGGAACAGGTAGCGGGCGACCTCGTCCGGGGACAGGCGGCGATGACCGTGGAACGTGCAGGTGACACCGAACTCGGTCTCGATGCCCATGATTCGACGCTGCACGTAATTGAGGGTACTGGTTGTCTGACCGCGAAGGTGAGCAAGCCGCGCCCAGGGATCTAATGGGCGAAGCGGAGCCCGCCGGCACCCTCCACGGCGGCGAGACTCACCCGCCCCACAAGCACCACCAGCCCCAGCGCGCCCGGCCTCCGACGAGGGTCGCGGCGGGTCCGCCGATTTGCTACGGCCGGCGGCTAGTCCGAGGATTTGTCGTCCGAGTCCGGCGCTTCACCGTCGGACTTCGAGTCCTTGGAATCCGGCTCCTGCAACAGCCCTTCCAAGGCGGGTCGGTTGATCCGCCGAAACGCCCGGCGCGGCCGGTTGGCATCCAGGATGGCCACCTCCAGGCTGCCCACCTCCAGGGTGTGCTGATCACCGTTGGAGGCCTCCGCGCTGCCCGCCCGCAGCGCCGAAACCGCGATCCCCAAAGCGTCACGCAGGTCGGCGTTTTCGGCGTACGACTCCTTGAGCGCGGTGACGATCGGCTCGGTGGTGCCGCCCATCACCACGAAATGCGGCTCGTCGGCGATCGACCCGTCGTAGGTAATCCGGTACAGCTCAGGCGGTTTGGTTTCGCCGTAGTGCGCGACCTCGGCGACGCACAACTCGACCTCGTATGGCTTGGCCTGCTCGGTGAAAATGGCGCCCAGCGTCTGCGCGTAGACGTTGGCCAGCTGCCTGCCGGTGACGTCGCGGCGGTCGTACGCGTAGCCCCTGGTGTCGGCGAACTGGATTCCGCCGCGGCGCAGATTGTCGAATTCGTTGAACTTGCCTGCGGCCGCAAAGCCGACGCGATCGTAGAGTTCGCTGATCTTCTGCAGAGACCGCGACGGATTCTCCGCGACGAACAGCACGCCACCGGCGTAGGCCAGCGCCACCACGCTGCGTCCCCGTGCGATGCCCTTGCGCGCGAGCTCGCTGCGCTCGCGCATCGCCTGCTCGGGCGAGATGAAATAGGGGAAACTCACTTCTTACCCTTCGGCTCGGCGTCGGGTCCGAAAGTGTCTGCGCGCGAGCGGCTTTCGATGACTTCCCGGGCCAGTTCGGCGACACGGCTCTCCGGCACCTCGGCCGCGCCCTCTGCGCCGATGGTGACCGCCGTCGGGTAGATACCGCGGACCAGATCCGGTCCGCCGGTGGCGGAATCGTCGTCGGCGGCGTCGTAGAGCGCCTCCACGACTACGCGTACCGCAGAATTGAGGTCGGTGACTTGCGAGTACAACTTCTTCATCGATGACTTGGCGAAGATCGAGCCCGACCCCACCGCCTGATAGCCCTCTTCCTCGATGTTCCAGCCGCCCGCGGCGTCGAACGAGACGATGCGGCCCGCGCTTTCCGGGTCCGACGCGTGGATGTCGTACCCCGCCAGCAGCGGCAGAGCCACCAGCCCCTGCATCGCCGCCGCCAGGTTCCCGCGCACCATGATCGCGAGCCGGTTGACCTTGCCGGCAAACGTCAGCGGCACGCCTTCGAGCTTCTCGTAGTGCTCGAGTTCCACCGCGTAGAGGCGGGCGAACTCGACGGCGATCGCGGCGGTGCCGGCGATGCCCGTGGCGGTGTAGTCGTCGGTGATGTACACCTTGCGAACATCGCGGCCGGCGATCATGTTGCCCTGCGTCGAGCGCCGGTCGCCCGCGATGACGACACCGCCGGGGTATTTCAGCGCGACGATGGTGGTGCCATGCGGCAGTTGGCCACCGCCGCCGCCGGACGGTGCGCCGCCGCTGAGGCTTGCCGGGAGCAATTCCGGCGCCTGGCGGCGGAGGAAGTCAGCGAACGAGGACAGGTCTACGGCGGAGGTGCCGGGAAGTGCGGAGTTAGTGGACAGGCGATCGGAAAACGGCCAGGTCACTGTCCGCCCTTTTGGACGTACGCGCGGACGAAGTCCTCGGCGTTCTCCTCAAGGACATCGTCAATCTCGTCGAGCAGATCGTCGGTCTCCTCGGCTAACTTCTCGCGACGCTCCTGGCCCGCGGCCGCGCCGTCGGCGAAGTCGTCTTCATCGCCGCCGCCACCGCCACGCTTGGTCTGCTCCTGAGCCATCGCCGCCTCCTGCTTGGTTATCGGCTCGTGTTAACCGAAGTCACACGCCCACTTGGTCTCTTCTACAGTACCGGTCAACACCGACGTTTCCCTGCTTAACGAGGTTCAGCTGGTCAGTTGTTCCACCAGTTCCACCGCGCTGTCCACGGAATCCAATAACGCTCCGACATGCGCCTTACTGCCGCGCAGCGGCTCCAGCGTCGGGATGCGCACCAGCGAATCGCCCCCGAGGTCGAAGATGACCGAGTCCCAGCTGGCCGCGGCGATGTCGGCGCCGAACCTGCGCAGGCATTCGCCGCGGAAGTACGCGCGCGTGTCCGTCGGCGGATTGTCGACGGCATTGAGCACCTGGTGCTCGGTGACGAGGCGCTTCATAGAACCGCGCGCGACCAGCCGGTTATACAGGCCCTTGTCCAGCCGGACGTCGGAATATTGCAGGTCGACCAGGTGCAGTCGTGGGGCCGACCAGTTCAGGTTCTCGCGCTGCCGGAAACCCTCGAGCAGGCGCAGCTTGGCCGGCCAGTCCAGCAGTTCGGCGCAGTCCATCGGGTCACGCTCGAGCTTGTCGAGCACGCCCGCCCAGGTCTCGACGATGTCGGCCGCGCGGGCGTCGGGGTCGCGGCTGTCGACCAGCTTGGCCACCCGGTCGAGATAGATGCGTTGCAGCGCAAGGCCGGTCAGTTCGCGACCGTCCGCCAGGGCCACCGCGACCCGCAGCGACGGATCGCGGCTGATGGCATGGACCGCGTGCACCGGCCGCGCCAACGTCAGGTCGGTCAGGTCGATCCCGTGTGCGGGACCTTCTTCGATCAAATCGAGCACCAGCGCCGTGGTGCCCAGCTTCAGGTACGTCGACGTCTCAGCCAGGTTGGCGTCACCGATGATCACATGCAGCCGGCGGTACCGGTCGGCATCGGCGTGGGGTTCGTCGCGGGTGTTGATGATGCCGCGTTTGAGGGTGGTCTCCAGCCCGACCTCGACCTCGATGTAATCGGAGCGCTGGGACAGCTGGAAGCCGGGCTCGTCGCCGGCGGGCCCGATGCCGACCCGGCCGGAGCCGGTGACCACCTGCCGGGACACCAGAAAGGGGGTGAGCCCGGCGATGATCGCCGAGAACGGCGTCTGCCGCGACATCAGGTAGTTCTCGTGCGAGCCGTAGGAGGCGCCCTTGCCGTCGACGTTGTTCTTGTAGAGCTGCAGTTTCGCGGCTCCCGGCACGCTGGCGACATGCCGCGCGGCGGCCTCCATCACACGCTCGCCGGCCTTGTCCCAGACCACCGCGTCCAGCGGGTCGGTGCACTCGGGTGCGGAGTATTCCGGGTGCGCGTGGTCGACGTAGAGCCTCGCCCCGTTGGTCAAGATCATGTTGGCCGCGCCCACCTCGTCGGCGTCGACCACCGGCGGAGGCCCGGCCGAACGGCTCAGATCAAAGCCGCGGGCGTCGCGCAGCGGTGATTCCACCTCGTAGTCCCAGCGGGTGCGTTTGGCGCGCTGAATGCCGGCGGCGGCCGCATAGGCCAAGACCGCCTGCGTCGAGGTGAGGATCGGGTTGGCGGTCGGGTCGGACGGCGAGGAAATGCCGTACTCGACCTCCGTCCCGATAATCCTTTGCATTACTTCAAGATAGGCCCGGCGACGATGCGGCACGCAAATTGGGGGTACCGCCCAGCCGCGAAGCGGCGAGGGGGAGGGTGATCCGGCGCCCAACCGATCGAGTCCAGGCCAGCGGCTGGGAGGTCTGGAAAGAGGTCTGAAGGGGCCTGAATTGGGCGCGATAACGGGCCGCACGCGGGCTGATCCGCCACTAGGGTGAGCCCGCATGGGGCCTTCCCTTCGCCGCTCGCCGGGGACCGCGAGCGCCGCGGCCGAAAGCTGGTTCCTGGAGCGCGGTTTGCCCTCGGTGCTGACCAGGCGGTCCCGGTGGCGACGGCTGTGGCCCCGGTCGGCCCCCTTGCTGGCCGCCTACGGGGCGCTGCAGGCCTGCGTCCTGCCGGTCTACCTGATCACCGGCGGCCACGACGTCGAGATCACCGGGGAGCCGACGACCTCCGAATTGATCGTGCTGGTCATCGTCGCGCTCGCGCTCCCCTTCATGGCCGTCGTCGGTTGGCTGGTGTCGCGGTCGCGAAGCGCCGGGACCCGCGCGGCCGCGGCGACCCTTGCGGTGATCATCGTGGCGATCGTCGGAACCACCGCGGGCGGCCCCGCCCAGCTGGCCCAAGAAGCCGTCGTGGTGGCGGCGGTGCTGGCGCTCACCGGATGTGGCGTCGGATCGGTCGTCGGGTGGGCGGTGCGCATGATGGTGTCCCACCTTGCGACGGTCGGAGCCTTGGCCGTGCGCGCCCTTCCGGTGGTGCTGCTGACCGCGTTGGTGTTCTTCAACAGCTACGTCTGGATCATGGCCAAGACGATCAGCGGGGACAGGCTGGGGCTGGCGATGGCATTCCTGCTTTCCATCGCCGCGGCCTTCGTCGTCTCCGCCACCACGGAACGGGTCAGGCCGATGCTCCGATCCTCGGCGGCGGTGCTGCCCAATGACGCTGAACGGCTTGCCGACACGCCGTTCGCCGCCATGCCGGACAGCCCGGACTGCGCGCGGCTGAAACGAGCCGAACGCCTCAACGTCGTCTTCGTGCTGGCCACCTCGCAACTGGCGCAGATCCTGGTGGTGGCGGTGGTCACCGCCACGATCTACTTGATCCTGGGGCTGATCGTGCTCACCCCGTCGCTGCTCAACGAATGGACCCACACCTACAAGAGCGCCGCGACGGTGCTGGGATTCACGCTGCCGGTGCCCGATTCGCTGATCCACATGACGTTGTTCCTCGGGGCGTTGACGTTCATGTACATCAGCGCCCGCGCGGCCGGTGACGCCGAATACCGCTCCACCTTCCTTGATCCGCTGATCGACGACATGCGCACGACGCTGATCGCGCGCAACCGCTACCGCGCCGCCGTGGCGGTCACCGCGCGTGAAGTTGACGCCACCAACGGCGGTGATTAATTTCACACGGATGACAAACTTGGCTGGAAAGCGTTATGGCGAAGTGCTTCTCGTGACCCCCGGCGAGGCCGGCCCGCAGGCCACCGTCTACAACAGCTTCCCGCTCAACGACTGTCCCGCCGAGCTGTGGTCGGAGCTGGACCCGCACGCCCTCGCCACGGAAAACGGCGCGGCCGCAGCCCTACTCAACGGCCCCCGCTATTGGCTGATGAACGCCATCGAAAAAGAGCAGCAAGGCCCGCAGGTGACGAAGACATTCGGGGGGATCGAGATGATCCAGCAGGCCACGGTCCTGCTTTCCTCGATGAACCCCGCACCCTTCACCGTCAACAAGGTGAGCCGCCACACGGTGTTCGTCTTCAACGCCGGCGAAGAGGTCTACGAACTCATCGACCCGCGGGGGCGGCGCTGGGTCATGCAGACCTGGAGCCAGGTCACCGACCCCGACCTGACGCGGGAAGATCTGCCCGGGCTGGCCAGCCGGCTCGAGCTGCCGAACGGGTGGAGCTACCAGCCGCGTGTGCTCACCAGTGAGCTGCGGGTGGACACCAGGACCCAGGCCGCCGAAGTGCTGCAGGACAACCTGACCAACAGCTACTCGGCGGAGACCGACTGACTTTCAGCGCCAAACTCGCCGAGACATAAACCATGGTGCCGCCGCCCGGCTTGTCGTGTGCGTGGTTTAAGCGTCGCGCGGTCAGAGGCCCCTACAGGTACTGGCCCAGGTTCGATTCGGTGTCGATGGCCCGCGACGCGCTCGACGACTTGCCCGTGACCAGGGTGCGGATGTAGACGATCCGCTCGCCCTTCTTGCCCGAAATCCGCGCCCAGTCGTCGGGGTTGGTGGTGTTGGGCAGGTCCTCGTTCTCGGCGAACTCGTCGACGATCGAGTCGAGCAGATGCTGGATGCGCAGGCCGGGTTGACCGGTCTCCAGCACCGACTTGATCGCGTTCTTCTTCGCCCGGTCGACGACGTTCTGGATCATCGCCCCGGAGTTGAAGTCCTTGAAGTACATGACCTCCTTGTCACCGTTGGCGTAGGTGACCTCCAGGAACCGGTTGTCGTCGATCTCGGCGTACATCCGGTCGACGACCTTTTCGATCATCGCCTTGATGCAGGCCGTGCGGTCGCCGTCGAACTCGGCGAGGTCGTCGGCGTGCACCGGCAGCGATTCAACCAGATACTTCGAGTAGATGTCTTGCGCCGCTTCGGCATCGGGCCGCTCGATCTTGATCTTCACGTCGAGGCGCCCGGGCCGCAGGATCGCGGGGTCGATCATGTCCTCACGGTTGGAGGCGCCGATCACGATGACGTTCTCGAGTCCCTCCACGCCGTCGATCTCGCTGAGCAACTGCGGAACGACGGTCGTCTCGACATCCGAGGAGACGCCGGTGCCGCGGGTGCGGAAGATCGAGTCCATCTCGTCGAAGAACACGATCACCGGCGTTCCCTCCGACGCCTTCTCGCGCGCGCGCTGGAAGATCAGCCGGATGTGCCGCTCGGTCTCGCCGACGAACTTGTTCAGCAGCTCCGGGCCCTTGATGTTGAGGAAGTAGGACTTCGCCTCGCGGGCGTCGTCGCCGCGGACCTCGGCCATCTTCTTGGCCAGCGAGTTGGCCACCGCCTTCGCGATCAAGGTCTTGCCGCAGCCGGGCGGGCCGTAGAGCAACACGCCCTTGGGCGGGCGCAGCGCGTACTCGCGGTAGAGCTCCTTGTGCAGGAACGGCAGCTCCACCGCGTCGCGGATCTGCTCGATCTGCCGGGTCAGGCCGCCAATGTCGGCGTAACTGACGTCCGGCACCTCTTCCAGCACCAGGTCTTCGACCTCGGCCTTGGGGATGCGCTCAAACGCGTAGCCGGCTTTGGTGTCGACCAGCAGGGAGTCGCCCGGGCGCAGCTTGCGGGGCTTGGTGTCGTCGTTGAGGGCGTCGGGAACGCCGTCCGGCAAGTCCTCGGCGACCAGCGGGTCGGCCAGCCACACGATGCGCTCCTCGTCCGCGTGGCCGACGACGAGCGCCCGGTGCCCGTCGGCCAGCACCTCGCGCAGGGTGGAGATCTCGCCGACCGATTCGAACGTGCCGGCCTCGACGACGGTCAGGGCCTCATTGAGCCGGACCGTCTGGCCCTTGCGCAGCGACGCGACGTCGATGTTGGGCGAGCAGGTCAGGCGCATCTTGCGACCCGAAGTGAACACGTCGACCGTGTCGTCGTCGTGCGAGCCCAGCAGAACGCCGTAGCCGCTGGGCGGCTGACCGAGCCGGTCGACCTCTTCCCGCAGCGCCAATAACTGCTGGCGGGCTTCTTTGAGAGTTTCCATTAATTTCGAATTCCGGGCCGCAAGGGAGTCGATGCGGGCTTCGAGTTGATGCACGTCGCGGGCAGAGCGAGTGCCGCCGTGCGATCCAACCGCATGCTCCAGTTGCTCGCGCAGCACCGCTGCCTCACGGCGTAACTGTTCCAATTCGGCAGCATCGCCGCTGGACATGCCAGGTTCACTGGTGTTGCCGAATGCTTCAGAACGCTCTGAGTCACCCATGTCGCGCTCCTTTCCCGCCCCGAATGTGCGGTGGGTACTTCAAAGCTACCGGCGATTGCCGGTTGATGTGCCCAGTCAAATGCTCACGAAAAGTTAAGACTTTGGTTCCACTGGTAATCTCTGCCACGAATCTCGCCGATTGAAAGGACAACGGTGGCCACATATGCCCTTGCCGCGGGCTTAGCCCGCGCCGCCTTCTTCGGCGCGGTGCCCACCGGTGTGACTTCCATTGCACCCGTTGGCCCGACCGCAGGCGGGCGTGCCTAGACCCCAACGACTGGATGCACCCTGGATGCGCCCTGGATGCCCTAGGCCTTTTCGTGGCCTGTCCGTTGCGCTAAGCGTCACCATGGCGGTGGCGGCGGTCGGGCTTTCCGGATGCTCACCCACCGTGCCCAAGGTTGTGTCGTCCTCCACGCCGCCGGTCCCGGCCACGTCGACTCCGCTCATCGTCGCGGCTCCCCCGACCGCTCCCCTGCCGGCTCCCGACGCCCTGATCGACGTGCTGAACCGACTCGCCGACCCGAACGTTCCGGGCATCAACAGGGTGAACCTCGTCGAGGGCGCGACCCCCGACAGTGCGGGCACGCTGGACAAGTTCACCACCGCGTTGCGGGACAACGGCTACTTCCCGATGACGTTTGCGGCCAACAACGTCGCCTGGTCGGACAAAAATCCGTCCCATGTGATGGCTACGGTCACCGTCAACACCGCCCGCGCGAACAACGGCAACTTCACCTTCCCGATGGAGTTCACGCCCTTCCAAGGCGGTTGGCAGCTGTCCCGCCGGACCGCGGAAATGCTGCTGGCCCTGGGCAACTCGGCCGTGGGAACGACTCCGCCTGCCAACCCGGCACCTCCTGCCCCGGCGCCACCCGCCCCGGCGTCCACCCCGCCACCGGCGCCACCCCCGTCAGAGGCCCCCTCGCCGACTCCTTCGGGCTGATCGGATGTGGATCGGCTGGCTCGAGTTCGACGTGTTGCTGGGCGACGTGCGATCGCTCAAACAGAAGCGGTCGGTGATTCGTCCCGTCGTCGCCGAGTTGCGGCGCAAATTCAGCGTGTCGGCCGCTGAAACCGGTGCGCAGGACCTGTATCGACGGGCGGGCATCGGCGTGGCGGTGGTGTCCGGCGACCGTGGCCATGCGGTCGACGTGCTCGATGCGGCCGAACGCCTGGTAGCGGCGCATCCCGAGTTCGAGCTGCTGTCGGTGCGACGCGACCTGCACCGCAGCGACGACTAGGCCGCGGCCGATCTACCCGTCGCGCCCCTCGCGTTTGCGACCCAACGGTGCCGGCGCGATGACGCCCGGGGCGAGCCGTCGCGCGGAGATCAAGAATGCGGTGTGCCCGCGCATCGAGTGCTGCGGCCGGACGGCCAGGCCGACCACGTTCCAGCCGCGTTGCAGCGTCTCCCACGCCCGCGGTTCGGTCCAGCACTGCTGGGCCCGCAGGGCCTCCACGGTCCGCGACAGCTGGGTGACGGTGGCCACGTAGATCATCAGCACACCTCCGGCGATCAGCAGCCGCGATGCCGCTTCGAGCACCTCCCACGGCGCGAGCATGTCGAGCACGGCGCGGTCGAAGGAGCCGTCGGGCAAGTCGGAGTCCGCGAGGTCGCTGACGAGCAGCTCCCAGTTGTCGGGAGGTTGCCCGAAGAACACCGAGACGTTGCGACGGGCGTGCTCGGCGTGGTCGGCCCGCTGCTCGTAGGAGACCACCCGTCCCTCGGACCCGACCGCGCGCAGCAGCGAACACGTCAGCGCCCCGGATCCGGCCCCGGCCTCCAGCACTCGCGCGCCCGGGAAGATGTCGCCCTCGTGCACGATCTGGGCGGCGTCCTTGGGGTAGATCACCTGCGGACCGCGTGGCATCGACATCACGTAGTCGACCAGCAGCGGGCGCAAAACCAAGAATTCGGCGCCGTTGCTGGATTTGATTACGCTGCCCTGCTCCAGCCCGATCACCGCATCGTGCGCGATCGACCCGCGATGGGTGTGAAACTCCCCGCCCGAAGTGAGGCACATCGTGTAGTGCCGGCCCTTGGCGTCGGTCAGTTGGACGCGTTCGCCAACGGTAAACGGGCCGGTTGCGGACACGCCGTCTAGCGTGCCAGCCGACTTGCCGCGGCCGGTGCTCGGGGTTGTCGGCGCCCGGTTCTAGGCTGCGAAGATGAACGTCCAGCCGGAGATGGCCCCGCCGGAGGGACGCACGCCGCGGCCGGCGTTGTCGCCGTCGCGGGCGGCGGATTTCAAACAGTGCCCGTTGCTGTACCGGTTCCGGGCGATCGACCGGTTGCCCGAGGCACCCTCGACGGCGCAGCTGCGCGGATCGGTCGTGCATGCCGCCCTGGAGCAGCTCTACGGTCTGCCCGCCGAGTTGCGCGGGCCGGACACCGCGGCGTCGCTGGTGGAGCCCGCCTGGGACCGGGTGACCGCCGCCGAGCCCGACCTGGCCGGCGACTTGGATCTCGAACAGCGAACCCGACTGTTGGTGGAGGCCCGCGCGCTGCTCGCCGGCTACTACCGGCTGGAAGACCCGACGCGGTTCGAACCGCAATCCTGCGAAGAGCGCGTCGAGGTCGAACTTGCCGACGGCACGCTGCTGCGCGGCTTCATCGACCGGATCGACGTAGCCGCCACCGGCGAGCTGCGGGTGGTCGACTACAAGACCGGCAAGTCGCCCCCGGAAGCCCGAGCGCTGGCCGAGTTCAAGGCGATGTTCCAGATGAAGTTCTACGCGGTGGCGCTGCTGCGTTCCCGCGGCGTGCTGCCCACCCGGCTGCGGATCATTTATCTGGCCGACGGGCAAATGCTGGACTACGCGCCCGACCATGACGAGCTGGTGCGCTTCGAGAAGACGCTGATGGCCATCTGGCGCGCCATCCAAACTGCGGCGCCGACGGGCGATTTCCGTCCCAGCCCGTCTCGGTTGTGCGAGTGGTGTCCCCACCAGCAACACTGCCCGACTCTCGGCGGAACACCACCGCCCTACCCCGGATGGCCGGATTTAACTGGCGCGCAAGGTGTTTCCAGTCCGACCAAACCGGCGGCATGATCGTCTAGTCGAGCGGCGACATCTCCTGCAGCATGGTGGGGATCAGTTCGCTCACGGTGGGGTGGATGTGCATCGTGCGCGACAGCGTGGTGTACGGCGCTTTGGCCGACATGACGTCCAAGATGGCGTGAATCGCCTCGTCGCCGCCTACCCCGAAGATGGCGGCCCCGAGAATCTGGTCGGTGTCGGCGTCCACCACCACTTTCATAAAGCCCTGCGTCTCACCCTTTTCCACCGCCCTGCCGACCCTGGTCATCGGCCGCTTGCCGATCAACGCCTTGCGGCCGGACGCGCGGACCTGGCCGACGGTCATGCCGGCACGACCCAGCGGCGGGTCGATGTACAGCGCATAGGTGGTGATGCGGTCGCTCACCCGACGGGGGTCGTCGTCGAGCAGGTTGGCGGCGACGATCTCGAAATCGTTGTACGAGGTGTGGGTGAAGGCGCCCTTGCCGTTGCAGTCGCCCATCGCCCAGATGTGATCGACGTTGGTCTTGAGCTGGTCGTCGACCACGATGTAGCCGCGGGCGTCGGTCCGTACGCCGGCCGCCTCGAGGCCCAGGTCGTCGGTGTTGGGCCGGCGCCCCACCGCCACCAACAGGTGGCTTCCGCCGATCGGGGCGGCACCGGCGCAAGGCGTAAGTTCAAATCCTCCACAATCGTTGTCTTGCTTGCTGATTCGCAAGTCGTCAGCGCCTACGACGACGTCGATCCCCTCGGCCTCCAGGATCTCCCTGACGGTGGCGGAGACATCCTCGTCTTCGCGGGACGCCAGCCGCGGGCCCCTTTCGACCACGGTCACCGGGGCCCCGAAGCGCCGGTACATCTGCGCGAACTCCAGCGCGATGTAACTGCCGCCGACAATGACGAGATGCGATGGCAGCGTGTCCAGTTCGAGGATCGACACGTTGGTGAGGAACTCGACGTCGGACAGTCCCGGGATGTCCGGCACCACCGCGCGGCCCCCGACGTTGAGAAAGATCCGGTCGCCGTGCAGCAGGTCGCCGTCCACCCCGACGGTGTGCGGATCCGCGAAACGGGCGTGACCGCGAAAGACGGTGCAGCCGTCCATCCCGTCCAACCAGCTTTCGACGCCATTGCGGTCGGTGAGCATGATGTCGTCTTTGCGTGCCTTGACTTTCGCCATGTCCACGCTGACCGGTCCGGTCCCCACGCCGTATTCGGCTCCCCGGCGGGCCAGGTGGGCCGCGTGCGCGCTGGCCACCAGGGTCTTTGTGGGGATGCATCCGGTGTTGACGCAGGTGCCGCCGATCAGTTTGCGCTCGATGATCGCGACGCGCTGCCCGGCGGCGGTCAGCCGGCCCGCCAGCGGAGGCCCGGCCTGCCCGGCGCCGACGATGATCGCGTCGAAACGCTCCGTCACAGGTGAGCCGTCAGCGCAAGGATCGCGAATCCACCCAAGATCGCGACCGCGTCCTCGAGCAACGCGATCGGCAGGTCCTGCCCGCCGCGGGCGGCCACCAGCCGCCTGCGGGCGTGATAGCCGCCCAGCGTGCCCAGCACCGCACCGATGACGCCGGCGCCCAGCGAGCTGAACGTGAAGTGCCACGCCGCGCCGATCACCGCGCCGGAAAACCCGCCCATGATGATCCGGGCGGCGAAGATCGGTGGCGCCGTGCGGGCCGGCGTCTTGGGAAGTTTGTCGTTGACCAGTTCGCCGACGGCAAGAACGGTGAGGACTATGACCGTGATGATGTTGGCCACCCACGAGGCCCAGGTGCCATGCAGGTTGATCCAGGTGAGGAAGGCGGCCCAGGCGACCACGGCGGGCGCCGTCAGCGAACGCAAACCGGCGACGACACCGATCAGTAAAGCCATCAGCAAGACGAGCGTGTGTGTCATGAAGACCCTCCTGGGGACGAACAGCCCGGCCTTAATAAACAGGGAGAGGGGTTGACAGCCCATGGAGGTAACACGGGCAGCAGCCCTAGCCGGACGCTAACACAGCACCCGTCGATCAGAACCGGCAGAACCTGATGTCCGAGGCCAGGATCGCTTTGGCCCCGATGGCGGCGAGCTCGTCCATGATCTCGTTGACGCCGCGGCGGGGCACCAGGGCGCGGACCGCCACCCAGTTCGGCTCGGCCAGCGGGGCGATGGTGGGTGACTCCAGCCCCGGCGTGATCGACGTCGCCTTGTCCAGGACCGAGCGCGGGCAGTCGTAATCAAGCATCAGGTATTGCTGGCCGAATACCACGCCTTGAATCCGCGCAACCAGTTGATCGCGCGCCGCCATTGTCCCGCCGTGGCCGCCCTCGTCGGTGCGCTCGATCAGCACCGCCTCCGAATCGCACAGCGGGTCCCCGAAGGCCACCAGGTCGTGCAGGCTCAGCGTGCGGCCGGACCCCACCACGTCGGCGATCGCGTCGGCCACGCCGAGCTGCACCGAGATTTCCACCGCGCCGTCGAGCCCGATGACCGTGGCCTCAATCCCCTTCTCGGCGAGATCTTTTCGGACCAAATTGGGGTAGGCGGTGGCGATTCGTTTGCCGGCCAGGTCGGCTGTGGTCCAGTCACACCCGGCCGGGCCGGCGTACCGAAAGCTCGACGACCCGAAACCCAACGCCAGGCGTTCGCGCACCGGCGCGTCCGAATCGCGCACCAGGTCGCGCCCGGTGATGCCGAAATCCAGCTCTCCCGAGCCGACGTAGATGGCAATGTCTTTGGGCCGCAGGAAGAAGAACTCGACCTGATTCACGGGGTCGACGACGGTGAGGTCCTTGGAATCGGTGCGGCGCCGGTAGCCGGCCTCCGCGAGGATCTCGCTGGCCGGCTCGCTGAGCGTGCCCTTGTTGGGAACCGCAACCCGCAGCATGCTCACAGCTTCCGATAGATGTCGTCGAGGGACAGTCCGCGCGCGATCATCAGCACCTGCGTCCAGTACAGCAACTGGCTGATCTCCCCGGCCAGCGCGTCGTTGGGTTCGTGTTCGGCGGCCAGCCACACCTCGCCGGCCTCCTCCAGGATCTTCTTGCCCAGCCCGTGTATGCCGCCGTCCAGCGCGGCGACCGTGGCGCTGCCGGCCGGCCGGGTGCGGGCACGCTCGCCGAGTTCGGCGAACAGATCCTCGAAGGTCTTCACGGCCAGCGATTGTTTCACGCGTCGCCGCGCAAAGTCACGGCGGTTTAGCCCGCTGGAGCTACACGTTGAAGTATTTCGCCTCGGGGTGGTGCAGGACGAAGGCGTCGGTCGACTGCTCGGGGTGCAGCTGCAGCTCGTCGGACAACGTCACGCCGATCCGTTCGGGCTCGAGCAGCTCCACCATCTTCACCCGGTCCTCCAGGTTGGGGCAGGCGCCATAACCGAAGGCGAAGCGGGCGCCGCGATAGCCGAGCTTGAAGTAGTCCTCGACCGCCTCGGGATCCTCGGTCGACATCGCCCGGTCCCCGGAGAACCTGAGCTCCTCGCGGATGCGTTTGTGCCAGTACTCGGCGAGCGCCTCGGTGAGCTGCACGCCGATGCCGTGCACCTCGAGGTAGTCCCGGTACGAGTTGGAGGCGAACAGCTCGGTGGCGACGTCGGCGATGGGTTGGCCCATGGTCACCAGTTGGAACGGCAGCACATCGACCTCGCCCCGCTCGGCCGCCAGGTCCCGCGACCGAATGAAATCGGCGATGCACAAGAACCGGCCGCGCTGCTGGCGCGGGAAGCTGAACCGGTACCGCTCCGGCGCATCGGGTTTGGGCTCGGCGAGCACGACGACGTCGTCGCCCTCGGAAACCGCCGGGAAGTAGCCGTAGACCACGGCGGCGTGCGCCAGGACACCGTCGGTGGACAACCGGTCCATCCAGTAGCGCAGCCGGGGCCGGCCTTCGGTCTCGACCAAATCCTCATACGCCGGTCCCTCACCGCCGCGGACACCGCGTAATCCCCACTGCCCCAGGAACAATGCGCGTTCGTCCAGCAGTCCGGTGTAGTCGGCGACCGCCAGTCCTTTGACGATGCGCGAACCCCAGAACGGCGGAACGGGGACCTCGACATCGGCGGCGACGTCTGAGCGTTCGGGCACCACGACCGGCTCTTCGGCGGCCTTGCGCTGCTCGGCGATGCGCTTGGACCGCTCGTGGCGGGCCTTGCGCTCGGCTTCCTTCTCGCGGGCCCTGACGGCCTCCGGGCTGTCGACGTCGGGCGCCTCGCCCCGCTTGGCGCTCATGATGGTGTCCATCAGCTTCAAGCCCTCGAAAGCGTCTCGCGCGTAATGCACTTCGCCTTCGTACAGTGAGGCCAGGTCGTTCTCCACATAGCTACGAGTCAGCGCCGCACCGCCGAGCAGGACCGGGAACTTCTCGGCCACACCTCGGGTGTTCATCTCCTCGAGGTTTTCCTTCATCACCACGGTGGACTTCACCAGCAGGCCCGACATCCCGACCACGTCGGCGCTCTTGTCTTCGGCCACTTCCAGGATGTTGCCGATCGGCTGCTTGATGCCGATGTTGACGACCTCGTAGCCGTTGTTGCTCAGGATGATGTCGACGAGGTTCTTGCCGATATCGTGCACGTCCCCCTTGACGGTGGCCAACACGATGCGCCCCTTGCCCGAGTCGTCCTCGGACTTCTCCATGTGCGGCTCCAGGTACGCCACAGCGGCTTTCATCACCTCGGCCGACTGCAGCACGAACGGCAGCTGCATCTGTCCGGAGCCGAACAGCTCGCCGACCGTCTTCATGCCGGCCAGCAGGTTCTCGTTGATAATGGCCAGCGGCGGCTTTTCGGTCATCGCCTCGTCGAGGTCGGCCTCCAAGCCGTTGCGCTCGCCATCGACGATGCGCTGGGCCAGCCGCTCGAACAGCGGCATCTTGGCCAGTTCGGCCGCGCGGGATTCCTTCGACGACGCCGCCGACACCCCCTCGAACAACCGCATCAGTTCCTGCAGCGGGTCATAGCCCTCGCGGCGGCGGTCGTAGACGAGATCCAGCGCGACGTTGCGCTGCTCCTCGTCAATGCGGTTGATGGGCAGGATCTTCGACGCGTGCACGATTGCCGAATCCAGGCCGGCTTCCTGGCATTCGTGCAGGAACACCGAGTTGAGCACCTGGCGCGCGGCGGGATTGAGGCCGAACGAGATGTTGGACAACCCGAGCGTGGTTTGCACGTCGGGGTGGCGTTTCTTCAGCTCACGAATCGCCTCGATGGTCTCGATGCCGTCTTTGCGCGACTCTTCCTGACCGGTGGCGATGGTGAAAGTCAAACAGTCGATGAGGATCGATGACTCATCTACACCCCAGTTACCGGTGATGTCGTTGATCAGCCGTTCGGCGATCTCGACCTTCTTCTCGGCGGTGCGGGCCTGGCCCTCTTCGTCGATGGTCAGCGCCACCACCGCGGCGCCGTGCTCGGCGACCAGCTCCATGGTCTTGACAAAGCGCGACTCCGGCCCGTCGCCGTCCTCATAGTTCACCGAGTTGATGGCGCAGCGGCCGCCCAGATGCTCCAAACCCGCTTGCAGCACCGGGGTTTCGGTGGAGTCCAGCATGATCGGCAAGGTCGATGCCGTCGCGAGCCGGCTGGCCAGCGCCGTCATGTCGGCCACGCCGTCGCGGCCCACATAGTCCACGCACAGGTCCAGCAGGTGGGCGCCGTCGCGCGTCTGGTCCTTGGCGATGTCGAGGCACTTCTGGTAGTCCTGGGCGATCATCGCGTCACGGAAAGCCTTGGAGCCGTTGGCGTTCGTTCGCTCTCCGATCACCAGCACCGAGGCTTCTTGCGCGAACGGGACGGCGGAGTACAGCGACGCCACCGCCGGCTCGTAGCTCACATGACGCTCGCCGCGTCCCCCGCGAGCGGGTGGTGCCCCCAGCGCGGTCCCGTCACCGGAGTTGTTGAACGGGGCAACCGCAGCGGCCACCCGACGGATGTGATCCGGGGTGGTGCCGCAGCAGCCACCGACCAGCGACAGGCCGAACTCGGTGATGAAACCGGCCAGCGCCTCGGCCAATTCGTCGGGTTGCAGAGGGTATTCGGCGCCGTTGGGACCCAGCACCGGCAACCCGGCGTTGGGCATCACCGACACCGGGATGCGGGCGTTCCTGGACAGGTACCGCAGGTGCTCGCTCATTTCGGCGGGACCCGTCGCGCAGTTCAGGCCGATCATGTCCACGCCGAGCGGCTCGACGGCCGTCAGTGCCGCGCCGATCTCGCTGCCCAGCAGCATGGTGCCGGTGGTTTCGACGGTGACGTGGGCGAACACCGGGATGTGCCGGCCGGCCTGGGCCATGGCGCGCCGGGATCCCAGCACCGCGGCCTTCAGCTGCAGCAGATCCTGGCAGGTTTCCACGAGGATGGCGTCGGCCCCCGCTTCTAACATCCCCAGTGCAGCCTCCGCATAGGCGTCGCGGATGAGCCGGTACTCGGTGTGGCCCAGGGTGGGCAGCTTGGTGCCCGGCCCCATCGAGCCCAGCACGTAGCGCTTGCGGTCGGGGCCCGAACCCGAGCCAGTCAGCTCGTCGGCGACCCGGCGCGCGATCGCGGTGCCCCGCTGCGAGAGGTCCCTGATCCGGTCGGCGATGTCGTAGTCGCCCAGGTTGGACAGGTTGCAGCCGAAGGTGTTGGTCTCCACGGCGTCGGCGCCGGCCTCGAAGTAGGCCCGGTGGATTTTTTCCAGGACGTCGGGGCGCGTCTCGTTGAGGATCTCGTTGCAGCCCTCCAGGCCGCGGAAGTCGTCAAGCGTGAGGTCGGCGGCCTGCAGCTGGGTGCCCATCGCGCCGTCGCCGACCATCACCCGCTGGGCCAGGGTGTCGAGGATGTCGGTGTCGTAGCGGTGTTCGTTAGCGGCAATCACGCCACAAGGATAGCCGTCCTATGCAAAACGCCCAGTGGTTGACAAGTCTCTGACAGGCACCCTCAATATCACGCAGGCCGTTTGTGGCAACCCGTACTCTGATTCTGTGACCCCTCCGGATCGCAGCGCGTTGCCCGAACTGCACAACACCATCGTCGTGGCGGCGTTCGAGGGCTGGAACGACGCCGGCGACGCGGCCAGCGATGCGCTCGAGCACCTCGATGCCATCTGGGAGGCCGACCCGATCGTGGAGATCGACGACGAGGCGTATTACGACTACCAGGTGAATCGCCCGGTCATCCGCCAAATCGACGGGGTCACCCGGGAGCTGGTGTGGCCGGCGATGCGGATCACGCACTGCCGGCCACCGGGCTGCGACCGCGACGTCGTGTTGATGCACGGCGTGGAGCCAAATATGCGCTGGCGCACATTCTGCGCCGAGTTGCTGGCCATCGCCGACAAGCTCAACGTGGACACCGTCGTCATCCTCGGGGCCCTGCTGGCCGACACCCCGCATACCCGACCGGTGCCGGTCTCCGGTGCGGCCTACTCCCCCGAGTCGGCCAAACGCTTCGGCCTGGAAGAAACCCGCTACGAGGGCCCGACCGGGATCGCCGGGGTGTTCCAGGACGCCTGCGTGGCCGCCGGGATCCCGGCGGTGACGTTCTGGGCCGCGGTGCCGCATTACGTGTCGAACCCGCCGAACCCGAAGGCGACGGTGGCGCTGCTTCGCCGAGTGGAGGACGTGCTCGACATCGAAGTCCCGCTGGGTGACCTGCCCGCGCAGGCCGAGGAATGGGAGCAGGCGATCACCGAGATGGCCGCCGAGGACGAGGACTTGGCCGAATACGTGTTGTCACTGGAGCAGCGGGGCGACGCAGAGGTCGACATGAACGACGCCCTGGGCAAGATCGACGGCGACGCGCTGGCCGCCGAGTTCGAACGCTATCTGCGGCGGCGCCGCAAATAGCCCGCCGAACGTCGACTAGCCGCGCGGAAGATCGGGCGTTTCCCGGAACAACTCGACGTTGGACGCGGAGAAGGAGCGACCGAGCGCGGCGGCTTCGGCGTCAATCCGGGGCAACAGCTCGGCAGTGGTCTTGCCAATGAGAAGTTCGCTGACCGTGGAGAGCGCCGGTTTGAGCCACCGGAACAGGCCCACCCACCGCGGGCAGTAGATGCGGTCCTGGCGGCTCTCGATGCCCTTGACGAACGCGTCCGCGCAGCTGTCGACCGTGGTGGTCTTGTTCAGCGGCCACGGCAGCCTCGCGAGCAGTTCGGCGAACGAGGGCATGTCGGCCTTGCCGTCGCGGACCAGGGCGGTGTCGATCCACGACATGTGCGCCGAGCCGACGCCGACGCCCAGGTGGTCGACCTCCAACCGCAGCGCGTCGGCGAGGATCTCGATGCCGGCCTTCGACGCGTTGTACGGCGCCAGGCTCGGAGCCGCCGCGTACGCGGCCAGCGACGAGACGATCAGCACGTAGCCGCGGCGGTCGATCACCGCCGGTAGCGTGGCGCGCACGGTGTGGAAGACGCCGAGCACGTTGACGTCCAACACCCGTTTGACCGCCTCCGGGTCGACCTGCAGCAGCGACCCGTAGCTGGCGATGCCGGCGTTGGCTATGACGACGTCGATGCCGCCGAAGCGTTCCACGGCCTTGGCGGCCGCGGCCTGCATGGCGGCCAGGTCGCGCACGTCGGCGACCGCGGTGAGCACGCGATCTTCGCCGAGTTCGGCGGCGATCGCCGCCAGCTCGGCTTTGTCAAGATCGGTCAGCACCAGCCTGGCGCCCTTGTTGCGCAGGCGACGGGCGACCTCGGCCCCGATTCCGCGGGCGCCACCGGTGATGAAGACAACTTTGTCCTGCAGCGGCATCATGGCCGAAACGTACCTCGCCGGTGTCTTCGCGTCGACTACCGATCCACCGAGGAGCGCATCGATCGCCGTCGCCAGTGCCCGCCAACTCGTGTCCGCCCTACTCCGGCGCATCGACGGCCAAATGAAGAGTTAATTCCCTTGGGGCGCACCCAAAACGACTATGGCCAGTATTCATTCATTGGTTGGGCGAATCGGTCATTGTTCGTAAGCGGGGGCAGCCCCAGGGAGTTTTCGATGGTGCGCAACAGGCTGTAGTGGTTGTTGTGGTTGACGGCGACGACGTGGCCTTGCCGCATCCCCGAGTTCGGCGAGGGGATCACGATCATGGGGATGTGATTCCCCTCGTTGCCGTTGCCCAGATACAGGTTGTTGTAGTCCTCGTCCCAGGTGATGAAGATGGCGGAGCGCTGCGTCTGGAATGCGGGCGAGTTCAAAATGATGGGCAGCGTGGCCGCGAGGAACTGGTCGCCGGAGCGGATGTTGTACTGGTGCAACGCGAGTTGGCTGACGGCGAAGCGCACGTCGTTGCACCCCTCCTGGTTGTGGCATTCGTCCGGTTCGAACCACACGTAGTTCGGGGTGGTAGCGGTCGAGGCGAGGTCTGTAGCCATTTGCGTCAGCGGCAGCACGTGTGCCTGGCAACGGGCGGCGTTGGCGAATATGTCGTGGAAGGCGAGAAATGGCAGTTCGCCCGGACTGTAGGGACCCGCGGTCCCGGTGAAACACGGAGTGGGCATGGACTGCTCGTAGGCGGCCCACGTTTTGCCCGCGTGCTCGACGTTGTCGGCCAGGTTGGGTTGGTCGAAACAGTCCTGCGGACAGTTCCAGTTCACACCGAAGTCGGATCCACCGAGAATCGGATAGTAGTTCGGGCTGCTGGGGTGAGTCAGGGCGAAGTAGTTCGTCCCGTACCCATACTGATTGATCAGGCCGTTGATGTAATCCGCATTGCGGCTGCCCACAATGTCTTTCACACCGTGGTTTTCCAAATAGACCATGAACACGTGATCAAGGGCGGTGACTTTCGACACCGGCGGTGCGGGTGGCGGTGGGGCCGGCAGTGCGGCGCCCACAGTGAACGACAAGTTGTCGGCGTAGGCGTTGTTGTAGTGGCTGGGTGACGGGTTGCAATCCTTGAAAGTCACGACCACAACCGCGCTGCGGCTGCCCGCCGGAATTGTCCCAGTCGTTTCCCGTTGGAGCAGCTCGGTCCTGAATCGGCGTTCGAGCACACCGACCGGCCCGATCTTGCCGGTGCCCAGCTGCGACTGATCGGCCGCCAGGAAGTTGACGGTAACCGAAGCTTCCGACGGGTCTTCCAGGAAGCCTCCGAGCCATCCGCTCAGCGTGTAGGGCAGGGTGCCGGTGTCGATCTGGGCCGCCGCGCCGCTGAGGTCCACGGATTGGCTTAGCGTGGAAGTGGCCACATTTCCGCCGCCGAAGAACTGCGCGCTGCCGTCCGGGGGCCCGTCACCGGGCCGCGGAAATTGCGCGATCGTTGGAAAAGGTGGCGGCGCAATAGATAACGGCGACGGCCAACGCGCGACGGTGCCATATTTGACCACGGTCGGAGTGCCGCTGACCGTCCAGCCCGGGACCGACACCGAACTGTATCCGGACAATGACGGGTCGCCGGCCTCGGCGCCCGGGTTGACCAGCAAGTTCGGGCTCTGTATGGGGCCCGCCGTTGCGGGCGCGGCGTTCATTGAAACGACTAGCATGCCCATCGCCCCGAACGCGCCAGCCACCCGGCGAAAACGACTGAACATCGGGCAATCACCTCTGTGACTAACGCGCTGAGTACGCGTTGCTCCGTCGATGGTGGCCCAGGACACGCCGTCCACCCAGATTGTTGTGCGGATTGACACTCAGGCGTTGCCGTTTGGTGACTTTGGCGATGCGGTGACCCTGGAAACCGTGGCGCTTTTACTTGTCGTTCCGTTGGATCGGAGTTTGCTCGGCCGCCTACAGGTCCACCCCGAGCAGCGCATCGATCGCGGTCGCCACCAGCTTCGGCGCCTCCGCGTCGTGGCCGCCGTAGTCCAGCGTGTCGGTGGCCCAACCATCAAGTGCGGCAAGGGCTTTCGGAGTGTCGAGATCGTCGGCCAAATACCCGCGCACCCGGGCGATGACGTCGGCGGCGGCCGGGGCGGCCGGCAGCGCGGTCGCGGTGCGCCAGCGCCGCAGCCGGGCGGTCGCCCCGTCGAGCACTTCCCTGCTCCAGAACCGGTCCGCGCGGTAATGGCCGGCCAGCAGGCCCAGCCGGATGATCGCCGGCTCGACGCCCCGCGCGCGCAACGTCGAAACCAGCACCAGGTTGCCGCGGCTCTTGGACATCTTGTGCCCGTCCCAGCCGATCATCCCGGCGTGCACGTAGTGCCGGGCGAATCGCCTCTCGCCCCGCACACATTCGGCGTGGGCGGCGGTGAATTCGTGGTGCGGAAAGATCAGGTCGCTGCCCCCGCCCTGGATGTCGAGTCCGCTGCCGATGCGGCTGAGCGCGATCGCGGCGCACTCGACGTGCCACCCCGGCCGGCCGGCGCCGAAAGGTGAGGGCCAACTGGGCTCGCCCGGTCGCGCGGCCCGCCACAGCAGGGCATCGAGCTCGTCGGTCTTGCCGGGGCGGCGCGGGTCGCCGCCGCGCTCGGCGAACAGCTGCAGCATTGTGTCCCGGTCATAGCCCGACTCGTAGCCGAACTGGGGCGTGGCGTCCGCCCGGTAGTAGACGTCCGGGTACTCCCCTATTTCCGGGTCGAGGACGTACGCCGCCCCCGACGCCAGCATTTTCTCGACGAGTTCGACCACTTCGGGAATCGCCTCGGTCGCCCCGACGTACTCGCGCGGCGGCAGTATCCGCAGCGCCGCCATGTCCTCGCGGAAGAGCGCGATCTCGCGGTCTCCCAGCTCCCGCCAGTCGATGCCGTCGCGATCGGCGCGTTCCAGCAAGGGATCGTCGATGTCGGTGATGTTCTGCACGTAGTGCACGTCGTGTCCGAGGTCCAGCCACTGCCGATGCACCAGGTCGAACGCCAGATACGTGGCCGCGTGACCCAGATGGGTCGCGTCGTAGGGGGTGATCCCGCAGACGTACATGCTGGCCGTCTTGCCCGCCGCCACCGGGCGCAGCTGCCGGTCGGACGTGTCGTATAGCCGTAGCTCCGGGCCGCGTCCCGGCAAGCCCGGAACCTGTGCCGAAGACCACGCCTGCATATCGTCGACTCTAAACGCGCGCGGAATCAGCGAAATTCCTGGCGGATGGCGCCGAGCAGGATTGGCGCCAGCTCCGCGCGGCACATGACGAAGTCGGGCAGGTACGGGTCGAGCTGGTTGTAGCGCAGCGGCGAGCCGTCGAGACGTGATGCGTGCATGCCCGCGGCCATCACCACCCCGGCCGGGGCCGCCGAATCCCATTCCCACTGACCCCCCGCGTGCACATAGGCGTCGACGTCGCCGTCGATGACGGCCATCGCCTTAGCGCCGGCCGAGCCGATCGCTACCGGCTGGATGGGCAGCGCCTGCCGCATGCGGTGCAGGACGGCGGGTGGCCGGGTCGCGCTGACGGCTATCCGGATGTGCCCGGTCACGCCGGCGCGGGCGGCGCCGGCGGTCACCGTGTCGCTGCGGTACACCGTGTTCCCGCGGGCGGGCAACGCCACCGCCGCGTCGGTGATCTCGCGCCGGCCGTCGGTGGGCCGCTGCCACAACGCGATGTGGACCGCCCAGTCGTCACGGCCCGGCGTGGAGAACTCGCGGGTGCCGTCCAACGGGTCGATGATCCACACCCGGTCGTGGTTCAGCCGGGAGAGGTCGTCGTGGGCTTCCTCGCTGAGCACCGCGTCACCCGGCCGCTCGGCCCGCAGCCGCCGCAGCAGTAGCGCGTTGGCCAGGCTGTCACCGGCGTCACCAAGCGCCCACGGATGGCCGAAACCGATCTCCTCGCGCACCCTCAGCAGCAGCTCCCCCGCGTCCGCGGCGAGATCGGCGGCCAGCGCGGCATCCGTCAGGTCGGACAGGTCCTCCGCGCCGTTGGTCACCGCTTCAGTATCACCGACGAAGAAGCCCGGCTTAGAAAGCCGGCCAGGGAATGGGCCGATGCCGGTTGGGTCCGGGCATGACCGGATTGTCCAGCAGCGCGAGCGCGCGCCTGCGCAGCGCCGCGATCTCCGCGCGCGTGATCTGCCCGGCCAGTTCGTCACCGAGCGAGCCGGCGAGGGCTTCGGCGAGCCCGGCGACCGCCTCCAGAGTTTCGTCGTCGACGGGCTTGCCCGCCCAGCCCCACAACACCGTGCGCAGCTTGTTCTCGACGTGCAGGCACACGCCGTGGTCAACCCCGTATACGCAGCCGTCGAGGCCGAACAGGATGTGGCCGCCCTTGCGGTCGGCGTTGTTGATCAGCACGTCGAGCACCGCCATCCGCCGCAACCGGATGTCGTCGGCGTGCATCAGGATGACCTCGTCGCCGGCGTAGTCGTAGGCGCGCAGCACCGGCAGGTAGCCCGGCTGCAGTTTGTCGGCGGGAAACAGGTCGACCAGGTCGGGGCCCGGCCCGGGATCGGAGTCGGCCGCATCACCGGGTTGCTGCACCCACAGCTGCAGCATGCCCGGACCCGCCGGTCCGTCCCGAATCACCGTGTAGGGCACGATGTTCCACCCCAACTGCGTCGACACCAGGTACGCGCCGAGTTCACGACCGGCCAGGGTGCCGTCGGGAAAATCCCACAGCGGGGCTTCGCCGGAGATGGGCTTGTAGACGCAATGCACGCTGGACTCACCGAGCGTCGACTCGCACAAAAAGGTGGCGTTGCTGGCTGAGCGGATTCGTCCGAGGACCGTCAGCTCGCCGTCCCGCAACACCTTTCGTTCGTCAGACTTGTTATTCCTCGGGGTCATCGTCAGGCCCGAGCAACGCGCTGCGCTTATAACCGTTGGTGCGCGCGCAGATGTGGCCCTCCGGGTCCAACGGCTCGTCGCACAGCGGGCAAGGCGGACGGCCGGCCGAGATGACGCGATTGGAGCGGGTGGCGAACTGGCGTGCCGACTCCGGCGTCAAGAACACCCGCACCGCGTCGGGACCCTCCTCGGTGTCGTCAAGCACCACCGAGGCGTCGAACTCGGCGTCGGTGACGGCCAGTAACTCGACCACCACCGTCTGCGCCTCCGAATCCCAGCCGAGGCCCATGGTCCCGACCCGAAACTCCGCATCGACCGGTGTGATCAACGGGTTGAGGTCATCGACCTCGGCGGGCTCCGGGGGAACCGGGGTGCCGAACCGGCGATTCACCTCGAGCAGCAGAGCGCCGATGCGTTCCGCGAGCACCGCGACCTGTTGCTTCTCCAAAACCACCGACACCACCCGGGAATCGCCCACCGCCTGTATGTAAAACGTGCGATTTCCGGGCTGGCCGACGGTCCCGGCCACGAAGCGGTCGGGCGTGCGGAAGACGTGAATTGCGCGGGCCATGGCACCTCCAAAATACCGGCTGTTGCCGTCGCCGTGCGATTCGATTGCCCCGCTCAGCCAGTTTTAAGCGGATTTAATCAGTGGAGCCGCCGACGACCGCGTCACTCGATGGCACTGCTCCGGCGGGCTCGGTTTGCGACTCGCCTTTCGGCTCATCGTGAGCCTCATCACTCTTGGATTCGTCCTTCGGTGGGGGCCCCGCCCGCAACGCGGCGGAGAGCCGCGCACCGGTGTGGTTGACGTGCAACACGAACGGCCGCAGTGGGGTGTAGCGGATCACGGTCACCGACCCCGGGTCGGCGGTGATGCGCTGGAACCCGTCCAGGTGGATGCCGTACGCGTCGGCGACGACGGACTTGATGACGTCACCGTGGGTGCAGGCCACCCACAGCGCGTCGCCGCCGTCTTCTTTGCCGTGTGCCCCGCCATGCTTCAAGGCCAGCCGCCGGTCGTGTCCCCGGACGGCCGCGACCGCACGCGCCTGCACTTGCGCCAGGCCCTCGCCGCCGGGGAACACCGCCGCGCTGGGATGGGCCTGGACCACCCGCCACAACGGCTCCTTAGTCAACTCGCCGATTTTGCGGCCCGTCCAGTCCCCGTAGTCCACTTCGGCGAGCTGGTCGTCGATAAGCGGTTCCAGGCACAGCGCTTCGGCGAGCGGCTCGACGGTCCGACGGCAGCGCAGCAGTGGCGAGCTGACCACCGCCCGGATCGGCAGATCGCCGATTCGATCGATCAGCCCCGCGGCCTGCTCCCGACCCTTGTCGTCGAGGTCAACGCCCTCGGAGCGACCGGCCAGGACGCCGGCGGTGTTCGAGGTGGAGCGGCCGTGCCGTAACAGAATGACGGTCACGACGACGACCGTACCCGGTGCGAGGCGGCCGCGACGGGGCGTGACTAACGGGAGACCGGCACCGCGTGCGCGACCGAGTCGCGTACCGCGGCGGTCAGGCTGCGCTCGTCGGTGAGGTCGATGTCGACCAGGCCGCGGACCGCCCTGGCCACCACGTCCTCGGCCTGCGGAACCGGGCCCGCCAGGCGCGGCCGGTAAACCTCGACAACGAGCGAACGGTGCTCAATGTGGAAGGAGAAACTGCGCCCATCACCGACTTGTCCGTACCCGCTGGCAAAGATTCCCGTCGACATGTCCTCGACAGCAAACTCCTTGTCTGCGATATGCCGGTCAACGATGACGGTCATGATGCGACCATACCTCTCCAGTCCGACCCGCTGCGGCAACATGGCCATATTGGATGCGAAACCGTTCCTTAAAATTTTTCTTTCATGCAGGTGACGCAAGGGAAAATAATTGCTGCGACGACATAGATACGATAGGAGCGCAGCTCGGCGCTGTTTTGATGGTCTGCTGCCTTTGCTGGCGTTGGCCGCAGCGTGCGCGGGTTGCGCCGGTTGTTCCGGGAATCCGCTCAATAGCGCGCCGCGCACGATAGAACCGGCCCGGGCCGCCGTGTCACCGCCGGTGTCGCAGGACCCGGCCGGCGCGGTGTGGCCGCTGGGCGGCCCCGCTGCGGCGGCGGTCTTCGACGCTGGCACCCGCCAACTCGCCGTCCTAACCCCCGGCGCCGACCCGGGGGCGCCCGCCAGCCTCACCGAGTTCGGGGACCCGCGCGTCGCGCCGCGTGTGGTTGCCCTGCCGGGCCCGGCGACCGCGCTGACCGGCGACGGCCGCGGCACCGCCTACCTGGCCGCCCGGGGCGGCTACTTCACGGTCGACCTGGCGACCGGCCACGCGGCACGGGTGACCGTCGCCGACGCCCAGCAGGCCGATTTCACCGCGATCGCCCAACGCGCCGACGGCAAGCTGGTGTTGGGCAGCGCCGACGGCGCCGTGTACACCCTTGCCTCCCAGCCACCGGCCCGGGCCGGCAGCGCAACGGTCGGCAGCCGGAACAAGATCTTTGCACGCGTCGATGCCCTTGCCACACAAGGAAATACGACGGTGGTGCTGGACCGGGGGCAGACCTCGGTGACGACGATCGGCGCCGATGGTCGTGTCGAGCAGGCGCTGCGGGCCGGCGAGGGCGCGACCACCCTGGCCGCCGATCCGCAGGGCCGCGTCCTGGTCGCCGACACCCGCGGCGGGCAACTGCTGGTGTACGGCTGTTGTTCGCCGCGGACCCCGCTGATCCTGCGTCAGGCCTACCCGGTGCGGCAGGCCCCGTACGGCGTGGCCGGTTCCCGTGAGCTTGCCTGGGTGTCCCAAACCGGGTCGAACATCGTCATTGGTTACGATCTGTCAACCGGAATTCCCGTCGAAAGGGTGCGATACCCAACCGTGCAGCAACCCAACTCGCTGGCTTTTGACGAAGCATCGGGCACCTTGTACGTGGTGTCGGGGTCGGGTGCTGGCGTCCAGATCATCGAGCACGCGGCGGGTTCTCCGTGACAAGCCGACCCGCGCCACGGTGGAGTCGGCTGCCCGCGGGGTGGGTCAGCGAGATGTCCGACGAATACGAGTGGATCCCGTTGCGCCTGCCACCGGAAGTGACCCGGCTCAGCGCGTCCACCCGGCTGGCCATCGAGGCCGAATATCGCGGCTGGGAGCTGACGCGGGTGCGGCTGTACACCGATGGCAGTCGGCGGGTTCTGTTGCGCCGCAAGAAGTCTCGTCTGAATAACCGGCGGCCCGACCAGCCCGAACTGTGACGGTGGCCCATCCCCGCCGA
>Ga0335076_10000643_pt1 | contig 32516 bp, 29 predicted proteins | sample Lox_Sample_25_FD_206717 | JGI IMG/M metagenome (GOLD analysis project Ga0335076, IMG submission 206717) | Soil microbial communities from Loxahatchee National Wildlife Refuge, Florida, United States - Lox_Sample_2.5 | ecosystem: Environmental > Terrestrial > Soil > Wetlands | place: USA...
GTTCGCCTGGTTGCACGGCACACCGTTCACGTTCACGGTCTTGACGCCGCTGCCCTTGCCCGTGTGGGCGATGCCCACGTAGCCGATCCCGTTCGGGTCCTTCGAGACCGCGGTCGCGACCAAACCGTCCGAGCCCTCCTGCTGGACGTTGGACGACTGGGTCGCGCCTCCGAGCACGGCCTGTTGGAAGAACGTGTACAGGCCGGCGGTCGAGTTGCGGCCGAACGGATCGATCGTCGTCGTCAGGCTCGAGCCGAAGCCCTGGCTCCAGTTTGTCGCGACCCCGGTGAAGATGTTCTTCGTCTGCGCGATCGTCAGGTTGCTAACGCTGTTTGACGGGTTGACCGCGATGCACAGGCCGTCGAGCCACAGCTTGAAATACGTCGTGCCCGCGTCGCTCGGCAGCGGCGGCCGGGTGTTGATCGAGAACAGGCGCCGGCCGGCCTGAACGTCCGTGACCCCGGCGTTGCCGCCGTCGGGCAGGTAGTTGAAGCGGATGCCCTTGTGCAGCTTGTTGTACGCCTTGAACAGCACGTTCATGATCGGCTGCTCGGCGCTTGATCCCGACCCGAACAGCGTCGTCGCGCCTGCCGCCGCCGGCACGGCCACCAGCGCCGCGACTACCGCGAGCGCGGCGAGACCTCTGGCCCTTCGTCCCAATGTCATTCCTTTCCCATCGCAGGTCAATCCCCACAACTTCGATCAAAATTGCCGGGGTGAGAGTACCAGGATTCTTTGCCATCTCAATCTACTTGGTCGACTTTGCCGACGGGAGCTCTTGAAGCGGCTGCCGCCTGGGCCGCTCCGGCAGGCACGGGGCGGGGCGGCCGGCGGCCGGACGAGCGCTTCTTGAGCGACCTTCCACGCTGGTATATGCTTTTCTCGATCGATTTAGTGCAGTTACATGGATTCGTCGCCTTTGCAGGAATGTCTTCCCCTCGAGTCTGGACGCCGCGGCGGCTGCCAGATCACTTGGCAGCCGTCATCGCTCGATCGCGATGCGCGCTGGTCGGCAATCGGTCAACGCGGCGCGACGGTCCTTCTGACCGGCCTTCCCGCCGCAGGCAAGTCAACGATTGCGCGGGAGCTCGAACGCCGCCTCGTCGACAACGGTCAGTCGGCGTATGTCCTCGATGGCGACAACATCAGACGGGGGCTGTCGGAGGATCTGGGATTCACGCCCGGCGACCGCTCCGAGCACATACGTCGCGTCGGCCACGTGGCGCAGTTGATGGCGGACTCCGGCACGATCGCCGTGGTCGCGCTGATCTCGCCTATGGCTGCGGATCGGGCAAGCCTTCGCGATGCCCATGAAGAGGCCGAACTGCCGTTCGTCGAGGTGTTCGTCGACACCTGCGTGGCCGAGTGCGAACGGCGGGACCCCAAGGGTCTGTACGCGCGCGCACGCGCGGGAGAGCTCAAAGGCTTCACCGGGCTCGACGCTCCCTACGAGCCGCCCGAACAGCCCGAACTTCGTGTCGATACCTCGACCACCAGCGCGCACCAAGCCGTTTCGCAGATCATCGAAATACTCCAAGCCCGGTCACGGGTCTCAGCGAAGGGGGCCAGCATGAGGATCTCCGCCAAGGCGGATTACGCGATACGCGCCGCCATCGAGCTCGCGGCGGTGCCTGACGGGAAGGCCCTGCCCGCGGAGCGGATCGCGACCTCGCAGGGGATTCCGCACAACTTCCTCGAGCACATCCTGTCGGAGCTCCGCATCGCCGGAGTGGTTCGCAGCCAGCGCGGCGCCGAAGGCGGTTACAGGCTGGCCAAGGAGGCCTGTCTGATCACGATCGCCGACATCATTCGAGCGGTGGAGGGTCCGCTCGCCACCGTTCGGGGCGGCAAGCCCGAAGAGACCGAGTACCCGGGGGTTGCGAGCCAACTTCCTCGAGTTTGGATCGCCGTCCGCAAGAACCTACGAAACGTCGTCGAGCACGTGACGGTCGCTGACATCGCGAACGCCAGCCTGCCCGACTCAATCAACGTCCTGGCCGACGATCCGGAGGCCTGGGTCACGCGGTAGGACCGCCGTTGGCCGGCGCCATTCTGCGGCGGAGGCGCTCCAGCTCCGCATCGCTCACGCCCTGGTTGGAGAGCCAGGCCGCGGATCCCCCGAAGGTTTCGTCGAGCACCTCGAACATTCGCTCGATCGTGCCCGGAACCGGGGCGTGCGATTGCGGATCGTGTCCTTCGAGCTCGGCCCGGTAGGTCGGGGAGCTCACCAGGCGCGCCATGATCGCGTCGATGCGCCGGGCCGTGGCGAGGTAATCGCCGACGATCGCGCCGCGGTCGACTCCGGCCGCGTCAAGGGCGAGGGCCACCACCACGCCGGTTCGATCCTTGCCGGCCGCACAGTGAACCAGCACCGCGCCGTCCGCATTCGCGATCGTCCGGATCGAGGCGACGATCGAGTCCGGACGCGCGGTCATGTAGCTCAGGTAGGCCTGGACGACGCGCGGCTCATCCGGCCATCGGCTCGGGCCGGTAGGCGGCCAGAGGTTCACGGAGTCGGCATCGAAATCCGTGTTTCCTCCCGACCGTGGGTAGAGTGAGCGGTGCTCGATCCGCACGCGCGGCTCGCGCGTGATCGGTCCCGGTCCCTCGAGCTCGACTTCGACGTCGGTGCGCAAGTCGAGCACCACCTCCAGCGCCTCGTGCTCGACGAGAACGAGAACGTCCCGTGCGGTCAGCGACTGCAGGTTGTCGGAGCGCAGCAGCACGCCGGGCACGACGACGCGGGCATTGGCGGCCCCGTCGAGCGCGATCCAGCGGGCGTTCAAGTCGTCGAGGCTCACACCCTGATCGTGGCAGGTCGGCCCGGCGCTCACGGGATCGCAACAAGTCTGGCTTGCCGACTGTGACAATCGGGCACGGTGGGAGACTCGAACGGAACTGTGTCCACGGGCGTTGACCGGCCGGCGCGCCGGCCTCGCTACACGATCGTGCAGGTCTCCGACCCGCACGTCCCCGGCGACGGCTTCCTGTTCGATCGCGTAGACGCGTGCGCTCGTGTGCAGGAGTGTGTCGAGATGATCGCCACCGCGGGATGCTCACCAGATGTGCTGGTGCTCTCAGGCGATCTGGCCAACCGCGGAGAGGTGGAGGCGTACGCCCGTCTGCGTCCGACGATCGAGGCAGCCCTGGAGCGGTTCGGCGCCATGCTCCTGGTCGCTCCGGGCAACCACGACGATGTGGCGCTTCTCCGCGAGCACCTGTTGGGACGGGAGCCGGAGCCCGGGCCGCTCGACGAAGTCGTCCGCATCGGGGGCCTTCGGCTCATCGGACTCGACTCGAGCGTCCCGGATGCAGATCACGGCGAGATCAGCGACGCGCAGCTCGATGCGCTGGCCGGCGAACTGGCTCAACCGGCTGCCGACGGCACGGTGCTCGTCGTTCATCACCCGCCGATCTGGTCGACCACTCCGATGTCGGAGCTGGTGGCGCTGCGCGAGCCACAAAGGCTGGCTGCGGTCATACGAGGCCGTGACGTGCGGCTGGTTCTCAGTGGTCACACCCATCGGGTGAGTGCCGGCAACCTCGCCGGCGTTCCGGTGTGGGTGAGTCCATCGACCAGCAGTCACGCCGACGTGCTCGTCCACGACGGCTTCCGCGGGCATGCCGGAGGCGGGTTCACGCGCGTCGACATGCTCGACGACGGCGACATCGTCGCGACGTTCGTACCGCTGATCGGGCGAGACGAGATCCTCTACGAGGCCAGCCCAACGACGAGCTCGTAATAGATCGGCTCTTCGGTCGTCGACAGCCGATGCTGGAACCGCGATCTGCGCACGAGCCGTAGCCCGCCTGAAGCGAGCAGCCGGGATACGGCGCCCCGGAATCCGCCCGGGCCGTCCGTCTGCATCCAACGCTCATCGATCGTGAATACGACGGGAGCGCCGGGTGGAAGCAGAGCGAGCGCGCTCCGCAGCGCCGCGGGTGGTGCGTGGGTGCCGCCAAATGCACCCGCGGAGATCAGAGCAGAGGGCCGATGGAAGCGTAAGCGCGCGAGCAGGTCGGGCGGCGCGGCGGCGAGATCTCCGACCAGATAGTCGCGATAGATGCCGGGCCGGTCGCGCAGGCAGGCGGCGCACGCGGCCTCGAGGGCATCCACGCCGATCAGGGTGCCGACGCCCATTCCTCTTGCGAGCTCCCCGACAATCCCGGTGCCCGCGCCGAGGTCGAGGAGCACGAGCTCGCCCGGGTCGAGCCCGAGCCGATCGAGCACGTCCGCGAGTCCGTCGATCGCGGTCTGCGGCGAGCGGCATCGGAGCAGTCCCTGGACGATGTGCTCGTAGAGTCCGGGCACCTCGTAGATGCGCTCGTAGTCGTGCAGATGGACAAGCTCCTCGGCGCTCCCGTTCCGCAGGCCTACGTATTCGCCGTCGGCGTCCGGCGGTCCGATCAGGCGCACGACGATGTCGTCGGGCGAGACGACCGGCCCAGCGCCCGTCAATGCCGCACAACCCGCTCGATCGCGAGGCTGGTGCGCCTGATCGCCTCACCGTACGCTCGGCGGACGGCGCCGGGAAGCGGTAGCGGCGATCGGTGGACCGACAGCGAGCGTTTTTCCCAAGGTCGCGCGTGGTCGTCCTGCGGGCCGCGTCGGTCACGCGCCATCGCGGCCACGACCGCGTCGTCCCTCGCGGAGGCCTGTCCCGCATAGACCCAGGCGAAGCGGAACAGCAGGCCGGCCGCGAGGTACATGACGCTCGCGAGCTCGTGCTCCCGCGAGCCGGTCCGCCGCGCGACCAACCGGAGCCCGAGGCCGAGCGCAACGAGGGTCTTCGCGGCACGGAAGTACTGGCCGGGGCGACCGGTGCGGAGCGCCTCCGCGGCATCTCCGAGGCGCCGCTCGCCGAGCTCGGAGATCGAGAGCTCGGTCAGCATCGAGGCCGTCTCGATCGTGCCGAGCGCCCGACGGGTCGGATGCTCGTGCGGTAGGCCGCTTGCCACCAGGACGAGGCGTGTGGCGGCCGCGCCGGTGGCGCTCGCGGTGGCGACGAATGCGGGTCCGAGGATCGTGCGGCTTCCCGACCACAGCGGGACTGCGGTGCAGGCGAGCAGCACCCCGGTGTATGACCCGAGATAGCTGCCGAACAGCGACGTGAGCGCCCCGAGCGCGCGGGCGGCCTTTGGACGCCCAATCAGGTCGCAACCCACGGCGAGGGCACCCGAGCCGCTGAACGCGATCAGGCACCAGGCGCCCGTGTTCATCGGCGAGCGTGGCTTGAAGATTCTAATCATGTTCAGGAATCGCTCGGGCCGGCCAAGGTCCGCGATCAGCAGGACCGGTGCCGGGGCCACGACGCCGAGCGCGACCTTGCGAGCGATCGCGGCCGAGCGGTGGTCGCCGGCGACGTCGCAGGCAAGCGCCACGAAAGCCGAGCCCGACGCCATCCCGCCAAGCCAGAAGTAGGTCGCGACCTCTCCGCTCCACACCGGCGCGTGAATGAACGGCCCGTTGATGTCCGAGACCGGCGCCCCGCGCATCCGCCGGTTCGCCTCGGCAACCTGGCCGGATGCCGGCTCGGTGTCGGCGTAGCCCGTGTCGCGGCGCTTGTAGAGATACGACCAGCGGGCGTCGCCGAAGTCAGGGCGCGCCAGCTCGACCGGCGCCCCTGCCTCGGCCGCGGTCCACGAGGCAGGCCCACCGCGCGCGCCCAGCGCAGGCTTGATGTCGCCGTCGTCGGCGCTCACCACGAGCCCCTTCCAGCTGTTTTCCGCCCGGGACGGCGGGCCGCCGCGGCGAACGCCACGACCGCGCCGGCGGCGGCAAGCAGACCGGCGCCGACCGCGGCCACAGTGGCCGGGACGACGTTCTCCTGCACGGGCGAGTCCGCGTGCGCGGGTAGTCCGTAGCGCTCGGGAGGCTCGGTCAACAGGAAGAACGACCCCAGGCCCCCCGCGAGCTGGTCCTCGGGCTCGTCGCCCGCCCCGTATAGGTAGGCGCCGTCGATGCCGCGCTGATGAAGCTGGGCGACCCGGCGCGAGGCGATCTCCACCAGCTCCTCGTGCGGGCCGAACTGGATCGAGTCGGTCGGACACGACTTCGCGCAAGCCGGCTCGAGTCCGTCCTCGAGCCGGTCGTAGCAGAGCGTGCACTTCCCGGCGCGGCCGTCGATCTGGTCTCGATCGACCACGCCGAACGGACACGCCGGCACGCAATAGCCACAGCCGTTGCACACGTCCGGCTGGAGCACGACGGTCTCGTGCTCGGTGCGGATCAGCGCCCCGGTTGGGCAGGCGTCGAGACAGCCGGCGTTCGTGCAGTGCCGGCAGACGTCGGACATGAACACCCATTCGCCCATCTTGCGGACGGCGTCGGCGACGTCGACGCCACCGGCAGCCGGGATCGCCGGCAGTTGGCCGCCCGCCCCGGCGTCGAGCGCGCGCTGCGCCTCTTCCCTGAGCTGCGGCGAGGGCTCGAACAGCTCGACGAACCGGACGTGGCGCCAGGTCGAGGCCGACAGATCGCCCGTGTGGTCGTATGAGACGCCCTTGCCGGACCGCGAGCCGTCGGCGGGCAGGTCGTTCCACTGCTTGCACGCGACCTCGCATGCCTTGCAGCCTATGCACACCGTGGTGTCGGTGAAGAAGCCCATCCGCTCCGCCCCGGCGCGATGGATGGAGATCTCGGTGTCCGGAGCGCTGGTGCTCATCGACTCGCCTCCTTAGGGTTCTCCGCCGCCGGGTCGTCCTCGTTCGGCCGGAGGCGTGGCTCTCCAAGTGAGGCGCCGGCCAGCCGCGCGGTGCTCGCCCCCAGCCTGCGGCCGGCGCGCACGTCGCAGGTGAACGCCTTGTCGTCCTGGATCGAGACATTCGGGTCGCCCGAAAGGGCGACGAGCTCGTTGGTCGTGTCGCCCCGGGACAGCCCGCTGTACCCCCAGTGCCACGGGAGCGCGACCTGGTGAATGACTCGTCCGTCCACCGTTACGGGGCGGATCCGGTCCGTGACCTTGGCCCGCGCCTCGATCTCGGCCCGGTCGGTGACGATAGTCATCCAGCCGCCGTCCTCGATGCCGCGGTCGGCCGCGAGCTGCGGGTCGATCTCGGCGAACATCTCGGGCTGTAGCTCGACCAGCCACGGGACCGTGCGGCTCATCCCGCCCGCCGTGTGGTGCTCGGTCAGCCGGAAGGTCGTCGCGACCAGTGGGTAGCGCGGGTCGCCGGCCGCGTGATACGGATTCTCGGGCCGGTGCCAGCGGATCGCGGCCGGGCTCCCGTCGATGTTCGGATAGAGAAGGTTCGGCGTCGGCGACTCGAGCGGCTCGTAATGTGTCGGCATCGGGCCGTCGAGCAGGCCACTCGGCGCGAACAGCCACCCCCGGCCGTCCGCCATCATGATGAACGGATCCGACCCGGAGATCGCGTCCATGCCGTGCGCATCTCGTGGCGCCCGGTAGTCGGGCCGTTTGGTCGCCGGGAAGTCGGGCACGTCGTAGCCCGTCCACTTCTGCTCTTGCTCGTCCCACCACACGTAGCGCTTGCGCTCGGACCACGGCTTGCCGTGCAGATCCGCGCTCGCTCGGTTGTAGAGAATCCGGCGGTTCGCGGGCCACGCCCAGGCCCACTCGGGCGAGACGATCCCGCCCTCGGCGGTGATGTCACCGGGGTCACGCCGACGCGCCTGATTGACACCGTCTTTGTAGATGCCGGAGTAGATCCAGCAGCCGCAGGCGGTCGAGCCGTCGCCCAGGAGCTCGTCGAACGAGCCGACGGGCTTGCCCGTGGCGACGTCGAAGCCGTTGATCTCCTTGATCACGGCCTCCACATCAGGCTCGCGAATCTCCCCGTGCTCGGGGTAATCCCAAGCGAGGTTCACGATCGGCCAATCGACCTTGCGGTCGGATCCGTCGTAGTGGGCTTTGACGCGTTTGGCCAGGTGATGCATGAACCACAGCTCCGAGCGCGCGTCACCGGGCGGGTCGAGCGCTTTGTCGCGGAACTGCACCAGGCGCTGGGTGTTGGTGAACGTGCCCTCCTTCTCGATGTGCGAGGCGGCGGGCATCAGGAACACCTCGGTCTGGATCGTCTCGGGACGGAGCTCGCCCGACTGCACCTCGGGCGAGTCGCGCCAGAACGTCGCGGTCTCGATCTCGGCCATGTCGCGCACGACCAGCCACTTCAGCTTGGCCAGAGCGCGGCGCTGAAGCCCAGAGTGTTGCGAGCCGACCGCCGGGTTCTGCCCCATCACGAACAGGCCCTCGACCCCGCCGTCGAGCGCGCGGAGCATCGTCGAGAAGTGGGAGTGGTTGCCGGTCAACTTCGGCAGCCAGCCGAAGCCGTAATCGTTCTCCTTCGTCGCCGCCTGACCGAACCACGCCTTGAGCAGCGAGACGATGTAGGCGTCGAAATGAGACCACCAGCCGCGGTCCGCCTTGCCGATGCCGATGTACTCCTTGAGCGTGAGGTGACCCTCGCGGGTCCGCGGCATGTGCAGGTAACCGGGCAGCAGGTCATACAGGGTCGGAATGTCGGTCGACCCTTGGATCGACGCGTGCCCGCGCATCGCCATGATCCCGCCCCCGGGCCGGCCCACGTTGCCGAGCAGCAGCTGGAGAATGGCCGCGCTGCGGATCATCTGGACCGCCCCGGAATGCTGCGTCCATCCGTTGGCGTAGCAGAACATGCTCGTGCGCTCGCGTCCGGAGTTCGCGATCAGCGCATCCGCAACCGCCATGAACTGCTCGCGCGGGATCCCGCAGATTCGTTCCACCATCTCCGGCTTGTACCGGCTGAAGTGACGGCGCAGGACCTGGAAGACGCATCGAGGGTCCTGGAGCGTGTCGTCGTGCCTGACGCCACCCAGGTCCATGCCCGCGCCGGTGTGCTCGCTGAAGGCCTGGGTTGCGTGCTCGTGGACCCCGGCCGAGAGGCCGATCACGCAGTCCTCGTAGCCCCAAGTGGCCGGGTCGTAGCTACCCGCGGCCGAGTCGAAGCCTGAGAACAGCCCGTCGAAGTCTTCGGTGTCGCGGAACGCGTCGCACACGATTGTCGACGCGTTCGTGTAGTTGACGACGTATTCCCTGAAGTAGGACTCCGTCTCGATCACGTGGCGGATCACTCCGCCGAGGAACGCGACATCGGTCCCCGCCCGGATCGGGACGTGCAGGTCGGCGAGCTGGCTCGTGCGGCCGTAGCGTGGATCGACGTGGATGACCCGCGCCCCGCGCTCCTTGGCCTTCATCACCCAGCGGAACCCGACCGGGTGCGCCTCCGCCATGTTCCCGCCCTCGATCACGATGCAGTCGGAGTTCTGGAGGTCCTGCTGGAAGTTGGTGGCGCCGCCGCGTCCGAACGAGGCCCCCAGACCGGGGACCGTGGAGCTGTGTCATATCCGTGCCTGGTTCTCGATCTGGATCGCCCCCATCGCGGCGAACAGCTTCTTGATCAGATAGTTCTCCTCGTTGTCGAGCGTCGCCCCGCCCAGGTGGGCGAACCCCAGCGTGCGGTCGACCCGCCAGCCATGCCGGTCTGTGTCCTGCCAGCCGCTCTCGCGTGCGGCGATCAGCCGCTCGGCGATCATGTCCATCGCCTGTTCCAGCTCGAGTTGCTCCCACTCGGTGCCGCCGGGCCGGCGGTAGCGGACCTTCGTCAGCCGCCCGGGCTGCTGCACCAGTTGCCGCGACGACGCGCCCTTCGGGCACAGGGTCCCCTGGTTGATCGGCGAACGGGGGTTGCCCTCGATGTCGACGAGCTCGCCACCCCGCGTGTACACCAGCTGTCCGCAACCGACCGCGCAGAACGGGCACACCGATTCGGTCACCTTCAACCCGGCAATTCGTGCGTTTGCGCGCAGCGTTCGGGCCGAGGCGGCGCCGGGACCGAGGCCCATGTCCATCGCGCGTCCGACGAGCGGCAGGCGCCGCAGCGACTCGAACGAGCGCGGACGGGACCCAGCAGAGCTCATCTGCGTCGGTGATCCCCGACGGCTCGGGGGATACGCATCACCTCGATCAGATGATTCACCTCGCCGAGACTACTCGCCGAAGCGTGGAGAGGGCTTCAGGTGAGCTCATCGAAGTCGCCGCGCACCCACGCCGTATGCGGTTCGGGTAGCTGCGCAGGAACGTCACGGTCGCGCGGTCGGGATTGGCGTGGATCGTGTCCGAGACGAGCAGCACGCCTTTGCCGTTGGCGCCCGCCGTCCAGTGGACGACCGAGCTTCCGGGGAAGTGACCGCCGACCTGATGGATCGTGAGGCGGGGCGCCACCTCGTACCGCCGGCTCCAGGTCTCGATCGACGGGTTGGGACGCCGGACCCAGTCGACGTCGGCTTCCGAGACGAGCACCGGCACGCCGCCGAGCGCCTTGCTCCACTCAACCTGCACGCTCGATTACGTGTATGCGGCGTCCTGCTTGGGCAAGGTCCTCGAGAGTCGCCCACTTCTGCCCGCCCGCGGGCACCCACTGGCGCTCGTCGGCACAGATCGCGCAGACCCCCACCGCCTCCGCGTGCTCCACGCCGCACGTCTCGCAGACCCACACGGTTCAGTATGGCCGTCGGTCGCGCGGAGGCGTCGTCACCGGTCGTAGTCTCGCATGTCCCCTCCGACGAGATTTCGACGGGTTGTCGTGTTGGGGCCGCCGCCGATCGTCTCCTAGGTAGATGCATCAGCGGTCTACGTGCCGCCCAAGACGACGATACGGTGTCCGAAAGGAGAGCTTCTCAGTGAAATACGTCCTGCTGTTCGTCGAGACGGAGCAGTTCGAGAAGGATTTCGAGGCGATGAGCCAGGCCGACCGTGACCGGGCTGTCCAGCTGGTCTACAAGTGGATGGCCGACCACGCCGACAAGATCCGCGGGGGCAGCAAACTGCAACCAGCCACCACCGCGACGACGGTTCGGCTGGAGGCCGACAGCGAGCCGGTGATCACCGACGGCCCATTCGTCGAGGGCAAAGAGGTAGTGAGCGGGTACACGGAGATCGAAGTCGACGACCTCGACCAGGCGCTGAAGATGGTTAGCACCTGGCCCGGCTGTCCGATCGTCGAGATACGGCCGATCATGGAGATACCTCCGGTGCACTCATGACCCTTGCCGCTCGGGGACGGGCCGGGGTCGACCGGACCGATTCGGATCGCGAGCTCGAACGGATCGTCCGAGAGCACTCGGGCCGGCTGGCGACGGCGCTGATGCGAATCACCGGTGACTTCGCCATGGCGGAGGACCTCGTCCAGGACGCGGTAGTGGCTGCCCTGCATAGGTGGCCGATCGACGGTGTCCCTGACCGGCCGGACGCCTGGCTGTTCACGGTCGCCCGCAACCGCGGACTCGACGCCTTGCGCCGCCAGACCAACTACCGCGCGAAGCTGGCGGGGCTCCGGTGGCCGATCCAGCCCGCGGACGACGATCGCCTTCGGCTCATCTTCACGTGCTGCCATCCGGCGCTCTCGCGGCCCGCCCAGATCGCATTGACCCTGCGTGTGGTATGCGGGCTCACCACGGCGCAGATCGCCCGCGCCTTTCTTGTCACCGACACGACCGTCGCGCAGCGCATCACGCGCGCGAAACGGAAGATCACCGAGGCCGCCATTCCGTACCGCGTCCCAAACCCGGACGAGCTCGAGGCCCGTTTACGTGAAGTGCTTGCGGTCGTCTATCTGCTGCTGAACGAGGGCTATCTCTCGACCGCCGAGCGCGGTCAATCACGAGATCTGGTCGATGACGCGGAATGGCTGGCGGCCCAGCTCCACGAGCTGATGCCGACCGAGCCCGAGGTCGCCGGTCTGCTGGCCCTGATTCGACTGCACCGGGCGCGAGCGGACGCCAGATTCGACCCCGACGGAAACATCGTGCTGCTAAAGCATCAGGACCGGTCCAGCTGGGACCACGACGCGATCGCCGCCGCATCCCGACTGCTCCAGCGGGCAGCCAGACACCGGGAACCCGGTCCCTACCAGCTCCAGGCGGCGATCGTCGCCTGCCACGCCGAAGCCCTCGACTGGGCAGACACCGACTGGGAACAGATCGTGCTCATCTACGACATGCTCCTGTGCGTCGCGCCGTCGCCGCTCGTCCGGCTCCACCGGTCCGTCGCGCTCGGCTATACCGCCGGGCCAGAAGCGGCCCTCGCCGACGTCGACGACCTCGCCGAGGCCCTTGACCGCTACCACCTCTACCACGCTACTCGCGCCGACCTGCTTGGAACGTTGGGCCGCGCGGATGAAGCCCGCACAGCTAACCGGCGCGCCCTCGAACTCACCGCCAACCCCGCCGAGCAAGCCCTGCTCCGGCAAAGGATCGACTGGGGCGACGATGCCGGCTGAGGACGTCAAGCGATCCATCCACCAGCTTCTGGTGGACCGCATTCTGCGGGGACCCGGACAAGCGACGGCGAACCAACGCGTCCAGGCCTTCGAGAACGCCGAGCTACCCGAGCCGCTCCGCGGTCTGATCGACAAGGTCGCCACCCGGTCCGCTCAGGTGACCGACGCCGACTTTGCCGCGGCGAGCGAGGCCGGCTTCACCGATGACCAGCTGTTCGAGCTGGTGATCTGTGCCGCGGTCGGCCCTTCGAGTCGGCAGTACGAAGCCGGGCTGGCGGCCCTGGCCGAGGCGAACGCTGATACGGAGCTCGGATAGTGCGGCCCGGCGTCCTCGAACACGGCTACGGCGTCGGACCAACGCTGCTGTTCAGGCTGATTCGATTGGTGTCAGGTCGACCGGTCCCGGATGCTGCCAGGGTCACTTTTTACCGGCGCGACTTCTACGGCGTGCAGATGAAGAAATTCACACAGGAGACGATGCGCGGTCACTCGAGATGGTCGGTGGGTGACCGAGAGCTGATGGCGGCCTACGTATCCAAACTGAATGATTCGGCGTTCTGCGTCGGCGCGCACACCGCGACTGCCGCGCGCGCCTATCAGGATCGGGAACGGGTCGCCGCCGTTCTTGCGGATCTGGACTCCGCCCCGATCGAAGACGAGCTCTCGGCGACGCTCCGGATGCTCGGCAAGCTGACCGTCGAAGGAACGCTGACCGCCGACGACATCCGAGCGGTGCGCTTCGCCGGTGTCTCGCCCGAGCAGATCCAGGACGCGCTCGCCGTTGGCTTTGCCTTCAACACGACCGACCGCCTCGCCAACGCGTTTGCCTTCGACGTGCTCAGTCAGGAAGGCTTCGATGCCGGCGCGAAATATCTCCTCAAGCGGGGCTACCGATAGTCGGTTCAAGCCCAGCGGCCCACACGGGCTGGGTCAGCGCCACCCGAGCGCCGGGGCGACGTGGGTGAGGATGTTCTCGATCACGTGGGCGTTGTATTCCACGCCCAGTTGATTCGGCACCGTCAGCAGCAGCGTATCCGCCGCCTGAATCGCCTCGTCCGCGCGAAGCTCCTCGACGAGCACGTCGGGCTCACCTGCGTACGAGCGACCGAAGATCGCGCGCGTGTCTTCGTCGATCATCCCGATCTGGTCTTGCGAGTCGCGGTTGCCGCCGAAGTACGCTCGGTCGGTGTCGGTGGTGAGCGCGAAGATGCTCCGGCTGACCGACACCCGCGGCTGACGATCATGTCCGGCCTCGTTCCACGCCTCGCGGTAAGCCTCGATCTGCTTGCGCTGCTGGACGTGGAGCGGTTCGCCAGTTTCATCGTCCTTGAGCGTCGAGCTTTGAAGGTTGAGCCCGAGCCGGGCCGCCCAGACGCTGGTTGCGTTCGATCCCGACCCCCACCAGATCCGCTCTCGCAAGCCGGCCGAGTGGGGCTCGATCCGCAAGAGGCCCGGCGGGTTGGCAAACATCGGCCGCGGGTTCGGTTGCGCGAACCCGTCACCCTTGAGGACCTCCAGTGCGACCTCGGTGTGCCTGCGCGCCATCTCGGCGTCGCCGTCGCCGTCGACGGGCTCGTAGCCGAAGTAGCGCCAGCCATCGATCACCTGCTCGGGGGACCCCCTGCTGATCCCCAGCTGAAGCCGGCCACCGGCGATCAGGTCAGCTGCCCCGGCGTCCTCCGCGAAGTAGAGAGGGTTCTCGTAGCGCATATCGATCACGGCGGTACCGATCTCGATGCGCGAAGTCCTCGCGCCGACTGCCGCCAGCAATGGGAACGGCGATGAGAGCTGACGCGCGAAGTGGTGGACGCGGAAGTACGCGCCATCGGCGCCCAACTGCTCGGCGGCGACCGCAAGCTCGATCGACTGCAGCAGCGCGTCCGTCGCCGAGCGCGTCCGCGAGTGCGGGCTGGAGCTCCAATGGCCGAAGGAAAGGAATCCGATCTTCTTCACGCGTGCGGCTCATCCTCGCAGTTCGATCCGCCTCGGCGGGTCCGCCGGACCCCGCTCTAGTCTGCCGGTGTGAGCTCCGGCGGCGCGTCCTTCCCGGTACTCGACGCGGGCGACCTCGGTCGAGTCACCGAGCTCGTTCAGGCCCATCAGTTCTTCTGGCTCGACTTCCACGACCCGAAGCCGGATCAGCTGAGCAGGCTTGCTGAGCTGCTGAATCTGCATCCGCTGACGATCGAGGATGTCAGCAGCTTCTCCGAGCGGCCAAAGCGCGAGCATTACGAGGGCTACGTGAGCATGGTCGTCTACGGGGTCGATGAGCAGGCGGCGGCCGGCGAGCAGAAGCTGCGCGAGGTCCACCTGCTGATCTCCAGCGACTGGGTAGTCACGCTCCACCCGACTCCGTTCGGGGTGCTCGACACGCTGCGGGAGCGGGTGCGGAAAGAGCCGCCGGCGCGGGAGCGGGTCCTGATCATCGAAATCCTCGACACGGTCCTATCGAGCTACGTGCCCGTTCTCGATCGCATCGACGAGGCGATCGACCAGATCGAACAGGACGTCATCGAGCAGCCGCGCGAGCAGAGCCTGCAGCGAATCTTCTTGCTCAAACGCGATCTGATCGCGATGCGCCGGGTGGTGACCCCGATGCGCGACTTCTTCACCCGCGATACGGAAGAGATCGCCCACCTTCCGGGGATGGAGCCCGACGATCTCCTGTACTTGCGCGACCTCTACGACACCCTGGTCCGGACCTCGGACTTGATCGACTCCTACCGCGACCTACTCAGTGGCGCCGCCGACATGTACCTATCGACGGTGGCCAACCGCCAGGGCGAGATCTCCAAGCAGCTGACGATCATCGCAACGATCTTCCTGCCGCTGACTTTCCTGACCGGCTTCTTCGGCCAGAACTTCGCGTTTCTGACCGGGCATATCCAGAACACGACGTGGTCGTTCTTCGCGCTCGGGCTCGGGCTTCTGGTCGCGCCGATCGTCGGGTTCTGGTTCTTCTTCCGCCGCAAGGGCTGGATGAGCTCGACGCAGTAGACCGGTCTCACACTAGTCCCTGGTTGTGCGTTGATCACACGCGGGTCTCGGACTCGCACCAGCTGCTAATCGCTCGCTAAGTGCGGGCAAAGAGCCGACGCTTACTACTCCCCTGGGAAGGACGTCTTCGGCCTACAAACCGGGGAGTAACGAAATGACCCTGACGCCACACATAGAACGTAGAGAGCTAGCCCACCGAACCAACGATGGAATCGAAGTGACTCTGTTCTGGACCAAGTTCACCGACAGGGTGAGCCTCGAGGTTCTTGACGGAAGCTCCGGCGCCATGCTGGAGTTCGACGTCGACAGACACGTGGCGCTGGACGCATTCAGGCACCCCTATGTGTACGCCGCCAGACAGATGTTCGCGGGAGGCCCCGCGTCCGTAGACGCGAGCGCTCCGAAGGTCACGCCGCCGCACGTCTGAGCACGTCCGGGAGCTGCCGACGCGAGGAGATGTCGAGCTTTCGGAATGCGCGTCCGAGGTGCGTTTCGACCGTCTTCTCGGTGACGAACAGCGTCTGCGCAATCTCTCGGTTGGTGCCGCCGTCAGCGGCAAGCTGAGCGACTCGCAGCTCGCTGGGCGTCAGCGAGTCCGCCCCCGAGCGGGCGACGGTCCGCGGACGGATCCCGATCGACGCCAGCTCGGACCGGACTCGCCGCTCCAACGCCGGGGCGCCGCACCGAGTCGAGAGCGCCAACGCCTCGAGCAGCGGGCCTCGGGCGGACGTACGCTCGCCGGCGGCGCGGAGAGTCGCTCCGAGGTCGGCCAGCACGCGCGCAAGCTCGAGTCGCGCGCCCGAGGTTTCGAGCACAGTTTGTGCGCGGCGCAACACGTCAGTCCGCGCGCTCCCCGGACCCACCAGCGCCTGTGCGCGCAGCGCGACGCCGAGCGCTCGCGGTGCTCCAAACGCCTCGGCTCGCCGAACTTCGTCGGCGGCAAGCTCGCCGGCTTCGGCGTGACGCCCAAGCTCGGCGAGCGACAGGGCCGCCGCCGAGCGCCAGGGAAGCACGGCCGGGTTCTCGCCACCCAGGGCCGGGTGCTCCATCCCGCAGTCGATCAGCTCGTCGATCGCACCTTGGTGATTGCGGTCAGCGGCGCGCAGCACACCGGAGGCGTAGCGCAGCTGCGAGCTCGGGGAGAACTGGTCGTCGTAGCCGATGCCCCCGTTGTCAATCAGTCTTCGGAGCGATTCGGGTGTCTCGTCGCGGTCGAGCCCGACGAGCACCGCCGATGAGACAGCGAGCACGACGAACTCGACGCCGAGGAGATCTCGACCGAGTTCGATCGCGGCTTCTGCGTCCCCCTGGGCCGCGATCAGATCCCCGCGGCGCGCGTTGATGAACGCGCGCAGCGCGCAGATGTTGGCGACCGTCGCTGCCGCGCCGCGTTCGCGTGCGCGAGCGAGGATCTCGTCGGTACCGCCCAGAGCGGCGTCGAGCTGGTCGGTCGCCGCGAGCACCGCCAGGCCCACGATCGCCCAGGCCTCACCACGGTGCGGCTCGGAGGGGAGGCCGGCAGCGAGCGAGCGACTCGCGAGGTCCGCGGCCTTCGCCGCCGAGCGGAGATACATCAGCTCGTCCATGGCAAGCGTCGCGAGCGTCGTGGCCTCGAGCACGCCGCGTGCCGGACCGCCCGGATCGCGCAGCGCCGCGATCGCCGCATCCGCCTCGCGCCGCGCCGACACGGATGTGTAGCTGGCGCCCAGCAGCGCGACCTCGAGCCGCTCGCGCCCGGATGCGGTGGGCGGCAGGCGCTCCTTCGCTCGGCGCAGAATCGCGGCTGCTTCGGGGGCCCGGCCGGCGAAGAACAGGATCCCGCTGAGCTCGATCGCGGCGGAGACGATGTCGGTCTCGCGGGGGCTGTGCTCGACGACTTCGGCCAGCGGTGCAATCGCGTCCGGAAGTCCCGCGCGCGCACGGGCGAGGCCGAGCTCGAGCACGAGAGCAGGGCGCTCGTCGATGGGCGGGGGCTCCTGGACCGCGCGCGTCAACAGCGTTGCGGCCCGCGTCGCATCGCCCAGAGCCAACGCCTCCCTTGCGGCGTCGCGCAGCAATCCGACCGCCACGGCGTCGGCGCCAGGCTCGGTGTGCATGACGTGAGCGGCAACCTGCTCCACAGGGGCTCCGCGTTCCTCGAGAATCTTCGATGCGGCGCAGTGCAGCCGCTCGCGTTCGGCGGGGGAGAGGTCCTCGTAGATCGCCGCACGAAGGATCGGGTGGACGAAGCGAACGCTGCCCCCGGACTCGATCACGCCGGCGGAGACCAGTGAGGCCATCCCCGCCTCGACCCCAGCGGGAGTCAGCCCAGCGAGCTGTCCCGCATCCCCCACCTGGGCGCCGTCCCCCAGCGTGCTCAACGCCCTGGCCAGCGATCCGGCCTCGCGGTCCAGGCGCGCGATACGGAGGAGCACCGCGTTCGAGACGCCTCGTGGAACGATCGATTCGACGTCGGAGGCGTTCTCAGCGGTCGGGTCGAGCCCGCGAGCGGCTGCCTCGGAGAGCAGCTCGCCGACGAGGAGCGGGTTGCCGCCGGTGACCCGAATGCAGGCCTCGGTGAAGCGGCGATCGGGCTCGTCGGCCAGACGGGACGCGATCATCGAGCGAACGGACTCCTCGGTCAACGGTGAAAGGCGGACGAGTGCTGCGTCTGGATCGGCTGCCAGCGTCGCGGTGTCCGGCAAAGCGGCCGGGTCGAGCGGCCGGGTGGCCAGGATCAGCGCCAGCGCCTGCCCCTCGAGGCGACGCGCGATGAACGCGAGCGTCTTCGCGGAGAGGGCGTCACACCACTGCAGGTCGTCGACGACGAGCGCAAGCGGCGAGTCGGACGAGATGTTTGCGGCGAGCCAGTAGAGCCCGTGCTGCCACGCGTAGGTTGGGTCATCCGCGGGCGTGGCCAGCGCCGCGCCGGGGATCGCGATCGGCGCGCCGGCTAGCACTTCTCCGCCGAGCGCGGCTGCTCCCACCATCCACCGCTCGCGTTCCTTCTCCTCGGTGGCCAGCAGCGTGCGCTCGAACAACTGGCGGACCACCCCGAACGGGAAGCCCTGTTCGAGCTCCGTGCCGCGAGCGCCGAGCACACGAAAACCGAGCTCGGACGCTCGTGCGCCGACCAGCTCGAGCAGCCGCGACTTCCCGAGTCCCGCGGCGCCCTCGATCACCACCGCTCTGCCGGCGCGCTTGCTCGCATGCCGAAGCGCCGTCTCGACGCGGTCGACCTCGTGCTCGCGCTCGAGCAGCCCGACCGGAGAGGCGAGCAAGGTTCGGTCCACCGGCAAATGGTAAGTCCCCTACCTATCTCGTGGCCAAAATGTTCGGGGGGTGATGTCAGGGGATCTGCCCGATGTGCGGGGCGAGTCAGGGACGCACCATTTCCCTGTCACCGACAGCCGTTCTTGAAGGCAGAACCGCGTGCCCCTCATCCAGGTCAAGGTCGTCGCCGGCGTGTTCACGCCTGCCCAGAAACAGGAGATCATCGAGCGGCTGACCGACGCGCTCGTCGAGGTCCAGGGCGAGAATCTGCGCCAGCACACGTGGTGCGTGATTGAGGAGATCGCGAGCGGGTCGTGGGGCATCGGCGGTCAGGGCCAGACCGCCGACGACGTCAACGCGTTGGCGAGCGGGTAGGGATGACCGTGAGCACCGTGGGGACGGCTCTGGATCCGGTGGGACGCACCGATGCGCACCCTGAGCTCTGCGTGAGCCTGCTCGGCGGCTTCGCGGCCAGCGTCGACGGCCAGCCGGTGCCGGACCGGGCGTGGCGACTCAGAAAGGCGCGCGAGCTCGTGAAGCTGCTCGCGCTCGCACCCGGGCATCGGCTCCACCGCGAACAGGTGATGGACGTGCTCTGGCGAGACCGCGATCCCGCGGCCGCTGCGAACAACCTCCATCAGGCGGTGTACGTTGCCCGGCGCGCGCTCGGGGCAGCCGCAATCGAGCTGCGTGAGGAGTTGCTGCGCCTGACCGCCGAGGTCGATGTCGACCGTTTGTTGGTTGCCGCCGCGCGTGCCCGCGACGCAGGCGCCCACGCCGAGTACGAGATAGCGCTTTCGCTGTACCGCGGCGAGCTGCTACCCGAGAACCGGTACGACGACTGGGTGGGTGAGCGCCGTGAGGAGCTCGCCGAGCTCGCCGAGGCGCTCGCGGATGAGCTTGCCGCCCTCGGCCCGGCTGTCGCGAACAGGCTGGCCCCGGTTCCTGCGGCAACCAGTTCGTTCGTCGGGCGAGAGCGCGAGCTGGGGGAGCTACGGGCGCTGCTGCGGGGGACGCGGCTGTTGACGCTGGTAGGCACCGGGGGCGTCGGCAAGACCAGGCTTGCCCTGGAGCTCGCGGGGGCGGCAGAGCGATCGCATCCGGATGGGATCGCGGTGGTCGAGCTTGCGCCGGTCTCCGACCCCGCGCTGGTCCCGGACGCAATCGCCGACGCGCTCGACGTGCGGACGCTGCCTGGTCAGGCTCCCATCGACGCCGTGCTCGCGTATCTCGCGCCGCGTTCGCTGCTGCTCGTGCTCGACAACTGTGAGCACCTCTTAGGAGCGATCGGCCGGGTCTCCGAGCACCTGCGACGCTGCGCGCCCGAGCTGACGATTCTGGCCACGAGCCGGGAATCGCTGCACGCACCCGGCGAGGTCGTATTCCGGGTCCCGTCGCTCGGCATCCCCGATCCCGATCTGACCCTGGGCGCGAGCGACCTGATCGAGTACGAGGCCGTGCGCCTGTTCGTCTCCCGCGCGGAGGCCGCCGCGCCGGGCTTTGCGCTCACCGATGAAAATGCGCCCGCCGTCGCGCGGATCTGCGTCCGGCTGGACGGCTTGCCGCTCGCGCTCGAGCTGGCCGCAGGGCGGGTCGGCGCGCTGGGCGCGGCCGCGATCGCCGATCGGCTCGACGATCGATTCCGCGTTCTGCGGAACGCCAGCGGCGCGGCGCCGACGCGGCAGCAGACGTTGAGCGCGGCGTTGCAGTGGAGCCACGACCTGCTCGCCGACGACGAGCGCGCGCTGCTGCGGCGCCTCGGTGTGTTCGCCGGAAGCTTCGGTCTCGATGCGGCCGAGAGCGTCTGCGCCGGCGACGGGCTCGACGCCGCGGGCATCGCGGACGCGCTTGCCCGCCTGGTCGAGAAATCGCTCGTGATCGCCGAACCGGATGGCACGCACGAACTCCGCTACCGCCTGCTGGAAACCGTTCGAATGTACGCGCGCGACCGCCTCGATGAAGCGGACGAGAGCTCGCTGGTCGAGCGGCATGCGCGCTGGGCGTTGGCGCTTGCCGAATCCGAGCGGGGGTCGCCACGCCTAGATCGCGACGCGGCAAACCTGCGGGCGGGGCTCGCGACGCTGATCGAGCGTGACCCGACCGAGGCGCTTCGGTTCTCGGTCGCGCTCCGGTGGTTCTGGATGCGCAGGATCGACCTCCACGAGGCACAATGGCGCCTTCAGCAGTCGCTCGCGGCGACGTCGGAGCGTACGGCGCTGCGCGGAGGGGCGCTGCTGGCCATGGCTGCAGTCGCGTACCGCAGCGGCGAACTCGGCACCGCCTTCGCCTACGCATCGGACAGCTATGCCGTCGCGATCGAGGTCGACGATGCACACGCCGAGTGGCAGGCACTCCAGTTCCTCGCCGAGTGCGCGATCGCGCGGGATGCGGCCGATGACGCATTGCACTGGTCGGGGCGCGCACTCAGTCTCGCCCGGCGCTGCGGCTTCGCTGCCGAGGAGGCGATCGGGGTCTATTCAATCGGGGTCGCGCACTGGATACGGCGCGATCTTGCGGGTGCTGAGGAGTTCGTGACACGCAGCATCCATCTCCTCCGTCCGCTCGCCGGGTCGTCTAAGCGCCTGATGTCACCGGTCAATATCACCGAGGTCCGCACGCGCCGACCGGCGAGCGTCCCCGGACTCCGCATCGAGTTCCAGGACACGCTTCAGCCATTCATAGAGGTGTCGTGCGAGGAAGCGATCGCGTACGCGCTGGCGAACCAGGCCGGGATCGCCCGCGGCCGCGGGGACCTCGGTCGAGCGCGTGCGCTGCTCGACGAGAGCGCGGCCCGGTTCGAGGCTGCGGGCGACGACCGGGGGACCGCGGCGGTACTAGTGCGACGTGCCTACCTCGATCTCGCCGGTGACGAGCTTGCCGCGGCACGGTTGGCGCTTCGGCGGGCGCTTGAACTTCGACGCGCCGAGGGGGACGCGCGCGGCCTCGGGCTCGTCGTCGTCGGGCTTGGTGTGATCGAGACCGTCGCCGGCAATTACGCCAAGGCCGACGCTCACCTGAGTGAGGCGCGCGACATCTTCCGCAGCGCCGGGGACCGCTGGGCGTTCGCGAGCAGCCTGTGGGCCAGCGCCGACCTCGCGTTCGCTCGCGGTGACCTCGACGATGCGGAAGCGTCGCTTTTGAAGGCCCGTGCAGTGCTCGAGGTCACCTGCCGCGAGCGGTGGATCGCCAACACGGTGGCCGCACTCGCGCAGATCGCGACGCTGCGAGGACAGTCCGACAAGGCCGCGGCGCTGTTCGACGAGGCACGCCGGCGCTACGCGCTCACGGACGACGCGATCGGTGTCATCGAGACGCAATTGGCGGCCGCATGACAGTTGCTAAGTACACGCTAAGTGTGGGCAAAGACGTGCCGCGTACAACTCTCCCCACCTTCGAGCAACGAGAGGAAGTGGAGATGAGTAATACAAGTGCTCCGGTACTAGGGGAAGCGACAGTGGAAGAACTGCGGGAATCAGTCCGCGGACAGGTGATGACGCCAGTTGACGACGGTTACGCCGAGGCGTGTCAGATCTGGAACGGCGAATATCAGGATCGGCGCCCAGCCGTCGTCGTGCAATGTGCCGGCGCCGCCGACGTAATCGCTGCGGTTGGCTTCGCACGGAGCCATGGTCTGCCGATCGCCGTGCGCGGCGGCGGCCACAGCGTCGCGGGGTTCTCGACCTGTGACGACGGGATCATGATCGATCTTTCGCCGATGCGCGGCGTCGATGTCGACCCGTTGTCCCGGCGTGCCGTCGTCGGCGGCGGCGCGCTCTGGTCCGATGTCGACCATGAGACCCAGGCGCACGGTCTCGCAACAACCGGCGGACTCGTCTCGATGACGGGCGTGGCCGGGTTCACCCTCGGCGGTGGGATCGGATGGACGATGCGGAAGTTCGGCCTGGCATGCGACAACCTCCTCGCCGCTGACGTGGTCACCGCGGACGGGCGCCTCGTCCGCGCCAGCGAGAGCGAGAACGCGGATCTTCTCTGGGGTCTGCGCGGCGGTGGCGGCAACTTCGGGATCGTCACGCGCTTCGAGTTCGACCTCCATCCGCTCGGACCGGTGATCTACGCGGGGCCGGTCTTCTACCCGGCCGAGGACGCGTTCGACCTCTTGCGGGCGTTTCGCGAATGGTCCGCCGACGCCCCGGATGACGTCACCGCGCTGGTCAACCTGACGAGCGCCCCGCCGCTGCCGGTGATCCCCGAAGACTGGCATGGCCGGAAGGTGGTGGCGCTGGTGGCCGCGTCGAGCGGCCCTGCGGAAGAGGGACCCGCACTGTTCCGTGGGATCACCGATGTGGCAACGCCGATCGCGGACGTGCTCGGTCCGATGCCGTACAAGGTCCTGCAGACGTTGCTCGACCCGCTGTGGCCCAACGGCATTCACGCCTACTTCAAGGCGACGAACCTCGCACGACTCGACGACCAGCTGATCGATCGGCTGTGCAAGATTCACCAGACGGCGCCGGGTCCCCAGTGCGAGATTCACGTTCACCAGATGGGCGGCGCGGTCGGACGGGTCGCCGCGGGAGCGAGTGCATTCCCGGAGCGGTCGATGCCGTTCGTGCTTAATGCGGTAACCGGGTGGCACGACCCGTCCGCGGGGTCCGCGCACACTGACTGGGCGCGGGCGGTGATAAGTGCCGCCTCCGACGCATCTACAGGACGCGCTTACGTCAACTTCCTGGGCGACGCCGGCGCTGCGCGCTCGTCCTACAGCGAGGAGGCGTATGCGCGGCTTGTGGCACTGAAGGACAAGTACGACCCGATGAATGTGTTCCGCCTCAACCAGAACATCGAGCCGTCGGTGGCGGCTTCCTGAGGCGGCACTGGTCCGGCGACGGTGAGTGAGGAGACGGGATCGATGAGCTTCCTGAGATCGGAGATCCCGTCTCTCGCCGACGACTGCTCCGAGCAGCTCGTGCGACTTGCCTATGAGTTGCTCGATGCCCACGCCGACACCGAGCAGCTCGCCGGGCATCGGCACGATGATCTGCTGTGGGCTGCGCACCTCGATTATCTGCGCGACCTCCAGCGAGTCGCTCGGGAGGTGCTCGCACATGTCTGCTGAGCGGCTCTACTCGCGGCTGAACGGGACGCAGGGCCACTCGCCGACGCGTATGCTCGACCCCGAAGCGCTAGGCCGCCACATCGACCAGCTCTACCGTGCGGCGTGGGGCCTCTGCGGATCGCGTCACGATGCAGAGGACCTGGTTCAGGAAACGTTCCTCAACGTCTTGAAGCGCCCGCGCGTGCTGCGCGACGGCAACGAGATCAGCTACCTGCTTCGGGCCCTCAGGAACACATATTCCAGCGGGTACCGGAGCAGCGCTCATCGCCGGGGCGATCGCGCGCTCAACGAGGACGACGCCCCCTTAGTGAAGGACGGTGGGTTCGAGACACGCGAGATCATGGAAGCGATCGCGAGCGCGCCACCCGTGTACCGCGACGCGGTCGTCGCCGTCGACCTGGTCGGACTCTCGTACCGCGAAGCGGCTCGCGCACTTCGGACGCACGAGGCCACAATCACCACGCGCCTTCATCGCGGACGCCAGCACGTCGCGCGTGCACTCGAGGACGACCCTCAGTCGGCCGGACGTTGTCTCGCGCTTGAAGCGACCCCTCGAAGGGCCGTTCACGATGCGCGTCCGCGAGCCACGCCAGGAAGCGGCCACGGGACCAGCAGCGGCCAAGGGCCTCGGCGCGCAGCGCCGACCGGCCGAACATCGCCAGTCCGATGATGCTGTGGCCAGACGCGCGGCGATCGCCAAGCGTCGGTATCGCCGGTGCGACTCCGACCCCCTCCGCCGACACCCACGCCACCGTCCGGCCGGCGGCGGCTTCGTCGAGGTGTTGCAGGAACCGTAGGCGCCTCTCGAGCGGGAAGCGCGACAGGGCCCACGTCGTGATGAGAACCGGCAGGGCGTCCGCGGGCACACGGGCGAAGGCGTCGGGCAGCACCTCGACAGCATCGCCTTGCAGCAGCACCGGAGGGGCCGTCGCGGCCAGCGCCATCTCAGCTTCGAGCCTCGCGATCCGATCCGGCCGATCGGGCCACAGGCAGGCGCGCGGCCATCGCGCGTCATCCGCGTCGGTCACGTCGACCGGATCGAGGTCGACGCCGACCCTCGCGACGACATCTGGCATCGCCCGCGTCGGGATCGGCCGGTCCCTCACGATCGAACACGACATTTGCACCGGGGATGACGGGTCGCCCAGCGATTGTCCGTTGCTGTACCTGATGTCAACGCGATCGACATTGAGATTGAGCGCAGCCGAACCGCCCACGTCGATCAGCCCAACGGCATTCGCGCCGACCCGGCGCGCCGCCTCGGCGATGGCCGGATACAGCACGGCGCACCGTCCGGTCTCGTTGGTCCGCGGCCGCCGGCGCGTGGCGATGGCCACGACCGCGTCGGTCATTCGAAGCAGCGTGTCGATTGCGGCGCCTGCGGCTGCGTCGCCGTCCGCTGCGGCATACGCCGCGGCAAGCGCCGGGGCGCGTCCCGCGAGGGCGAGGTCGTGTAGCGCGGTGAGGATCACCGTGGGGTGCCGCTTGCGCGCCGGCGCCGCCTCGATCGCGCGCAGCGCCTCGTCGCTCTCGCTCAGCGCGACCGCGACGCGCTCGTACAGCGGCGATGTCTCGGCGGCGTCGACCTCACCGAAGCGTCGGTACACCTGAGCGAGTGAGCGGGCCTTACCCACGGGTGCCGCGCTTCGTGCGGTCGGCCCTGGCATCCCGACGACTCTAGCCCTTGGGAGCGCTGCTCGCGGCCGGCGCCGGCGCGATCAGCCGGCGCGATCTTGAGCGCCGGCTCCGCGCCAGGCAGCAGCAACGAATCGGCGCGGGTAGGCTCGAGCTGTGCCCAAGTTACGGCTCGAGACCTTCACCGACGGTGTCATCGCGATCCTGATCACGATCATGGTGCTCGAGTTGCACACTCCCGCCGGTACCTCGTGGCATGCGCTGGGCCACGAGCTGCCGGTGCTCCTGGCGTACGTGCTCAGCTTCGTGTACCTGGGGATCTATTGGAACAACCACCACCACATGCTCGCGGCTGTCTCGCGCGTGAGCGGCGCCACGCTGTGGGCCAACCTGAATCTCCTCTTCTGGCTCTCGCTGGTTCCCTTCAGCACCGCGTGGATGAGCGAGCACCACTTCCCGCCGATTCCAACGGCGTTCTACGGCATCGTCTTGCTCGCCGCCGCGATCGCGTACTACATCCTGCAGACCACGCTGCTCCGCGCCGAAGGAGAGAAGTCCAAACTGCGCACGGCCATCGGTTCGGACTTCAAGGGCAAGGTCTCGCCGTTCCTGTACTGCGTGGGGATCGGGTTGGCGTTCGCTGACCGCTGGATCAGCCTCGCGGTGTACGTCGCCGTGGCGCTCATGTGGCTGGTGCCTGACCGGCGCGTCGAGCGCCACCTGACTGCACTCCATACCGAGCCGACGGAATAGCCGGTTCTGGCTGATCATCACGAACGTCGACAGGAAGATCGCCTCCAGTGACACGATTATCGTCAGCAGGGCGAAGCTCGGCGACGAGCGGGCTTCCCTAACTGCCAAACGTTCGGTAGATTTCGCGGTATGGCTGAACGACCGAAGATCGGGGTGGTGTTCCCTCAGACCGAGCCTGTCGCGTCAGACGCGGTGTTCGCCCGGGATTTCGGCCAGGCGGCTGAGGAGCTCGGTTTCTCCCATCTGCTTGCCTACGACCATGTCCTGGGGGCCGAGCACGCCGGCCGGGACCCCACGCTCAGAGGCCCCTACACCGAGGACACCCCGTTCCGGGAGCCGTTCGTTCTGTTTGCCTTCCTGGCCGGGATCACCAGCCGGATCGAGTTCGGCACGGCCGTGCTCGTGCTGCCGCAGCGCCAGACCGCGCTCGTGGCCAAGCAGGCGGCCGAGATCGACCTGCTGTCCGGCGGGCGCCTTCGGCTCGCCGTCGGGCTGGGCTGGAATTGGGTCGAGTACGACTCGCTGAACGAGGAGTTCGGGAATCGCGGAGCCAGGATCTCGGAGCAGGTCGAGGTAATGCGGAACCTCTGGACGGAGCCGCTGGTCGACTTCACCGGCAAATACCACCGGATCGATCGCGCCTCGATCCTCCCTCGGCCGGACCGGTCGATCCCGATCTGGTTCGGCGGCTACACCGAGCCGGCCTTCCGGCGCGCCGCGCGCGTAGGCGACGGGTTCGTGTTCTCGGGCGATCGGGCTCACGTGTTCGACGAGCTGTCCGCTCTTCGCGCTTGGCTCGAGCAGGCCGGGCGGAGCACCGACGGCTTCGGGCTCGAGGCCCTCCTGGACCACAAGTCTGGCCTCGAGGCCTGGTCGAAGGACGTCGAGGACTACGCCGAGGCCGGCTTCACTCACCTTTCGCTGCGCACGATCAAGAACGGGCTCACGACCCCGCAAGCGCACCTCGACGCGATCGCGGAGTTCGCCGGAGCCGTTGGGCTCAAGCCATGAGAGGAAGGGGATGACCAGGTGACGGGGATCGACTTCGAGGGTCAGGTGGCGGTGGTGACCGGCAGCGGGCGCGGGATCGGACGCGAGTACGCGCTCGGGCTGGCCGGGCGGGGCGCAGCGGTGGTCGTCAACGACGTCCAGACCAAGCTCGCCGATGCGGTGGTGGCCGAGATCCAGTCCGGCGGCGGCAGGGCAAGCGCCAGCCACGATTCGGTGATGACGGCCGAGGGCGGCGAGGCGATCGTGCACCGCGCGATCCAGGAGTTCGGCGCAATCGACGTGCTGATTCACAACGCCGGCTTCACTCGTCCCGATTTCTTCGAGGACCTGTCCGTCGAGCGCCTCGACGCCATCCTCGACGTTCACCTGCGCGGCGGGTTCTTCACCGGGCAGCCCGCGTTTCGGGCCATGCGCGAGCGCGGCTACGGGCGAATCGTCATGATCAGCTCGAACGCCACGTTCGGGCTGGGCGGGATGGCGAACTACAGCGCGGCCAAGGCCGGGCTGATCGGCCTGGTCCGCGTGCTAGCCATCGAGGGCGCCGAGTCGGGCGTGTTCGCCAACGCGGTCATGCCGACCGGGCGGACCACGATCAGCGCCGACGATCCGATCCCCGGCCTCCCGGACCGCTTTCACGCCGTGCGCGAGGTGCTCGAGTCGCGCAGCCAGCCACCGACCAACGTCCCTCTGGTCCTGTTCCTCTCCAGCCGGGAATGTGGCCACGCTGGGGAGGTCTACTCCTCGGTGGCCGGCCGGTACGCGCGCGTGTTCACCGGGCTCACCCAGGGCTGGCTCGCCGATGACGCCGATGTCGTCACGGTCGACGACATCGCCGAACACCTGGACGAGATCCGATCCGAAGACGGTTACCTGGTCCCGGATTCGCTCGTCGCCGAGTACGAGAACGTGGCAGACCAGATCACTCGCCTTCGGCACGCCTCGTCAGCCCGTCGCGGTTAGCCGGGCAGGTCTTCGGGTCGCTTCTTGGCGAGCTCCCCGTGGAGTACCCCGGTGGCCTGCCCGACCTCAATCATGTAGCCGTCGGGGTCTCGCATGTAGCAGCGGATCTCAGCCCCGCGATCGATCGGCGGCGTGACGAACTCGGCACCCTTTGCGCTCCACTGCTCATAGCACGCCCGGATGTCGGCGACCCGGAGGTTCATGAAGGTCGAGACGGTGTTCCCGGGTTCGTAGTTCACGACCGAGATGTCAGGCTTGTCGGGGGTGGGGGGACCGCCCGGGTTCATCAGCACCCACGAGTTCGCGAGCTTGACGATGCACGGGTTCTCCTCCAGCACGACCTGGCCGCCGAGGACATCGGAGTAGAACGCGCGGGACCGAGCGACGCTTCGCACGGTGATGAAGTGGGTGACGAGAATGCCCTCCGTTGGCGCGGGCAGGTTCTCATAGTCGATGAATGGCACATGCTCGTGTCCTTCGGTGGCGCTCACGGCTACCTCCTGGTTGGTTAGGGGAGATTCGATCTGTCTGCGTCTGGCGACGGACCACCGCAGCCAGGCGAATGTGAATACGTACACCTCGGCGCCGGGTCCGCCGAAAGTGATCTCGACAGCCGCCTGGACACGATCCCCGCTACCGCAGCGACCGGAACGCCGCGCGGAGCTCTTGTGAGAAGAGTCGGGGTTCCGCCCAGGCCGCGAAGTGCCCGCCTCGCTTGACCTCGTTGAAGTAGATGAGGTTGGGGTAGGCGCGCTCGGCCCAGTTGCGCGGTGCTTGATAGCTCTCGCCGGGGAACACGGTGAGCGCCACTGGCGCCGAGATCTCGGTCGTTCGCTGAGCGGCCGCGCTGTTTGGGTTCGCTCCGCCGTTCTCCCAATAGATGCGTCCGGCGGAGGTCCCTGTGTTTGTGAGCCAGTAGAGCGTTACGTCGTCCAGTACCTCGTCTTTCGTCGGTGACCTTTCGGCGTCATCCTCGTACGTCCACTGGGTGAAGCCTCCGTGCACGAGCATCCACGCCGCGAGGCCGGTGGGGGAGTCCGCCATGCCGTAACCCATGTTCTGCGGTCGCGCGGTCAGCATCGCGAAGTAGGCCCTGCCGCCCGTCCTGATGCCCGTCGCGAGCTTGTCGAAAGTCGCCCGTTCGCCTTCGGACAGTCCGTCCGGCGCGGCCCGCCGGCGGCGAGCGCGGCGGCCACGTCGGCCGGGACCGTTGCCGGCAGGTTGACGTGGATGCCGAGCAGTCCTGCCGGGCCTTGTCGTCCCATCGCCTCAGTCACGACCGACCCCCAGTCACCGCCCTGGGCCACGTAGCGCGTGTATCCCAGGCGAGTGACCCCCGCCCAGGCTCGCGCGATGTGATCGGGGTTCCAACCCGCCGACGTCACCTTCTCCGAGAAGCCGAAACCGGGCAGCGACGGCAGGACCAGATCGAACGCGTCCTCGGCCCGCCCGCCATACGCGGTCGGGTCGGTGAGCGGGCCGATGGCCGTCAAGAGCTCGACGATCGAGCCTGGCCAGCCGTGCGTCATGATCAACGGCAACGCGTCGGGGTGGGATGACTTCACGTGGATGAAATGGATGTCGAGCCCGTCGAGGCTCGTTACGAACTGCGGCAAAGCATTCAGCCTCGCCTCGAACCTCCGCCAGTCGTAGTCGGTGCCCCAGTAGCGACCAAGTTCCTGGAGCTTCGCGAGGGGCGTTCCCCGGGATCCGTCATCCACCGTCTCCTTCTCCGGCCAGCGCGTCGCGGCGATCCGACGACGCAACTCGTCGACCTCGGCCTGCGGGATCTCGACGCGGAACCGCCGGATTGCTGTGGCACCCGCTGGCTTCTCGCTCGTGGCAGACATTTACGTCTCCTTGCTTGACGATGGCGCCGCTCGTGCTCGCCCTCGCATCCACGCCGCGCCCGTGACTCCATAGTCTGCTCCCTGGTCTCCCAGATTGCCAGCGAGTTACGGACTCGTTTGCCAAACCAGCCGGCAGTTCAGCGGCGCGACCGGTTTTGCGGCCGGAAACGAAATCCGGGAAAGTTGGTCAAAGCTCTTGAAGCCTTTGCGACTCTCGGGATGTCACAACAAGTTGCTTAAGGCTCGGCGGGGGTTTAACGACGATGGGCGGTGCAATACCTGGCTAATCCGCGGACCGGTCAGCCTTGGACACACTCGAGCGTGCACGAAAAGCGAATGCGATGTGAGGTCGCACAAAGCTTGTCGGTCGGTTAGCCGGCGGTGACATAGACCGCTCGTCGCTACCAGCACGCCTTCCGTCGACAAAACGTCGACGCGACGACGCCGCGCGTATAAGTTGATCGCGTTCACTTTTTCACACTGGTGAAGGAGTAGCCGAGTCGTCGCCGGCTGATCACCGCGATAGCGATTGTCGGCGTGACTGCTTAGCTTCAAGGTTCAAAGATCCGGAAGTGTTGAGGTATGGCTTTGGTTGGACCGAGGCGTCGCGCACCGCGTAGGTCGCGTCCGTCGCCTGCCGACAGCTCGGTCGCGCTGTCGTTTGCTCGTCTTCGGCGTGTGATGTGGTGGCTTCAGCGGTTGATGCGGAAACCCGCTGTGAGCAAGTTCCGCCCGTCCAACTACCCCAGTGGCGGGCGGGGACCGCCCGCCGTACCGTTCCACGGCTTGGGAATGCACGCCTACCGATGGTCAGGATGACGTACTCGGAGCCGAGCCCGGATGTCCCCTGGTAGGGCGAGGCCTGGCAGGGCTCAGCAGCGCGGGGGCTCAATCAACAGAGAGGCGAAGGTATGCGATTTGTGAGATTGTTTCGACGGCGATTCCGGCTGTGCGGGTCGGTAGTGGCCGTGGCAGCTGTGACGCTCGGCATGATCGCGATAGTTTCGGCAGGCCCTTCGACGAAGGCCGCCACCGCCGATACGACGACATGCGCGCCCGGCACCACCGTGACGACTTCGTACGGTCCAGTTTGCGGCATCGCCAGCACTACCGCTCCGGGTGTCAATGAGTGGCTTGGGATCCCCTACGCGGCGCCCCCCATCGGAGCCCTACGTTGGCAATCGCCACAGGCGCCAACGCCGTGGACAACGACGTTGCAGGCCACGGCCTTCGGAAGCGAATGCACTACAACCACGGGCACCGCGGGTAGTGAGAACTGCCTGTATTTGAACGTCTGGGCGCCGGCTAACGCGACGGCCACGAGTAATCTTCCGGTGCTGGTCCACATCCACGGCGGCGGGTTCACAGGTGGGAACGGGAATGCCGACAACTCGCTGCTCGCCAATACCGGTGACGAGGTCGTCGTCTCGATGAACTACCGGCTGAATATCTTCGGGTTCCTCGTTGATGACAAGGCTCTTGGGCCCAACTCCGGAGACTACGGGCTGCAGGACCAGCAGTTCGCGCTTCAGTGGGTCAAGAACAACGTGGCAGCGTTCGGTGGCGATCCGAACAAGGTGACAACCTTCGGCGAGTCCGCCGGCGGTTCAAGCCAGTGCGATTTGATCGCCTCGCCGACCGCGGCAGGGTTATTCGAGCAGGCAATCAGCGTCAGCGGCGAGTACAACACGCTCCTGGGATACCCAACCTCGCTCGAGCCCCAGGATTGCAAGTCGTCTCCGCCGACGAAGGGTCAGGCTAACGCGGCCGGCAAGAACTTCGCCGCCGCGGCCGGATGCGGAACGGGCGGCCCCGCCGTCGTCGCGGCATGCCTGCGTGCTCTGCCCGCCGCGACCGTCGAATCGATCGCGGGCGGCGGAGCAGGCCACCCAGGTGGCTACCCCAATGGTGGTCAGGGCACGGTCGGCCCGACGATCAACGGCACGACGCTGACGATGAGTCTGCGCCAGGCACTGGCGACGGGGCATGTAAACCATGTGCGGGTGATCGCCGGGACCGACCGGGACGAGGATCTCGTCTCCTACGCAAACGAGGCCTCGTTCCCCGTGACGACTCCCGCCGCGTACACGACATTGGTCGACACCCAGTACGGCTCGTTCGCGTCCCAGGTGCTGGCCAAGTACCCGGTGAGTCATTTCGATAACCCGGGTGTGGCCTGGCGGACGGTCGCGGCGGACTCGGATACGGTCTGCCCTTCTCTGGTCACCGACCAGGATCTGGCGAGCCGGATGCCGACCTACGCGTACGAGATCGATGACAACGACATCCCGCCGTACGCGGCGGCCGGCGCAGGCGTCGTAGCCCCCGGGGCGTCGCACGTCGGGGCATGGTTCCTCAATCCCGTAACCCCCGCGCTCGACGCCAACCAACAGGTCCTTCAGGACCAGGAAATCGCGTACGTGACCGCGTTCGCACGCAGCGGAAACCCGTCGACGGCCACCGGCGCCCCGCCCTGGCCGCGATTCAACGGGCAGGCCAACCCCGAGGAGATCTCGCTGCAACCCGCCGGCGACACCGAGGTCGTGACCGCCGCGGAGGTCTCGGCACAGCACAACTGTGCGTTCTGGGACAGGATCGCGCCTAAGCCATAAACAACCCAAGCGGGAGAGTCGGGGGGGGGGCCGCCCGCCGCCCCCCCAACAAAAAAAAAAAGGAGGCCGGGGACGGGGTAACAGAACAAAAAA
>Ga0335076_10000644_pt1 | contig 32470 bp, 26 predicted proteins | sample Lox_Sample_25_FD_206717 | JGI IMG/M metagenome (GOLD analysis project Ga0335076, IMG submission 206717) | Soil microbial communities from Loxahatchee National Wildlife Refuge, Florida, United States - Lox_Sample_2.5 | ecosystem: Environmental > Terrestrial > Soil > Wetlands | place: USA...
TGAAGACGTCGCCGTCGACGGCGTCGCCGCGCCCAGCAAGCGACTGAATCAGGATATTGCCGTCTTTCATGACGCGGGGAAGAACCGCCCGGGATACCGGGGTCGACAGCATGTCGAACACCATGACGCCGTCGCGCTTCAATTTTTCGTAGCACTCGATGCCACGCTGCGGCTCGTTGCCGTGATCCTGAACGATCATCTCGACCGGATGGCCTTCGATTCCACCCTTGGCATTGAGGAGATCGGCATAGTCCTTGGCGGCCTGCGCCACCTGCGGCGTGACGAACGTGTAGGCTTTGCTGAGATCGTAACAGAGCCCGAAGCGCATCGGATCGGCTGCTGTCGCCGGCATGACGGTGAAGGCCCCCCATGCGAGGCCCGCCATAATGGACAAATATTTCATCTTTGGTTCCTCCCTTGTCGAACTGGTCTGTATTGTTGCGTTGGAGCGGCAGTTAGGTCAGCCAGCGTTTTCGCCGGCTGTAGTGCTTGATGTCATGGAAGCTCTTGGCCCTCGCGCCTCCAAGATAGAATTCCTGGATGTCCGGATTCTTCTTCAGGGCTTCCGCCGTGTCGTGCATCACAATACGGCCGCTCTCGATGAGATAGCCGTGCGAGACGATCTCTAGCGCCGCCACCGCGTTCTGTTCGACGAGCAGAACCGATAACCCTTCCTCGCGATTGATGCGGCGGATGATCTGGAAGATCTCCGCTACCAGGAAGGGAGCCAGTCCCAGGCTGGGCTCGTCAAGCATCAGCAGCTTCGGTTGCGTCATCAGGGCGCGGCCGATTGCGAGCATCTGCTGTTCGCCGCCGGAGAGATAGCCCGATGCGACCGTGCGGCGTTCGTGCAGGCGCGGAAAATAGCTGTAGACTCGCTCCTTGTTGCGGTCCATTTCGTGCCGGCTGCGCAGCGCTGACGCCGCGACCAGGTTCTCGTCGGGAGTGAGATGCTCGAACACCCGCCGGCCCTCGAGCACATGGGCTATGCCGAGTTTGACCCGCTCCTGCGGCGAGAGTGTCCCGATGTTGTAGCCGAGAAACTGAATGTCGCCACGCCGCACCTCGCCACGTTCGGCGACCAGCAGTCCGCTGATCGATTTTAGTGTGGTGCTCTTGCCGGCGCCGTTGGCGCCCAGAAGCGCCACCATGCTGCACTCGGGGACGTCGATCGAAACGCCCTTGATGGCGAGGGAAACGTAGTCGTAGACGACCTCGATGTTGTTGAGGGAGAGGACCTTTGCCGCACCGGCGTTGTTTGGTGTCTGTGTCTGCATGCGAACCCTACTTCTTCACGTAGCCGAACGGCCAGACGAGCAGGTAGTCGCGGACGTTGTTGTAGATCTTTCCAAGCCCCAGCGGTTCGACCACAAGGAAGCCGATGATCAGCGCGCCATAGAGTGCCTGCGGAAGATGTGCCAATGTCTCGATGCTCAGCGAAATTCCAAAGCTTGTCGCCATCCAAGAGATCAGGCTGTTCATGGCGCCCGGCATCAGCAAAATGAAGGCGGCGCCGAGATAACTGCCTATGATGCTGCCCAGGCCGCCGACGATCACCATCGCCAGCGCCTGAATCGAGACGTCAACGGAAAACTGTTCAGGCGTGACGGCATGGTAGAACGTGCCGATCAGGATGGCGCCGGTGATGCCGCCGATGAAGGATGACGTCGAGAAAGCAACCAGCTTGAAATAGAAGCTGTTGACGCCGATGACCGCAGCCGCGAAGTCCTTTTCTCGGACCGCGATCAAGGCGCGGCCAAGCGCCGTGCGTCGCAAATTGAGCATGAAGGACGTCACCAGGATGCACCACACCAAAGCCACGTAATATAGCCCGGCATCCGACGTAACGGGTATGCCCAACAGCCGGATGTCCGGCGCCTGCAATGTCGCCTGCGTGCCGCCACTGATCGCGGGGACATGCGAGATCGTCCAGTCCATGACGAATTGCAAGGCGAGGGTGCTCAGCGCCAGATACAGACCCTTGACGCGCAGCGCAGCGAAGGCAAAGCCGATTCCAATGATCGCGGCAGTGGCGCCTCCGAGGATGATGGCGATTTCCCAAGGGATGCCGGCCCTGGTAGCATGAACCGTCGCATAGGCGCCGATTCCCATCACGGCGGCGTAGCCGAGGTGGAACTGTCCGGCCCACCCGAGAATGAGGTTCAGGCCGAGCGCGCCGGCGGTCCATACCAGCCATGGGAGCAGGTAGCTGCTGAGATAGAGCGAATTGACAAACAGCGGGGCTACGAAGCCGAGCGCAAGCAGAATGGCGATCATCCAGCGGTCGGCAGCAATCGGAAAAAGTGCCCGATCGGCGGCGTAGTCCGTATGAAAAATGCCAGCCTGCCTGAACAGCATGGGTTCAGATCCTCTCGATATCGTGGCGGCCATACAGGCCGTGCGGTCGAAGCAAGATGGTGAGGATCAGCATTGCGGCATCGACGAGATCGCGGCTGGCTGCGCCGAGCAGGGGATCGAGAAAGCTGGCGGCGACGCCCTCCACGATGCCGAGCAGGATGCCCGCAAGCAACGCGCCGCCGAGGCTGTCAAGCCCTCCCAGAACGGCGACCGTCACGCCCTTCAGCAGCAATTGCGCCAGCGATTGATCGACGCCTTGCACCGACGCCCAAAGGATGCCTGCGATAGTCGCCACTACCGCCGACATGGCCCAGGAGAGGGCGACGCCGCGTTCGACGGAGATTCCGACCGACCACGCCGCAGTGTAGTCATCCGAAATCGCGCGCAACACCACGCCCATCCTGGTGCGGAAGAACAGCATAAACAAGCCGAACATCACGACGGCAATGGCGGCCCCGACGGCATAGGTCCGGTTGATCAGCATCGGGCCCAGGAAAAGCGGATCATCGCTGATTCCGAGCGGCATCGGGCGCCCGGTGCCGCCCCAAATCGTCATCGAGCCCGCACGCAGCAGGATTTCCAGCCCGAGCGTCATCATCAGGATCATGACGATCGGCCGGCCGGCCAGCCGACGAAGCGCGACCCGCTCGATCGTGATCCCGACACCGAACATCGTCACGATCGCCAGCAGGATCGCAAGCCAGATCGGAGCGCCCGCGTTGTTGGCGAAAGCGAGCACCACGTAGGCGCCGAGCATCGTTAGCGATCCCTGCGCCAAATTAGGCACCGAGGACGATTTGTAAATCAGAACGATGCCCATTGCGACCAACGAATACATCAGCCCGACGAGGGCGCCATTCGTGGCGGATTCGGCCAGTAGTGCCCAATCCATGGTCAGGCCTCCTGCACCGAAAGTGTCCGCTCGATCACGCCGATCTCCCCCGACTCGTAGCTCACTTGCGCCTTCATCAGAACGGTGCGCTTTCGATCGTAGATGGCGTCAATGATCGGTTTGTAGCGTTCCTCGACGACATTGCGACGAATCTTGCGGGTCCGCGTGATCTCGCCGTCGTCAGGGTCGAATTCCTTATGCAGGCAGACGAACTGCCGGAGCTGCAGGCCTTCCATTAGCGTGCTGTTGACGTGCCTGACGGCCGAAGCGATGAGGTCGATTACCTGCTGTTTTTGCGACAAATCGGCATAGGAGATGTAGGAGATGCCGCGAAGCTCGGCCCAGAGGCCGACCGCGTCCTTGTCAATACAGATCAGCGCTGCCAACGTGTCGCGGCCGCGTCCGAGCACCGCTGCGTCCTTGATGTAGGGGCTGAACTTGAGGCGGTTCTCGATATAGTTAGGTATGTATCGTTCGCCCTTGGCCGTGTGCACGACGTCAGACAGACGTCCGAGCACGACGAGATGCCCGTCTGGCTCGACGTAGCCGGCGTCTCCAGTGTGCAGCCAGCCGTCCTCGAGACTTTCACGTGTGGCGGCTTCCTGCTTGAAGTAGCCGCTGAAGACGCTGCCCGAACGGATCAAGATTTCTCCGGACTCGCTGATCTTGACTTCGACGCCGGGCAGGGGCCGCCCGACCGTGTGCAGCCGGACTTCGTCCACGCTCTGGATGGCGTTATAAGCGCTGCTTTCGGTCTGGCCGTAGAGCTGACGCAGCTTGATTCCGAGCGCGCGGTAGAAGACGAACGTGTCTTCGCCCATGGCCTCGCCGCCGGTGAAAGCGCCGCGCAGCCGGGTGAGGCCGAACTGATCCTTGATCGGCCCGGACACCAGCAATTCGCAGAGTGGCCCAAGCAACCGTTGCGTCAAGGTTGGGTCTTTGCCGTCCAGCTTGCGTTTCTCGGCGGAAATGGCGGACGCCATGAAGAACTCGTAAATGCGCTTCTTGAGCCAAGAAGAATCCTCGACGCGAACCTGGATGGTCGTCAGCAGATTGTCCCAGCTGCGCGGTGCAGCGAGATAGAATGTCGGTGCGATCTCGCGCAGGTTCTGCAGCACGGTTTCCTGGCGTTCGGGGACATTGATGGTGAAATGCAGCGCGATGCCGGCGCCCATCGTCACTGCGAAATCACCGATCCAGGCCATTGGCAAATAGGCGAGAATGCTTTCGCCGAAATCGAATGCCTTGCCTTGATAGGCGTTTCGAACGCCGCACAGCAGGTTGCGATGCGACAGCACGACGCCCTTCGGCTTGCCGGTACTCCCCGATGAATGCACGAATACGGCGGGATCTTCGGGAGCTGCGCGGGCGACGAGTTGCGAGCGCGTGTCATTGCCGGCCGCGAGGCGTTCGGTGCCTTTGTTCTGGACCGTATCCCATGATGTCAGGCCCGGATTGCTGTAGGAGGCGAGGCCGCGCGGGTCGTCATAGATGATGTGGTCGACCGCGGCGCCATGCTCGCGAAGCTCCAGGGTCTTGTCGACCTGCTCCTGATCCTCGGCGAGCACGAACCGCGCTCGTGCTTCGCGAACGAAATGCCGGATCTCGTCGAGCGTCGCGTCCGGGTAGGCCGGCATCGCGTAGCCGCCGAGGGCGCCCACGGCCAGCATCCCCGCATAAAGGTGGGGCCGGTTGTCGCCGAGCACGAGCATGACCTCACCGGCCTTGAAGCCAAGTTCCTCCAGACCGGCCGCGAAGCGGAGCACGATTTCAAGCAGCTCACGCCATGTCGTCTCTTGCCAGATGCCTTTGCTTTTTTCGCGCATCGCGACCCGATCGGGGAACGCTTCGGCGTTGCGGGCCAATACGCGGATCAGCGTAGTATCCGTCTCGAAGTGCCAGGCCGCGGTCTGGTCAGCGCGCGGCATGCGAGCCTCCGATATAGGCCTCGACGACCCGCGGGTCTGCTACAACATCGGCAGGAATTCCGCTGCCGATCATCGCGCCGTAATTCAGCGCCAGCATGCGGTCGCAGATACCGGTGATGACATCCATATGATGCTCGATTAGCAGCACCGTAACGTCGCGTTCGTCGCGGGCGTCCAGGATGAAGCGCGCCATATACTCTTTCTCTTCCTGGTTCATCCCCGCCATCGGCTCATCGAGGACCAGAAAGCCAGGTTCGGCAGCCAGTGCGCGCGCCAACTCGACCCGCTTCTTGAGGCCGATCGGAATCCCGTCGACAAACTCGTCGCGCACGCCCTCGAGCTGCAGGAAATCGATGACGTCCTCCACCACGGCCCGGTTCGCCGTTTCGTCACGGCGGGCGAGCCACCAATATAGTGCGGTGCGAGCCACACTGGGCTTCATGTGGATGTGACGGCCGAGCAGAATATTGTCGAGCACGCTCATGCCGTTAAAGAGGGCGAGATTCTGGAAGGTGCGTGCCACGCCCAAGGTCGCAATATAGTGCGGCGCCAGCCCGGTGATGTCGCGGCCGTTGAGCAGGATTCGCCCACGCTGCGGCGGATAGAAGCCAGTGATGGCATTGATGAGGGTGGTCTTGCCGCATCCATTGGGGCCGACAAGGCCGAAGATTTCGCCGCGCTCGATCTGCATGTCGATGCCGTTGAGCGCCACGATCCCGCCAAAGCGTCGCTCGACGGATTGGCATTGCAAGACCGGACCGGCACTCTCACCAGCAAAGGGCAAATTCCCTCCTCCACGTGTTGGTCATCTTGGCTTGGCGTTTGAATACCAGCCAATTTTTCTCGTCGATTTCGTGCAAAGCTAACGAACGTTGGATTTCATGGCAAGCTGGACAGGGTTGCGGCGGCTTGTCGATCTGCTGAGGCAACGGTAGGTGAAGGGTGATGAAAGATCGCCTTCAAGTAGACGCTATTTGTCGCTGAATCTCGGTTGGCGTTTCTCGCGGAAAGCGGCAACGCCTTCGCGCGCATCCTCATGCATGAACAGCAGCGGAAAGCCATCGACGGAGTGACGGATATCATCGCCGCCGAGCCCGCGATTGTAGAACGACTTGGCCATTCGCACGGCCAGCCGGGGCTTCGAGGCGATCTGTTCGGCGAAGGCGAGAGCGTCCGCCAGCATCTCGGCATGAGGTACCACGCGCAGCGCGATACCGAGCCGGCAGGCTTCTTGCGCCGAGATGGGTTCACCGAGCATGCTCATCTCCTTGGCCTTGGCGCGGCCCACGATATCCTGTAGCCGAACGATCGCAAATGCCGGCAGCAGACCGAGCTTGATTTCCGGTACGGCAAATCTGGCTCGGTCGGACGCGATGATGAAGTCCGATGAGATGGCGAGTTCGAATCCGCCGCCATACGCGATGCCGTTGACCGCTGATATTACGGGCTTGCGGGTGTTTTCCGGCGCAGCCAGGACCTCGATCGCGGTAATCAGAAAGCTGCGGGCCTTTTCCGGATCAAAATCGAACTCACCGATGTCCGCGCCGGCGCAAAACGACTTGTCGCCGCTTCCCGTGATGACGGCAACCCGGATGGAATCATCCGCGTCCGCCTTGGCCAGTCCTTCGAGAATTCCCTGGCGGATGCCGGCGCTCAAGGCGTTGAGCTTATGCGGCTCGTCAAGCGTAAGGAGAGCGATCTTGCCTCTGATTTCGTAATTGACGGCTCCCAATCGCATGACAGTACTCCCGTTTAGTTATACGCGCCCATTCGCTTCCACGACCACAACGACCGCATTGCGCTCGACCATTTCACCTGCGCTGCAATTCACCGCTGCCACCACGCCGTCGATCTGGCTGCTGATGCGCAGTTCCATCTTCATCGATTCGAGAATGGCTGCGACGTCGCCGGCCTTGACGCGGTCGCCAACCTTGACGTTGACCTTCCGGATCATGCCCATCATCGGAGCGCGGAGTTCGCCGCTCGTCTCCGCGGCAGCGCTGATGTAGGTGAGATAGGGAATGGCGGTCAGCGTGTGCACGCCCCTCCGATCGTGCACGAACAATGTTTGATCGTGCTGCCGGATGCGTACGGTTTCGCTAATATCTCCGACCACAGCAGTAAAGCTGTCGTCGCCGGACGCGACCAGGCTGACGGACACCTTGTCGTCATTGACACGGATATTCATGCTGCCATCGGCCTGTCGTGGCGAAAACCTGATCTCGGCGCTCGCTCCGGCGGCCTCGAGATGCAGGACCGGGATTGGGGACAGTCCGTCGTCACCGGCCGACATCTGCCACGCCGTGGTTTCGCGGGAGTGCCAGGGGCTGTGCGAAGGAGCATGGGCCGCCGGTGGGCGTTGCTGCATCATCCAGAAATAGGCACCCAGTGCCAACGCCTCTGTGTCTGGTCCTTTCGTCTTGTCGATCAGCTGATGGATATGATCGTCGATCAGCCTGGTATGGAGCGTGGCGTTCCGTGTTTCGGGCAAGGCGATCAGGCGTGCCAGAAAACTCTGATTTGTCGTGATGCCGAAGATGGAGGTACGATCCAGCGCGCCGCTCAGTCTGTCGAGTGCTTCGTTGCGGCTCTCAGCATATGTGATCAGCTTGGCCAGCATGGAGTCGTAATAGGGCGAGACGGTCGATCCGTTCTCGACGCCGCTCTCGACTCGCACATCGCCGTCGGGGAACTTGACGTAAGCCAGGTCCCCCGTCGAGGGCATGAAGTTGTCGGCAGGATCCTCCGCGCAAATACGTGCCTCGACCGCATGTCCCGTGCACCTGACGTCATCTTGCGCAAACGGCAAACGGCCTCCCGCTGCAATCTGCAGCATGAGCTCGACGATATCGATGCCGGTCACCATTTCGGTGACGGGGTGCTCGACCTGGAGTCTGGGATTGACCTCGAGGAAGCAATACCCGTCTCCGCTGACGATGAATTCAACAGTGCCGACGCCGCGGTAGTTCAGGCGCTTGCCAAGCCGCACGGCGTCGGCGATCATCCGCTCGCGCAGCTTGGCGGGGAGATTCGCGGACGGGGCTTCCTCGATCAGCTTCTGATGTCGGCGCTGCAGCGAACATTCGCGCTCGAACAGATGAATGACGTTGCCTTTGCCGTCGCCGGCAATCTGCACCTCGATATGACGTCCTCGCTCGATCAGTTTTTCGACGATCAGCCCGGCATAGCCAAAAGAGTTCTTCGCTTCGCGCATGGCGGCCTCGATCTCATCGGCCAGACCATCGAGAGTGGAGACGGCACGCATGCCTTTGCCGCCACCGCCCTCTGCCGCCTTTAGCATCACCGGTAGGCCGAGTTCACCAACGATCCGGGCGACAGCGGTCGCGTCGTCGCTCGGCGTCTGGCTGCCGGGCACGGTCGGAACACCGGCCGCTTCGGCCTCGCGCTTGGCGGATGCCTTGTCGCCCAGCCGTTCGATGACGGTCGGGGTTGGCCCGACGAAAACGAGCCCCGCCGCTTCGACGGCCTGCGCGAATGCGGCATTCTCCGCCAGAAAGCCAAATCCGGGATGAATGGCCTCGGCGCCGGCCGTCTTCGCTGCCGCGATGACGGCGTCTGCACGCAAATAACTGTCGGACGCGGCGGCGCCGCCGATCAGGTAGGACTCGCCGATCGTCTTGACGTGCAGAGAACCGGCATCGGCGGAGGAGTGAACGCCGGCAACCTCGACGCCGAGCCTTCGGCAGGTCCGCGCAATGCGGCAAGCGATCTCTCCGCGATTGGCAATCAGGATTTTCTTGAACACCGGGCGAAATCCTTCGTCACATCCGGAACACGCCGAAGCCGGTGTCTTGCTGTGGCAGCCGGCCGGCCAGATCGAGCAACAATGCCATCACGTTGCGGGTCTCGAGCGGATCGACGACCATGTCGCACCAGGTGTTGCGGGCGAAGTTATAGGCGTTGGCAAAGTCTTCGAATGTCTTGCGCACGGGCGCGCGATAGGCTTCGCGCTCCTCCTCGGTCCAGGTTGTTCCGTCGCGCTTGTGGCCTTCATCCTTGACCATGGCGAGCGTGTTGGCGGCCTGATCGGGTCCCATGATCGCGGAACGTCCGTTCGGCCACATCATCATCGCGTTCGGTTTGAAGGCGCGGCCGCACATCGAGAGATAGCCGGCGCCATAGGCATTGCCGATGATCAGCGTGTATTTCGGCACGTTGGCGCTGGCCATTGCCGTGATCATCTTGGCGCCGTGTTTGGAAATGCCGCCTTCTTCGGCCTCGCGGCCGACCATGAAGCCGGTCACATCGGCCATGAAGAGCAAGGGAATGTTGCGCTTGCAGCAGAGATCGATGAAGTGGGTTGCCTTCAGCGCGCTTTCCGAGAAGAGCACTCCGTTGTTGCACAGGATCCCAATTTCAAATCCCATGATACGCGCAAAGCCGGTGATCAGCGTGTCGCCATACAGCGGCTTGAATTCATGGAATTCGCTGCCGTCGACGAGCCGAGCGACGATGTCGCGATTGTTTGTGGGTACGCGCGGGTCGTCGCTGATCAGCCCGTAGATCTCGCTCGGATCGGCGCGCGGCGGGAGGGGTGGTGTCACGAACCATCGCTGCGCCGGGATTTCGCCGAGATGGGCGATAATGTCGCGCGTGATGGCGATGGCATGACTGTCGCTTTCGGCGAGATGATCGGTCACACCACTAACGCGGCTATGCATCTCGCCGCCGCCGAGCGCTTCCACGCCGACCTCTTCCTTGGTCGCTGCGTAGACGAGCTGCGGCCCGCCTAGAAACATCGCCCCTTGATTGCGTACGATGACGGTTTCGTCGCATAGCGCCGGCATATAGGCGCCGCCGGCCGTCGATGGCCCATGAACGACGGCGATCTGCGGAATGCCTTCGCTCGACATCCGGATCTGGTTGTAGAAGATCGAACCGAACTGGCCCTCGTCGGGAAAGATATTGGGCTGATCGGGCAGGTTGGCGCCGCCGGACTGCACCAGGGTGACGCAGGGGAGGCGATGCTGCCAGGCGAAGCGCTGAGCCCGGACGTGCTTCTTGCAGGTGATGCCGTAATAGGTGCCGCCCTTCACCGTGGCGTCGTTGGCGATGATCATGCAGGCGCGGCCAGATACCATGCCGACGCCGGTTATGATGCTCCCGCCGGGAGGCACGCCGTCATACATGCCTTCGCCGGCGAGCTGGCAGAATTCCAGGAATGGGGAGCCGGGATCCATCAGCGCGGCGATCCGCTCGCGCGGCAATAGCTGCTTGCGCCCCTTGTGCAGTCGCCGGGCCCGTTCCGGTCCGCCGATGACCGCCGCCGCGCGACGGGCATGCAGGTCGGCGATCCGTGCCTCATAGGCCTTCCGGTTGCGCTGATATTCCGCACTTGCCGTCGAAACCTCGGACTTCATCACGGCCATTGCAGATAACCTAATAGCTGCGCGGCAACCCCATCACGTGCTCGCCGATGTAATTGAGAATCATTTCGCGATTGAGGGGGGCGGTCTTCAACAGGCGCACCAGCGGATAAAGGTCGAAGATGCCGTATTCTTTGGTGAAGCCGTTGCCGCCATGGCATTGTACGGCGGTGTCGACGGCCTTGATGCCGGCATCAGCGGCCGCGAGCTTTGCCATATTTGCAAACTCGCCGGCCTCGCGGCCTTGATCGAATATCCAGGCCGCCTTCAAGGTCATCAGCGACGCCATCTCGACATCGGTCCGGGCGCTCGCCAGCGGATGTTGCAAACCCTGATAGGCGCCGATCGGGACGTTGTTGAATACCTTCCGTTCCTTGACATAATCAACGGCGCGGTTCAGCGCGTAGCGGCCGAGGCCGCAGCAGATCGAACCCACCAGGATCCGCTCCGGGTTCAGACTCTTGAACAGAATGCTGAACCCCTTGTCGATCTCCCCCACGACATCCTCTGGCCCGAGGTCGACATCGTCAAAGAACAACTGCCATTGCGTTTCAGGCGCGGGGATACTGACCGGGATGTATCGTTTCTCCAGTCCCTTCGCCTTGAGGTCGACGACGAACAAGGTGAAGCCGTCGGTCTTCTTCGCGACGTCGGTATGGGGCGTGGTGCGAGCGACCACCAGGGCGTAATCGGAGCCATCGGCGTCGGTGATGAACGTTTTCTGTCCGTTGAGCGCGAAGCGATTACCGCGCTTGGTGGCCAACGTGGTGGTACGGATCGTATTGCTGCCTGCGTCGGGCTCGGTGATTGCAAAGCAGAAACGCGTCTTGCCGCTGCACGCATCGGGTAAATATCGCCTCTTTTGCGCTTCGGAGCCGTGCTTGGCGATGAACCCCAGACTCATGGCCGCGCCGACGACGAGGTTCAGCAGCGGAATGCCGTTGTTCGAAAGTCCTTCTAGGAACAGATGCATTTCGACCATGCCCTGGCCGGCGCCACCATATTCCTCCGGCACCATGGTTCCTACAAAACCGTCTTCGGCGATCTGCTGATACAGCGCTTCCGGAAACACATGCTTGTCGGCACACTCCATCCAGTATTTGCGATCAAATCTTTTGGCGATGGTGTCGCCATAGCCGAAGATCTGCCGCTGCTCGTGCGTAAGATCAAAGTCCATGGATCGGCTCCGGTTGGCGATGAACAGCCCTGTTTAGGCAGAAGCCCTCGGGATTTCAATCTAACAATCGTTAGAAATCGAACATTTGTTAGAAAATGTGGTGCGGCACCGGCCGCGTCGTCAGCGGACACGCTGCACTTGTTCTATGCTCGCCGGAAACGCGGCAACGTCGTATCGTCGTCGATTGGCTCGCAGACGAGGACGACGTTCATGTCGAACGTTACCTCTTCAGGCCGACCGCCAGTGTAGCTGCTGATCATCCGGGGACCTTCCTCGAGATCAACCAAGATCACGGCATAGGGCGTATCGGCCTTGAAGGCTGGTCCCGGCGCGCGGTGGACCACGCTGAACGAATGCACCCGGCCGCGCCCCGATGCGGCGCGGTGGGAAAGATTTTCACTACCGCATTCCCGGCACATGCCTTGCTGGTAATATTGCACGTTGTGGCAGTCGCCGCAGTGCTGCAACAGGAGCACGCCATCGCGCAGGCCGCGCCATAGCGCTGCAGAATCCGCATCGGGAGTTGGTACCGGTTTCCTCTTGGCGTCTTCGCTCGAGATCACAGCGAGTTCTCCGTACCCAGAATGGTCGTCGCGTTGGTCGCAAAGCCGGCGCCGAGGCTGTGCACCAGACCAATTTCCGCACCGGGCACCTGACGTTCGCCGCATTGGCCGCGCAATTGCGCGATTACTTCGTGAAAATGGAACAGCGAGCCGGGCATTCCAGGATGCGCGAACGATAGCAGCCCGCCGTGAGTGTTTGACGGGATTTGACCTCCGTAGGTCATTTGTCCGCCGGCGACGAAACGGCCGCCATCGCCCTTGGGACAGAAGCCGAGATCTTCCAGCATCATGATCACTGTGCCGGTAAAGCAATCATAGACACCGGCGACGTGCATATCCTTTGGACCATATCCCGCCATGGCATAGGCCCTGCGGCTGGAGTCGACCGCGCCGGTGGTGGTCAGTGACGGCATCAGGAAGATGTGCTCGTGGGTGTAGCACTCACCGCCGCCCAGAATGTAGATCGGCTTTGCGGCACCGAGTTCCCGGGCATGCTCCGCCGATGTCAGAATGAAGGCAGCGCCACCATCTGAGATCAGCGAGCAATCAAGCTTGTGGTAAGGTGTCGTCACCCAACCCGAGTTGAGCACGTCGTCGATGGTGATCGGCGCGGTTTGCTGCGCGCCGGGCGTGCGCGCCGCGTGACGCCGCTGGATCACCGCGACCTCAGCCATTTGCTCGGCGGTGGTGCCGAACTCCTTCATGTGGCGATGCGCAGTCATGGCAAAGGTGTTCGCGACGGGAATGCCGAACGGCATTTCATATTGCTGGTCGCGGCTTTCCGTCAGCGAACGCAGCGCCAGATCCGGTGTCAGACCGGTCATCAGGCTGTCACTGGCGACGACAAGAACGACCTTCGCAAGGCCGCCATGAATCGCGGCGGCGCCGATATTGAACATTGTCGATGCGGTTGCGCCCGACACCTGCAGGGTGTTCGAAAAGGTCGGTTGAATGCCGAAATATTCGCTGAAGGCCACGCTGAAGCGATGGAATGGCGAGGCGAAGGCGTGACATGACAGTACGCCGTCCACGTCGTGTTTTTCAAGCCCGGCATCGACCAAGGCTTTCTTCGCCGCGTTGGCGGCGAGCCAAAGAGGGCTTCGGCCAGGCACCTTGCCGACCGGCGACATCCCGATTCCGATGATTGCGGCCTTGCCACGCAGTGAGCTGTCGCTCATCACGGCATCTCGGTGTTGGTTGTCTTAACCAGTCTCGCTTCCAACTCATGACGCTGGACCTTGCCGCTGGTTGAGCGCGGAAATTCCGAGAAGTCGATGAAGTTGAATTGCCGGGGCAGCTTGTACGATGCGAGATCGCGCCGGCACAGTTCGAGCAGCTGCGCTTTGGTCACGCTGTCATCGCGGCGGGAGACGAACGCGACCGGGACCTCGCCCCATTTCTGATCCGGTGCCCTGACCACGGCAACCTCGGTGACGCGGTTGTCGCTCAGCAGAACGCGCTCGATCTCGGCCGGATAGACGTTCTCGCCGCCAGATTTGATCAGATATTTGACGCGATCGACGAAATCGAGCGAGCCGTCTTCGTTGCGCCGGAAGACGTCGCCCATGTGAAACCAGCCGCCGCGGAAGTCATGCGCATTGGTGTCATGGGCTTGCCAGTAGCCGGAAAACAAGGTGGTGCCGCGCATGACGAGTTCTCCGGGCATGCCCGGAGCAACCTCCTGGTCGGCCGGATCGACGAGCTTGATCTGGCAAAACGCGCTTTGCAGCTTCGACAGCCGCTCGGGGATCTGGCCTGGCGCGATAAGGGCGCGTGTGGCGGGAGGAAGGCCGGTTTCGGTCGAGCCGAAGCTATTGAGATAGGGCGCCTGCAGCAGATCCGTCACCTCGGCGATCGTATGCGGCGGCACTAGATCGGCCATTGCGCCACACACACGAACGCCTTTCACCCGGGTTGTCTGTGCCTTCAGTGCCGCCGCAAACGCCTCGACCATGCCGGGGATCAGTACCAGCCAGCCGATCTGGTGACGTTCGACGGCCGCAAGCAGCGGCTCGATCTGAAAGCCATCGATCATCACGACCGTGCCGCCGCGCAGCAAAGTCGACAGGCTGTGATCGGTCGAGGCCATATGGAACATCGGCGCCCAGGCGACAAAGCTGTCGTGATGCGAAATGCCAAGCTCGGAGCTGAACACCAGCGAGCGCGCGATCATCGCGCGATGAGAAATCACGGCCCCCTTCGGCAGCCCCGTGGTGCCGCTGGTATAGAGGATCACGAGGCCATCTTCAGGCTTGGCGGCCACCGGTGCTTCGCGCTCGGCCTGTTGTTGCAGCAAGCGCTCATATTGCGGTCCGATCTCGAGCGTTTGCCAGGAAGCCGAAGGCGCCAGATTGCCGGCAAGGTCCGGTTCAACGATCAAGAGCTTCGGCGATACCAGCTCGACACAATAGGTGAGCTCGCGCGCCGACAAGCGCCAGTTCAGACAGGCTGTGATCACGCCCAGATTGGCTGCCGCCAGTTCTATCTCTATGTATTCGGGCCGGTTGCGCAACAGCAAAGCGACACGATCGCCGCGGCTAAGGCCGCTCGCCGAAAGCATTGCCGTCACCCGCTCGACACGGCCGAGCAGCTGACCATAACTCATCTGGCGGTCCTGATATTCGATCGCAATGTCGGCTAGCTGAACCTCTGCGCGACTGCGGAACAATTCGCCGACCGTCGGGCCTGAGCCGGCCGCGGCGGCGCCGTCGAGTTCGCCAGTCATTGTCCGTTCATTCCCAAGGGCATTTCCTTGTTATTGGCGCCCGTTCATTTGCACAGAACTATACGCTTGCAGCAGTGTCCGATCAAACCTAAATTCTAACATCTGTTCGAAACGATCCGTAACCGGTCGTGCGCAAACGATCGAGGGCCCGAAGTTGGCCCGCAAACAAGAGGGGGAGCCCATGTCCGACCGATATGCCGCCTATACCAGCCTGAAAATCGATTATCCGTCCAAACGTATCCTGCGGCTGACATTCGACCGGCCCGAAACTTACAATTCCGTCGATGCGCAGACCCATACGCAACTCACTCACATCTGGCGCGACATTAACGATGATCCTGACATCAGCGCCGTCATCGTGACTGGTGCCGGCAAAGCATTTTCAGCCGGCGGCGATTTCGAGTTGATCAAGAGCATTCTCGACAATCCAAGCGCTCGCATGGCAACCTGGAAAGAGGCCAAGGACCTCGTCTACAACGTCATCAACTGCAACAAGCCAATCATCTCGGCCATCAACGGCGTCGCGGTGGGCGCAGGCCTGGTCGTCGGCATCCTTGCCGATATCTCGATCTGCGGAAAGTCTGCGCGTATCGTCGACGGTCACACCCGGCTCGGCGTCGCCGCAGGCGATGTCGCCTGCATCATCTGGCCGCTGCTGTGCGGACTCGCTAAGGCAAAATACTATCTGCTGACCTGCAAACCGCTGTCCGGAACCGAGGCCGAACGGATTGGCTTGGTTTCGCTATGCGTCGAGGACGCCGACCTGCAAAAAGTCGCGCTGGAAACCGCGGAAGATCTGGCGAGCGGAGCGCAAAGCGCGATCCGCTGGACCAAATATGCGCTGAACAACTGGCTGCGTGTAAACGGACCGCTCTTCGATACCTCGACCGCGCTGGAGATGCTCGGCTTCACCGGCGCTGAGGCGCGGGAGGGGCTTGCATCGCATCTCGAGAAGCGCAAGCCGGTGTTTCCGCAAGATTGCCCGATCTGACGTTCGGCAGCCGCGTACGTCGTTTGGAAGGGCCGGCTCGCTCGGCCCTTTTGCACGATTCACATCGCAGCGAGCTTCGCGCGCAGCAGGTCGACCGCCTCCGGATTGGCCAGCGCAGAAAGATCGCCGGGATCCTTGTTCTCGAATACGGCGCGCAGCACCCGGCGCATGATCTTCAGATTGCGGGTACGCGGCAGATCAGCGACGAACAGGATCGTTTCGGGGCGGTACGACGTACCCATTCCACTGACGATGGCCGACGACAATTGGGCTGCGAGGCTGTCATCGCCTTCGACACCCGGCATCGGCACGCAGGCGCAGACGATCGCTGAGCCCTTGACGGGATGAGGAATGCCGAACACGGCGGCTTCCGCAAGCGTGCCGGTTGCGATCAGAAGGCCTTCGAGCTCGGCCGGGCCCGTGCGTTTACCGGAAATCTTGATGGTGTCGTCGGAGCGGCCGAGAATGTAGTAGAGCCCGTCCTCGCCGTGCATGGCGAAGTCGCCGTGCACCCACAGACCGGGCAGCGTGCTCCAGTAGCTCTCGATATAGCGCGCATCGGCTTTCCAAAGGCTCTTGGTCAGGCCGATCGACGAATGCCGCAGCACGAGTTCGCCGACCGTTCCGGCGGGCACGCGCTGTCCGTTCATGTCGACAATGTCGGCGCCGACGCCGAGCGCCGGTCGAGAGAAGGAGCCCGGGTTCATCGGGTGATTGGGCGTTCCGATGAAAATGCAGCCTCCGACTTCAGTGCCGCCTGAAATGTTGATGATCGGGATCGCTCTCTTGCAAACATGCTCGAAGAACCACAGCCAAGGCACCGGGGTCCATGCCTCGCCGCCGGAGGCGGTCATCCGCAGGCTCGAAAGATCGTAGGCGTCGACCTCAAGCCCGTAACGCATCAGGCTGCGCACGATGGTCGGCGACACGCCGAGGTAAGTCACCCGGTGGTCGGCGATCAGGCGCCAGAATCGCCCGGTGTCCGGATAGTCCGGCGTGCCTTCCGCGATCAGCAGGCTTCCGCCGGCGAAGCTTGGGATGCAGGCGCACATTGCGCCGACCATCCAGCCCATATCGCTGAAGAAGAAGAAGCGGTCGGCCGATTTGAAATCCCCGCAGATGATCATGTCGCGGGTCACCATCGAGCCGATGAACCCGATGTGGGTCCAGACGCAGCCTTTCGGCTCGCCCGTCGTGCCGGACGTATAGAGCAGGATGGCGGGGTCTTCCGCCTGCATCTCGACCGTTGCGAGGACTGCGTCGTTGGTGGCGACGATGTCATCCCACCAGCGGTCGCGCTCCTTCCGCATCGGCGTATCGATCTCAAGTCCGTCGCGGCGGACCACGACCACGTGTTGTACGGTCGGTGCGCCTTCAAGCGCAGTGTCGAGCACGGATTTGAGCGGGGCCGGTGCGCCTCGTCGCCACGTTCCGTTTACGGTGACAATCGCCTTCGCTTCGCCGTGGTTCAAGCGGGATTGTATCGGGGCAGGGCCGAATCCCGAAAACAGCGGCAACACGATTGCACCGAGCTTCAGGATCGCGAAAAAAGCCACGAATGTCTCGGGCAGGTTCGGCATGTAGATGGCGACCACGTCGCCCCGCCCAATTCCGAGGTTGCGCAACCCCTGCGCCAGCCGTGTGATATCAAGGTCGAATTCACGGTAACTCAGCAAGCGGCGCTCGCGCTTGTCTTCGCCTTCCCACACGAGGAACGTCTTGTTCCACGCCGCCGTGTCGCGGTGTTTGTCGATGCAATTCAATACGACGTTGGTGGTGCCGCCAACGCACCAGCGCGCCCATGCCTGGCCGCGTGAAACATCCAGCATCTGGTCGTATGGGCGATAAAACCTGACATCGCAGAACGCGAAGACTTGCTGCATGAGCCAGACAGGGTCGGCCTCGGCTTTCGCCGCAAGATCGTCGTAATCCCGATGGCCGGTCCTGTGCAGAAAGGCCGTGAGATTGCTCTGCGCGACCACTTCGGGAGGTGGCGTCCAGAGATATGGCGTGGTGTCGCTCATGGACGATTTTGCTTCGCGTTGCAGCGGCCTGTCCTTGTTGCGGGAAGCTAACGCCTCGCCGCAATTTACGTCAATGCCTCTATCCTTTGAGTCTAACGTTTGTTAGAAACCGTGAGCAGCCGTCAGGAGGGGGCATGACTTCCGACGCGTCCGACTTTCTGACACCGACACACTTCGTCGATAGCGACTCGCACGAGGTTCGCGAATTCGTTGCGCGGACGCTGACAGGAGCGAGCGATCTACCGCCGACCGGCAAGGCGATCCGGCTGTTCGATGCGGTTCGCGACGAGATCAGATACAATCCGTTTGATATCGGCACCACCGCGGATGAGTATCGCGCCAGCCGAATTGCCGAAAAGCCGACGAATTATTGCGTGCCGAAGGCGATCCTGCTGACTGCGGCCCTGCGCGCCGTCGGCATTCCCGCCGCCGTCGGATTTGCCGATGTTCGCAATCATCTGAATTCGCCAAAGCTCGCGGAACTGATGGACACCGACCTGTTCATCTATCATGGCTACGTCGCGTTGTGGCTCGATGGCCGGCAATTCAAGGTGACGCCGGCGTTCAATACCGAGATGTGCGAGCGGTTTGGCGTTAAGCAGCTCATCTTCGACGGGAAAAGCGACGCGTTGTTTCACGAATTCGACCGCAACAGCCAGCGACATATGGAATATGTGAATGATCGTGGCTGGTTCTTCGATCCGCCGATCGGACAATTGCTCGAGGACTTTCGAGCCACCTATCCGAAATTGTGGCAGTCCAGTATCGAGCGGCTGCTGGTTCGTGACCCAGCGTTCGATGGTGGCGATGGATCGGCGTGATTGCCTATTTCGAAGTTGTTCGGGTTCCCTCGGCACCTTTGGCGTATTGAACCGCGACCCGTCCGACCTTCTCCCGTGCGATGACGAGTTTCTGGATTTGCGCCGTGCCGTCACCGATCTGAAGGCCCATGACGTCGATGTAGCGTTGATGGAACGGCAAATCAGTGGTGTAGCCATAGTGGCCATGGGTGAGCAGGCACTGGTGGATGATCTCGCAGGCCACTTTCGGGACGTACCACTTGCACATCGCGGCCTCCGCGGTGTGGGCGAGACCCCGGTCACGCAGCGATAGCGTGTAAAGGCAGAGCTGCCGCATCATGGTGAGCTGGGTCTCGGCTTCTGCCAGTGGAAAGCTCACCCCCTGATACTGAGCGATCGGCCGTTCGAACGCGATGCGGCTGGTGCTATATTGCCAGGCTTCGTCGATCGACGCCTGGGCCGGGCCGATGCATTCGAGACCAATCAGGGCGCGGCTATAGTCGAAGCCGGACATGATCTTGGAAAAGCCCTTGTTTTCCTCAGCCATCAGGCATTCGACGGGGATGAACACATTGTCGAAGAAGACCGAGCCTCGTCCAACCGGCTTGGTACCGATATCGTCGAAATGCGTGCGGGTAATACCGGGCTGGTTGAGGTCGACGAAGAAGGCGCTGACCCCTCGAGCGCCGTCGGCGACGCTGCCGGTACGCGCGAAGATGACGGCGGCGTCGCATTGGTCCGAAAAGCTCATCGAGGTCTTTTCGCCGTTGAGACGGTAGCCGTTGCCGGACCTCTCAGCGCGCAAAATGAGGTTGGCGGCATCCGACCCGCCGCGCGGCTCGGTCAAGCCGAGCCCAATGATGGCTTCACCGCTGGTGACGCGCGGCAGCCATTCGGCCGCGATGCCGGGCGAGGCGTGTTGGGCGATCATTCCGCCCATCAGTGACGCCAGCAATTGGACATAACTTGCGTTGAAGTCGCCGCGGGCGATTTGCTCGATGATAATCCCGGCGGTGACGCTGGTCTCGCCGAGGCCGCCATACTTTTCCGGCAGGTCGGCACCGATCAGCCCGAGATCACCCATTTCCTTGAGCATCGCGCGGTCGATGCGATCTTGCGTGGCTCGCTTCTGGTAGTGTGGAGCGAGCTTCTGCCTTGCAAATCGCTCTGCCGTCTCACGAAACGCCTGCTGCTGCTCGCTGAGCGCATGATCCATGACAGTTTCCTCGCGAACAAAGGCCCCTGGCTTGCATTTGGCCCGATTTTTATTCAGTCTAACAAGCGTTAGAAATTCCGCAACCGTGACCGTGAGCCGCGTTGATGACCAGCAATCCCGGAGTGTCATACTATCCAAACTTGTTGTCGCCGCTGCGGGCTGGGCGCACGACATTGCGTAACCGGATGATCATGGGCTCGATGCATACCCGCCTCGATATGGAGGAGAATGGGTTGCACAAGATGGCGGTGTTCCTTGCCGAACGAGCCAAAGGCGAAGTCGGCCTGATCATCACCGGCGGCTACGCACCGAATACCGCGGGCTTGATCGAGCCCGGAGGGCCGATCCTGACCGAGCACGCGCAGGCGCGGGAACTGCAGCGCGTCACCGAGGCGATTCATCAGCATGGAGGCAAGGTCTGCCTGCAGATCCTGCATTCCGGCCGCTATGCGCGCCAGCAGGAATGTCTCGGCCCGTCCGACGTTCGTTCACGCATCAACAAGTTTCCGCCGCGCGCCATGAGCGGCGCCGAGATCGAGCAGACGATATCGGATTACGTCCGCTGCGCGATGCTGGCAAAGGAGGCCTGTTTCGACGGTGTCGAGATCATGGGATCGGAAGGTTACCTGATCAACGAATTCACAGTACTGCGCACTAACGACCGCAGCGACGAGTGGGGAGGGTCGGAGGAGAACCGTCATCGGCTCCCCGTCGAACTCGTCAAGCGCGTGCGCGCGGCGACGGGCCCCGAGTTTCTGATCATCTATCGCATTTCCGCAGTCGATCTTGTCGAGGGCGGCGCGACCGGCGACGAGATCGACCGGCTGGCACGTCGGATCGAAGCGGCCGGCGCCGATATTCTCAATACCGGAATCGGTTGGCATGAGGCACGGGTCCCGACCATCGCCTATCCGATACCGCGCGCCGCCTGGCGCTTCGCCGCCGCGCGGCTTAAGCGAGTTGTCGGTATTCCCGTCGTGGCTTCGAATCGCGTCAATACGCCTGATATCGCCGAGGCGATCCTTGCGGCTGGCGACAGCGATATGGTTTCGATGGCGCGCCCGATGCTGGCCGATCCGTATTTTGCCAGGAAGGTACGGGAAGGGAATGCCGACAAGATCAACGTTTGCATCGCCTGCAACCAGGCTTGCTTGGATCTGATCTTTTCAGATCGCCGGGCCACTTGCCTTGTCAATCCGCGCGCCTGCCGCGAAACGGAGTTCGATGATGGGCCGGCGACAAGGGCCCGCAAGGTTGCCGTGATCGGCGCCGGAGCGGGAGGCCTTGCAGCAGCGGCGGAAGCGAGCCGCCGGGGACACAAAGTCACGCTCTTCGAAGCCACCGACCGCGTCGGCGGCCAGATCAATCTTGCTCGCGCGGTTCCCGGCAAGGCCGAATTCGACGAAATGCTGCGGTATTACCGCGGCAGGATTTCGGATGACGGCGTCGAACTGCGCCTCAATGCGTCGCCCGGCGCCGAAGATATCAGGACGCAGGCGTTCGACGCTGTGGTAGTTGCATCAGGCGTGCATCCGCGCACGCCCGAAATTGTCGGCATCGACCATCCCAAGGTCGTGTCCTATGCCGATTTGCTCAGTGGCAAGCGAAACGCCGGCCGCCGCGTGGCCATTATCGGTGCCGGCGGTATCGGCTTCGACGTCGCGGAATATCTCTGCCATTCGAAACCGGGCGAAGCTCCGAAGGCGCGTGGGCTGGATGTAGCGGAGTTTCAAGCCGAATGGAATGTTGATGCCAGCCTGACCGAGGCCGGTGGCCTGAAGGGCGACCCGCTGGCGCCGCGGCAAAGTCCGCGCGAGATCACCATGCTGCAACGGAAAGCCACGCGGCCGGGTATGAATCTCGGCGTGTCCACAGGCTGGATCCTGCGCAGCAGCCTCGCCAAGCGCAGCGTCAGGATCATGGCCGGCGTCATCTATGAGCGGATCGACGACAGGGGATTGCATGTCCTGGTTGATGGCAAGCCGGAGCTGATCGAAGCCGATACCATCGTAATCTGCGCAGGTCAGGAATCCAACCGTTCGCTGTTCGATGAGCTGAAGTCGCTCGGCATCGAAGTCCACATCATCGGCGGAGCCAAGGAGGCCGCCGAACTCGATGCCATGCGTGCTGTCGACGAGGGCGTGCGGATTGCCCAGGCGCTGTAGGCCAACGGCCTCACTTGACCTTGGGGACGGCGGCTTCGCGCTTGGAAAACTTCACCATATCGATCATCTGGCGCGCGTCGTGGGCAAGATGCAGCGTTTCGCCGCCGTCGATGTACCATTCCTCGCCAGTGACGAATTTTCCAAGCGACGAGCTCAGGAAAATAATGGCGGCGGAAATATCGCTGACGTCGCCCATGTGACCCATGATATTTCGATTCAGCTTGAGCCATTGCTCCGGTTCGATCGGATAATGATCCATGCCTTCGGTCTTGACCGTCCCTGGTGCGACGCAGTTGAGGCGGATGCCGAATTCGGCCCACTCGAACGCCAGCGTCTTCATCATCGCCAGCACGCCTCCGCGCGCTGCCGCCGTGTGGACGAAGCCGCTCAGGCCTGAACGGACGCAAGCCGTAACGAACACGATCGAGCCGCCATGCTCCAGCATGAAGTGATCGGCGACGGCCTTGGTCATCTGCCAGGATCCGATCAGATTGTTGCGGATTACGGTCTCGAAGCCCTTGTTGTTGAGTTCGCGCGCCGGCGTGACGAACTGACCGCCGGCGTTGTTGACGAGCATGTCGAGCCGGCCGAACTCGCTCTTGATGCACTGCATCGCGCCATCGATCTGCTCGGGGAGGCGAATGTCAGTTGGGATCGCGACGGCCTTGCGGCCGAGTCTGCGTATGACGTTTGCGCAGTCCTCGATCGGTTCGGCGCGGCGGCCTAACAACGCGACGTCTGCGCCGCAACGCGCCATTTCGATCGCCGTGGCGCGGCCCATCCCGGTTCCGCCGCCGGTGACGAGCGCGACTTGGCCATTCAAGAGGTCTGATGCGAAACGCATGGCGGGCATTGGCTGCATGATGGTCCCGATGATTGAATACCGGTTGTATTGGCGTGGCTCCGTAGTATTCTAACAGGTGTTAGAAACCTGCGGAAGATAAAGACGATGTCCGCGCGTGAACCGGTCCGTTATGCGTTAGATGATGGCATCGTCACTGTGACGATTGACCGGCCCGAGCGCAAGAACGCCTTGTCGGTTGAGGCGATGAATGCCCTGACCGGTGCGTGGGAGCGCGTCGAGAAAGAGTCGCAGGCGAGGGTGGTGATACTCACCTCGACCGATTGCGGGGTGTTTTCCGCCGGCATGGACCTGAAACAGGCGGCCGAGATCAGAGCCCGCGACGGCGTCGACATTTTGACGTTGATCCGCGATCCGATGCAAACTGCGATGCGCAAGGTGTCGAAGCCTATCATCGCCGCGATGACGGGATCGCTGATGGCGGGCGGCATGTTGCTGGCCATCAAGTCGGACTTGCGGGTTGGGCTTCGCGGCACGCGCGCCGGCATCACGGAGGTCAAGATCGGACGCGGTTCGCCGTGGGCCGTGCCTTTGCTGTGGATGTTGCCGCAGCCGCTCGTGATGGAACTCGTCCTCACCGGCGAAACAATGCCGATCGAGCGGCTCGCCGACCACGGCTTCTTGAATTACCTGGAGGACACGCCCGATGCCGTCCGCGCCCGGGCGTTGCAGCTCGCGCGTGTGATCGTCGAAGGCGCACCGCTATCGGTCAAGGCGGCCAAGGCGAGCGTTCTCGCGGCAATGGATCTGGGCTGCGCGAACGGGCTGGTCGAGGCCGACCGCTTTCACGTCGAAACCTATGCCAGTCTCGATGCCATCGAGGGGCCAAGGGCATTTTTCGAGAAGCGAAAACCCGTCTGGCAGGGCAAATAGATGAACAGGCAGCGACAGCGGCGTACACTATACCTTCTTGACGCCGTCGAAGATCAGCAATTCGGTGCGTCGGGCCAGCTTCAGGACAGCGTCCTTGCTGTCAAGGCTGAACCATTCGATCGTCCAGTTCAGCGCGCCCAGCACGAAGATCCGCAAGGGAACGATCTCGATGTCAGCGCGGATTTCGCCGGCGCGGCGCGCGTCGAAAAAGAGCTTGTCCCAATATTTTGCGTAGGCTCTGCGGAGGGGACGGTGCGGCTTCTTGAGAGCTTCGGGCAATTGACCGTAGATCCTGATATTCGCGGATGTGAAATCGCTGGCTTCGAGGAGGGCCACCAGATGCGCTTCGATCGCCAATCCAATCCGGCGGCGGTGCGAAACCTCGCCTGCATCACGCAAGGCTTTCTTGACCGCCTCGAACACAGCCAGCAGCCCAAGGTGGAGGACCTCGTCGAGAATCTCCTCTTTGGAATCGAAATAGTAATAGACGCTGCCCGCCTTGATATCGGCCATGGCCGCGATCTGGCGCAACGTGGTCGCGGAGTAACCCTGGCGGCGAAACAGCTTGGCCGCGGCACTCAAGATCGAATCGCGTGACTTTTCCGATTTTGAGGCCGGCGCGGCCGTCGTCACCGTTTTTCCCGGCGAGGCGCCCTTGCGTTTCAATGCCGGAGCCGATCGATAATTTGCGTTTCGCTTGGGTGTCGAAATGCGCTTCTGGGATTTGGAAACCAACAAAGACCGCCGTGCGGGAGTCATGCTCAAAGCGCCTCAATGCGCTCGATTATTGGCGCAGTCAAAAGGCTTCGTCAACCGCCGCTGAGAATTGCGTGCACGCATCTGCGGCCTTGTGACGACGGACGCGGTCGATAAAGTGGACAACTAACAACGGCGGGAGCCGACGATGCGTTTGGCAATACCGACGACGAGTTTTACCTGCGACATCGAGGATGGACTCGCCCATATGGTTTTCAACCAACCCGATCGGGGCAATCCCGTGGACGGCGAATTTTGCCGGGAGCTGAGCCTCGCCATGGCGGAGCTGAGCGAGCGCGAAGATGTACGTGCCGTGCTGATATCTGCGCGAGGCAAGCTGTTCAGCGTCGGCGGTGACATCGCGGCATTCGAACGGCAGGGGGAAGGGTTGCCTGCCCTGGTCAAGCACTGGACAGCCGATCTTCACGCCGCGATCGTGAGGATGAGACGGATGCGCGCGCCCGTCGTGGTGGCTGTCCATGGTCATGTCGCGGGAGGAAGCGTCTCGCTGATGGCTGCGGCTGATCTGGTCGTGGTCGGAAAGTCGGCGCGGATCACGTCGGCATTTGCCAAGATCGGCTTCAGCCCGGACACCGGTTCGACGGCGACCTTGACGGCGCGCATGGGGCCGGCGCGCGCCAAGCGCTTCTTCCTGTTGTCGGAGACACTGGATGCAGCTGGCGCGCAGTCGGCCGGTCTGGTGGATATCGTCGTCGATGACGATCGCGTGCTCGCAGAGGCAGAACGGATCGGCCGGGAGCTGGCTTCCGGTCCGACGGAAGCTTACGGCGGGATCAAGCGGCTGTTCTTGCAGGCACCGGGCCGCTCGTTCGAAAGCCAGTTGGAGGACGAGGCCCAGACCCTCGCTGCCATATCGAAAACCGCGGACGCACGCGAAGGCATCAAGGCGTTTCGTGAGAAGCGAAGCCCGAACTTTCAGGGGCGTTGATGTGAAGCAGCTTGCCGACAGTGGAGACATTGACGTCACTTCCGCGGCGCAAAAGTATCGGCCAACGATGCTGTGCAAGCGCAATGAGAGAAGAAATGGGAGGTTGATATGCGCGGACTTGATGGGCGACGGGTCATTCTGACCGGCGGGGCCAGTGGAATTGGGCGTGCGACGACGCTTCGACTGGCCGACGAAGGCTGCGTCGTCGGCGTGTTCGACCAGAATTTGACAGGTGCCGAGGACACTGTTCGGCTCTGCGCCGGCAAGCCCGGCCGCGTATTGGCGTTCCAGGTGGATATCACCGATCGCGATGCGGTCGCTGCCGCGGCAGACAAGTTCGAGGCCGCTGTAGGCCCGGCTGAGCTGCTAGCCAATGTTGCCGGCTGGGATATCCCCGTCCCCTTTCTGGAGACCGATCGCGCCTTCTGGGACAAGGTTATAGGCATTAACCTCTACGGACCGCTCAACCTGCATCACGTCGTGGTCAAGCGCATGGTCGAGCGCGGCTTTGGACGAGTGGTGAACGTGGCGTCCGATGCGGGCCGCGTCGGCTCATCCGGAGAGGCGGTCTATTCGGCGTGCAAGGGCGGCTTGATCTCGTTCACCAAGACGGTGGCCCGCGAGCTGGCGCGAAAGAACATCATCTTGAACGTTGTGTGCCCCGGCCCCACGGATACGCCCCTGTTCGATGCCTTCACCAAGAGCTCACCGGCCGGCGGCAAGATCGCCGAGGGGCTTGCTAGAGCGATTCCATTGCGTCGCCTCGGTCAGCCGGATGACTATCCCGGCATGATTGCGTTCCTGCTCAGCGACGATGCCGCGTACATCACGGGCCAAACCATCAGCGTGTCTGGTGGGTTGACCATGCATGGATGATGATTTGGCGCCGGCGCAGATATCCCGGGAGTGATGTGATGGTTTTAAGGAGCTTCACGTTTGGCGATGTCTACCGCCGCAACGCTGAATGTTTTCCTGATCGCACCGCCTTCATCTTCGAAGGCAAGCGCGTAACGCATTTGGACTACCTGCGGCGTGTCGAAAGGCTGGCAGGCGGTCTTGCGCGCGTCGGCGTAAAGTCAGGCGATAGAATCGCGATTCTGTCGCAGAACTCGCTTGAGATGGTCGATCTGATCGGCGCAACGGCGCTGCTCGGTGCGATCCTGCTTCCAGTGAACTATCGTCTGAGCCCGGAGGAAATCGGCTTCGTCCTCGCCGACGGTGCACCGGTCATCGTCGTTGCCGGTGATGGCTATCACGATGCCATCGCCGTCCTGAAGGGATCGCTACCTTCGGTGCGGCATTATTTCGGTGTCGGAGCCACGAACCCCGCGCTGGTCCCTTTCTCCGAGCTGTCGGCGGCCGGTGGCGATCCTCCGCACGCTGCATGCGATGCCGACGCAGGTTTCGTAATCATCCACACCGCAGCCGTTGGCGGTCGTCCGCGCGGCGCACTGCTGTCGCAGGCGGGCATGCTGACGGCACAAAGTTCGTTGGTCGAAGCATGGCGGCTTGACGAGCGCGACGTCAATCTGGGCGTGCTGCCGCTGTTTCATGTGGCGGGACTCGGCTTGACGCTTGCGTTGCAACAAGCCGGCGGTGCGAGCGTCATCGCCAGGAAATTCGATGCTGCGCAGGCCGCGCGCGACATCGCCGCCGAAAAAGTCACGGTCATGTCCGAGTTTGCACCAATGCTTGGCAGTATCCTAGACCAGGCTCAACCCGGGCAATTATCATCGTTGCGCGCCGTGACGGGTCTGGATACGCCTGCAACCATCGAGCGTTTCGAAAACGAGTGTCCCAACGCAGCATTTTGGGTCACGTTCGGTCAATCGGAGACGTCGGGGCTGGCGACGCTGTCGCCGTATCGGGATCGTCCGAAGTCCGCGGGCCGACCGTTGTTCTGGCGCAGCATCGTAGTGGTAGACGACAACGACCGCCCGAAAGCAACCGGGCAAGTCGGCGAGATTTTGGTGCGCGGTCCGACGGTCTTCAAGGGATACTGGAATTTGGAAGCCGAGACGGCCGTCACTTTCCGCAACGGCTGGCATCATACCGGTGACATGGGCTATTTCGATGCCGACGGCTATCTCTGGTATGCCGGCCGCGCGCCAGAAAAGGAACTGATCAAGACCGGCGGGGAAAATGTCTACCCGGCCGAGGTCGAGCACGCGATCTGCCAACATCCGTCGATCGCCGATGTCGTCGTGATCGGCGTACCCGACCCGCAATGGAACGAGGCGGTCAAGGCGATCTGCGTGCTGCAACCATCGAAGGTGGCAACCGCTGACGAGATTATCAACTTCGTGGGCGGCCTGATCGCACGATACAAGCGGCCGAAAACCGTGGTTTTCGTCGACAAATTGCCAAACGGCGCAACCGGCGACGTTGATAGGGCTGCCGTCAAGTCGGCGCACGGGCAGGCGTAGGGCCATCGTCGTTACCTGGAGCGCGGGTTTGCCTACGGGCACATCGTCGATTCCAGGCGCGGCTTTGAAACGAGGACGACGACGTGCGTGGTCTTTATGCAATGCTTGCGAGAGGGAGTTTGCGCCTAACAGGCGTCGGCGAAATCAGTTTGCGGGGAGCGCAATCTTAGAAAACGGAATCAAGCTGGCAAGTGACCCTTGAGTCACCATGGTGAATGGCTTTACACTTATGTTAGGCTTCCGCAGGTGAGACGTGAAATGAGCCGGAGTAGATTCGAGTTGGCGGAGAAGAGAGGCAGACGCTGGGCAAATGCGGTCCCGAGCCGCGCCGAACAGTCGGATACCAAGCGCAGGGCCATCATCCGCGAGGCGGCCAAGGTGTTTAACCGCCGCGGCAGTCACGGCACTACGCTCGAGGATGTCGCCGAGCGACTGGGTGTGAGCAAGGCCGCGCTTTACCGCTATGTAGAGAACAAGAACGATCTATTGTGCTCTTGTCACGAAGAAGCGCTGCAGATGGCCAACGAGCATCTCGACGTGGGCGAGCGTACGGGACGAAGCGGGCTCGAGAAAATACAGATTGCGCTGACCCGCTATTTGCGTGCAATGATCAACGACCTCGGCGTGCCGGTACTTGTACTCGAGGAGAATGCGTTGGAGCCGCAAAGTGCGGTCCGCATCCTGAAGCTGCGCGACACTTACGAGAAGCGCTTGCGCGGCTTGGTCAAGCTCGGTGTATCCGACGGAAGCATCGTGCCGATCGATCCGAAGCTCGCCGTCTTCACGCTGCTCGGCGCGATCCTCTGGGTCAACAAGTGGTATTCGCCGGAGGGGCAGTGGAGCGGAGACGATACGGCCGCCGCATTGGTCGAACTTGCAACGCGCGGGCTCTCTGCGAAGCCGTCGCGGGCGCTCGCGAGCTCGATTCACAAGTCATCCTTGCAGCAAGCGTCAAGGACGGGGAGGGAAACTCGGCATGAACTTCGATCTGACCCCTGACCAGGAAAACCTTCAGGCGCGTGTGCGCGAATTTGCGCAAGCCGAGGTCGCGCCAATTGCCGAGAAGCTCGACCATGACGGCGAATTTCCGATCGCCTTGTTCAAAAAGCTCGGCGATCTTGGTGTGATGTCGATCCCGTTCGACGAGAAATATGGCGGCATGGGTCTTGGCGTGTTCGACGCAGTGCTGGCGCTGGAGGAAGTCGCGCGCGCCGATCAATCGCTCGCGGTCTCCGCGATGGTGAGCATGGCGACGGGGCTGACCGTGTCGCGCTTCGGTAGTCCCGAGCTTGCTCGAAAATGGCTGCCCGAAATTGTAACCGGCCAAAAGATGTGCGCGATTGCCGGCACGGAGCCCGACGCCGGCAGCGATACGGCCGGTTTCAAGACGCGGTCGTGCATGTCGGACAACCGGACCTGGGTCATCAACGGCGAGAAGGCATTCATCACGAATGCTGGCACCGACATCTCGCTGTTCACGCTGCTTTTGACGGTCAGCAGTCCGCCCGATGCAGCAAAGAAGCAGTTTACGTTGTTTCTGGTGCCGAATGAGGCAAAGGGCTACAGCCGCGGCCCGAAATACAAAAAGCTCGGCTGGCGCTCTTCGGACACCCGCCCGCTGCATTTTGACGATTGCCACGTCGACGCGGACAATATCGTCGGCGGGGCGCACAAGGGCCGCTATGTGCTGCATAAGGGCTACCAGGCCGCGCGGCTATTCCTCGCCGCTTGTTCCCTCGGTCTGGCGCAGGCATCACTCGATCATTCCATCAAGTGGGCTAAGGAGCGGAAAGCTTTTGGCGGCTCGCTGGGCCGGCTCCAACTCGTTCAGGAGATGATCGCCGACATCGCGCTGCAGGTAGATGCAGCGCGGCTTTTCACCTATCGCGCCGCATGGGGTGTCGATCAAGGCCGCGACAATCTCAAGGAGTTGTCGATGGCGAAGTATTATGCCTGCGAGGCCGGTAGCAAATGTGCCGATCTCGCAATCCAGGTCCATGGCGGCTTTGGCTACATGGAGGAGTGCCCAGTCTCGCGCTACTATCGCGACAACCGCGTATGCACGATCGGTGACGGCAGCTCCCAGATCCAGAAGCTCTTGATCGCAAGGGAATGCGGTCTTGATGTTGCCTTCAGCTGAGATCGCGAAAGAGCCGCGACCGACCAAATTGAGGGAGACGACGCCAGTCGCGACTGCGCCGTTGTGCGATATTGTGCTGCGCGCCTGTTCGCTCGGCCTCCGGTTTGGGGCGGTCGACGCGCTGCGGGATGTTTCGGTCGCGGTAGGGTCCGGCGAGATCCACGCCATCATAGGCCCCAACGGCGCGGGCAAATCGAGCCTGCTCAACTGCCTGTCAGGTTTCTATCGGCCGCAGCGCGGGCAGGTGATGTTCGAAGGCCGCGAAATCACGAAGTTGAGTCCTCATCGGCGCGCCGCGCTTGGGATCGGCCGTACCTTTCAGGGCATTCAGACCTATCCGAGCATGACGGTACGCGAGAACATCCTCACCGGCTACCATCCGCGCGCCAGGACCGGGATGTTCGACGCATTGGTCTATTGGGGCAGGGTGCGTGCTGAGGAGGAAGCGCTGACCCGCAAGGCCGAGGCGATTATCGAGTTCCTCGAGCTCGAGGAGCTGCGCCACGCCACCGTCGGCGACCTCTCTTACGGCTTGCGCAAGCGGGTCGATCTCGGCCGCGCGATTGCGCTCGACCCAAGAATCCTGATCATGGACGAGCCCATGGCTGGCATGAACCCGGAAGAGAAGGGCGATCTCGCGCGCTTCATCCTGGACATCAGGGATGCCCGCAAGATTCCGATCGTATTGGTCGAGCACGATATGGAAGTTGTGATGGACATTTCCGATACCGTGACAGTGCTCGACTTCGGCAAGGTCATTGCCAGCGGCCCGCCGGATCAAGTGCGCGCAGACGCAACCGTAATTTCGGCCTATCTGGGGGTCGGTTGATGCGGCCGCTGCGCGCAATTCCGGTCGACGATCCGCGGGTGTCGGGCGGCCGCACACTACCGCAAATATTGCGCGACCTTGCGCGCGACAGATCGTCTGATGTCGCGATTCGCAGCAAGCGTGCCGGTGTTTGGCGGACTTTCACCTGGGGGGAGGTCGACAGACAGGTGCGCATCTTTGCAGCAGGCCTCAGGACCGCAGGGCTCGAGCGCGGCGAGGTGATGGCGTTTGTTACCGAGAACTGCGAAGAGCAGTTTATGATGCAGCTTGCCGCGCTTTCGATTGGTGCGCGCGCCGTTTCTTCCTATCCAGACGCCACAGTTGAAGAATTGGCCTTCCTGATTGAGCACTCGGGCGCGGTTATGGTCCTTGCCCAGGACCAGGAGCAGGTCGACAAGCTGCTCGCGCTCCCGAGCGAAGCGGCGCAGCTGCAGAAGATCTTCTATATCGAAGAAGGTGGGCTCTGGAACTACAAGGCCAGGCGGCTCGCGCCACTGTCCTCGCTCACGGAACACGGCGCAATATCCGACGTGGAGAGCTGGCTCGCCCGCGAGATCGATGCACAACGGCAGAGCGACGTCGCAGTCTATTGCTACACGTCGGGCACGACCGGGCGGCCGAAGGCGGCGATGCTCACCCATGCCTTCATTCTGGACAATGCCTACCGCCTAATGGGCAGTTTGAAAGTCGACGGGGGGGCCCGCTACCTCTCTTACATCTCGCCGGCCTGGGCGGCTGAACAATATTTCGGCTTCGGCCTGGTGCTGCTCGCGCCGATGGTTGTGCATTTCGCGGAGAAACCCGAGACGATACAGAGCGATTTGCGCGAAGTCGGCCCCGAGTTCCTCATGTTCACGCCGCGGCAATGGGAAATGCTAGCCTCAGGGGTCGAGGCGCGGATGACGATGGATGCGAGCCCTTGGCGGCGAGGGCTCTATCGCTGGGGATTGGCGATGGGGCGCGCGCGCAACGCGCCTGATGCCGGCATACTCACGCGCAATCTTCTGGGCCCGCTCGCGGACTTGCTTGTGCTCGCCGGCATCAGGAACTTCCTGGGGCTGTCGTTCGCGCGAGCGGTGCTGAGTGGCGGCTCGGGGCTTTCAGCGGAGTTGTTCTCGCGTTTTCACGCCTTTGGCATTCCCTTGAGTAATCTCTATGGCTCGACGGAGTTCGGCCTGGTCTCGGCGCACCGGCGCGGCGCAACCGATCCGGCGACCATGGGAGAACTCATGCCGTCCGATCCGACCATCGCAGCACCGATGCAGGCCTGGGTGGACGAAACAGGACAGCTTCGCCTTCGCCTTCCCGCCTTCGAGGGTTATCTCAACGATCCGGTCGCGACCGCGGAATTGGGTGATGCCGAGGAAGGCTTCAAGACCGGCGATGCGGTCCGGCTCGATGAGCGCGAC
>Ga0335076_10000645_pt1 | contig 32461 bp, 30 predicted proteins | sample Lox_Sample_25_FD_206717 | JGI IMG/M metagenome (GOLD analysis project Ga0335076, IMG submission 206717) | Soil microbial communities from Loxahatchee National Wildlife Refuge, Florida, United States - Lox_Sample_2.5 | ecosystem: Environmental > Terrestrial > Soil > Wetlands | place: USA...
GCCGCATGCGGACCGCCGGGAGGAGGAGCCGGGTCCTGGGAGAGCAGGCGCCGGGCGCGGGCGGACAGGGCGTCGAGCAGGGGAGCGCTCCGCGTGTAGGCGACCACGAGATCCGCATCCGCGAGCGCGCGTGCGATCGGCCCCGTGCTCGGCCCGCCGGCGAGGAGCGCCGCCAGCTCGGGGCCATCGGAGGCAAGCGCATCGTGGGCCGCGCCGGGGCCCACGAGAACAATGGCCGGACGCTCGGGCGCGAGCAGACTCACGCGATGGCCCGCGCGCACGAGCGCCGCGATCGCCGGGCGCAGCAGGAGCAGGTCGCCGAGTGCGCCGGCGCGGACGACGAGGACATCCCCCGGACCATTCATGAAGCCCGTCCGAGCATTGCTTCATGAAGGGTCCGACCTGGGCTGTTCTGGCAGAAGGACCGACTCACGAGTTGCCTGCCAAACACAATCGAGGGCCCAGAGCCGATCATTCGCTCGGAATTGCAGAGACGGCCGCGCGAATGATCGGGGCTAAGGCACGTCGACGCGCGCGGTCGCCACGTTGCCGAGCAGGTCGGTCGCGCGCAGCACCACGACCCGGCGCGCGCGGCCCGTGCGCGGGGGCAGCTCGATCCGGTAGCTCTCGTCGGGCGCGTCCGCGATGCCGTCCTCCGGATGCAGGTCCTCCCACGGGCCGGCGTCGAGCGACAGCTCCAGGCGCCGGACCGGCGTCGAGTCGTCGTGGACCAGCACGTGGATGACGCCGGGCGTCTTGGGATCGAGCGTGGCGGTGATGCGCGGCGGGGAGTTGTCGATCTCGAAGGAGGCCGTCTCGCGCGAGACCGTGAGCGCGAGCGCGTGCGGATTGCCCGGAGCGTCCGAGGCCGTCACCCGGAGCTGGTAGCGCCCGCTCGGCACGCTCGCGGTGTCCCAGGCGAAGACGGGCTCGGTGAGGCCCAGGCGCAGCGGGTGCCAGACGTCGTCGCCGAGCGCGCGGTAGGCGACGTCGAACAGCAGCGGGTCGCCGTTCGGGTCGTCCGCCTGCCAGGAGAACGTGCGCAGGCCGTGCTGATAGAGCTTGCGGCTGAAGCTGATCGCCGGCGGCGTGCCGGCCGCCGGTCGCAGGGTGGCCGCGCGATCGCTCAGCGGATCGACGTCGAGCCCGAGGATCTCGGGCTCGCCGCTGGCGCTGATCGGCTTCTGGAAGGCCTCGCCGGGCGGGTGCACCGTGATCGGCCGCAGCACCGGAGGCAGGTTCCGCTGCAGGTAGGCGGCGCTCACCGCCTCGACAGTCGGCGTCGCGCTCGCGCTGCCCGAGAGCAGCAGGCGGAGCTGGAGGAAGCGGGCCTTCTCGCTCGGGGCCAGGCCCGAGGCCGGCGTCGGCGTCCAGTCGGTCCAGGTCGTGTCCGGCGTCGCCGTGTTGCCGAGGCGCGACTCGAGCCGGATGCTCGTGTCCGGCGGCTGATCGCCTTCCCAGGCGAGGCGCCCCCAGCTCGCGAGCGAGCCGGCGTCCTTCACGTTCGAGACGAAGCTGCCCTTCACCGAGCTCGCGCGGTCGAGCGAGAGGACTCGCGCCGGGTTCGCCGTCACGAGGACGGCCGTTCCGTTACCCGTGCGGGCGATGCCGGTCACCTGCTCGGCAGGGGCCGTGGCGACGAGCTCCCAGCGCCCGTCGTCCGTCACCCGATAGGCCTTGCCGCGATTGCCCGTCCCGACCAGAACGCCGTCGGCCGTCCACACGGCCGAGTACGGCACGTCGTCGGGAGAGCTCCAGAGCGTGTCGACGTCGCCCGACGGCCGGATCCGCAGCAGCCCTCCCCTCGCGGGAGCCTGCTGGTCGGAAGCCGGTGTGCCGGCGGCCGCCGGCGCCGGCGGCGCCGCGATCGTGAAGCTCTCGCTCACCGTGACTTCCGCGCCGCCGCCGCTCGGCGCCTGCGGCTGCGCGGGGGGAGACTGCCGCGGCGTCGTCTCGGGCGCGCGGCCGTCGATGCCCGCGGCGTAGATCGAGCCGTCGTCGCCCACGGCGAGCGCCTTGATCTCGCGGTAGGGCGAGTCGTAGACGACGAACGGACGCCCAGAGGGCGCGAGGCGGTAGACGAGTCCCTCGGGCGCGCTGCCGGCGTAGACGCGGCCATCCTTGGCAACCGCCAGCGAGAGGATGTGGTTCTCGGTCGACGCGAGCAGCGTCTCGGCGCGGCCGTCGGGCTGCACGCGGTAGACGCGGCCCTCGCCGCCGGTCGCGACGTAGAGCGCGCCGGAGGCGTCGAACGCCAGCGCCCAGATGTACTTCTCGGCGGGATCGAAGAAGCGGACGCCCTTGCCGCTCGCGTCGATCGCATAGACGGCCCCGTCGGGCGAGGTCGCGGCGTAGACGCGCCCGTCGGGCCCCACGGCGATCGCGTGGACGCCGAGCTCCTCGGCGTCGAACAGCACCGACCCGCGCGTGCCGTCGATCTTCACCACGCGGCCCTCGTTGCCGGTGCCGACGTAGAGGACACCCTTCGCGTCGCGCGCCACGCACCAGGCGTCGGGAGCCTCGGGGTCGAAGAGGGGGCGCGGGGTCGGGCCGAGCCGCAGGTGGCCATCCGAGTCGACCCGGATGCCCTCGAAGTCGCCTTCGAGGAAGGAGCGTGCGCCCTCGAGGCGCCAGAACTGCGGAGCGGCCGCGTGGAGCGCGGCCGCCGACAGGCCGAGCGCCGCGATGAGCGTCGTGAGCCGGCGTGCCCGCATCGTCAGCGCTCGACCGGCACGTTGAGCTGGCGCCAGCCGCTCACGGCGCGCGGAGCGCTGAGCTCGCCTTCCCAGACGGTGGCCGCCGGCAGCGGCACCACGCTCGTGCCCTGGTCGGACGAGCTCAGCACCGAGAGCACCGACCCCGGCAGCGCGGGGAGGTACTCGCCGCCGACGACGGCGCCGGTCGCGCCGCGGCTCAGGCGCGCGTAGATCTTGTTGCCGGCCCGGAGCTTGTTGAGCGCCTTCACCAGCTGCTCGAGGTCGCGCGGCGCGAAGGCCTGGCGCTTCTCGCGCTGCTCGACCGCGTCCATCGTGTTCGCGTCGGCGACGAGCAGGGTGTAGCTGCCGCCGGTGGCGCTCGACGGCAGCTCGACCTTCAGCGTCTCGGTCACGGTGTCGCCGCGCCGGGTGCGGAGCTGGACGCGCACCGGCACGGCGCTGCCGGGCTTGAGCGGCAGCGGTGCGTCGACCCAGGCGCGCACGAGCGTCGCCGACTCGCGGCTCTCGACCGCGTCGACCGCGAGCGTGATGCGCTCCACCTCCACCTTCTGGAAGTCGTTCGCGCTCAGGAGCACGAGCGGACCGGCGACCACCGCCGCCGCCTGAGTCGACGGCTGCTCGCTCGCGACGACGTCGTCGAAGCGCACCTCGCGCCCGCCTGCGAGCGAGAGGCGGGCTTCGAGCCGCAGCGTGGCGGCGCCGAACGCGCGCTCGTGGCCCTGCAGGACCGAGAGCAGCGACGCGTAGGTCACGAGCGGCGTGAGCAGCTCGTCCTCCACGACGCGGAAGCGGAACACGCGTTCGCTCGCGCGCGGCGAGCGCAGCCGCACCTCGACCGGGATCATGCGCGGCAGCGGGCCGAGCCGGCCGGAGATCGCGGTCGTGCGGTCCTGGTCGAGCGTGCCGACCGCGTCGAGCGTCGAGGCGATCTTCCAGGAGACCTGCAAGCTCGGGAAGATTGCGTGCACCCACGCCTTCTTCAGCGGGAACTGGGTCGGGCCGAGGTTGTAGAGCGGGTGGCCGAAGGCGTAGATGCGGTCCTTGTCGATGTGCGTGAGCGTGCCGCTCACCGAGAGGTCGAGATCGCCCTCGACGAGCGAGGCGCCGAGCGCCGCGCCCGGCTCCAGCTCGCCGACCGGCCCCGGGCTCGAGCTCGAGGAGCCGCCGCCGCCCATGACCGGCGCGAAGCCCATCGCCTGGAACACCGACCTCGCCCACGCGAAGGCGCCCGCGTCGAAGCCGGAGAAGACGAGCGGCAGCGCGAGCGGCTGCAGCTCGGCGAGGGCCAGGCCGGACGGCAGCGCCTCGCCGTGGAACGAGCCTTGAAGCAGCGCGGGCAGCGGGCGTGCGAGGGCGGCCGCGACGGCCTCGGCGTCGAGCGGCGCTGCGAGCGACGCGCCACGGAGCGGCAGGCGCGCCGAGGCGGCCCGCGGCGCGTCGGGAACGGCCGTGGCGTCCAGCATGTCCCCGATCGGAGTGATACCCGCGATCGGCTCCTTCCCGAACGGGAACGCATAGGAGACGGCGCCGAGCAGGCGGCCGCCGATGTAGACGGGGCTGCCGCTCATGCCGGCGATCACGCCGGTGCGCTCGAGCGGGCCGCCGTCGAGCCGCGCGAGCACCAGGCTGCGGCCGGGGCCGATCGCGTTGTCGAGCACGCCGAGGATGCGCACCCCGAAGCTCTCGATCGTGGCGCCCTCGAAGACCGTGCGCCCGACGCCCTGCATCCCGGTGCGCACCTCGCGCAGCGGCATGACGTCGACGGGCTTCCGCACGTCGGCTCGGAGGGCGGCGGCCAGGGCGAGAGCGCAGAAGCACAGAAGACCCGGCCGGCGGACGAGCATCCGCTCATGTTAGGGTGGCGTGCGCGCGCGCGCAACGCGATCGCTTGACCGCCGGATCCGGCCACCGCTACGATCGATGTCGGCGTCTGGCTTCGTGCGCGCCGGCCGCGATCGACCGAGGAGAGAAAGTCTTGTCCGAGAGCAGGGCCGTGTCGGCGACCCGCGATTCGTCGCGCACCGTGGCCGCGGGCCTTCTGGCGTGGGTCTGGCCCGGCCTCGGCCATCTCTACCTGGGCCGCTTCGGCAAGGGCCTGGTGCTGATGGGCTCGATCCTGGCGCTCTTCGTGCTGGGCGTCGCGATGGATTCGGGCCTGCAACTGCACCTCGGGCTCGAAGACCCGCTGGCGCTGCTCTTCAGCGCGGCGCAGATGGGGGTCGGCGCGCCCTACGTGCTCGCGCGCCTCCTGGGCTACGAAGCGGGCTTCGTGAAGTCTCCGACCTACGAGTACGGCAACACGTTCACGGCGGTGGCGGGCCTGCTCAACATCCTGGTGCTGCTCGACGCGCTCGACACGGCGCGCGGGATCCGCCGTTGATGCGCTCGCACCTCGTCAACCTGCTGCTCTTCTCCGGCCTGGTCGCCACGGTGTTCGCGATGCTGCTCCGGGACCAGACGCGCGAGCGCGTCCGCTTCGGCCTCCTGGCCTTCGCCGCGTTCGTGCTCTCCACCCTCGTGATCGGGTGGATTACGAATCCGTTTCCACGCTAGCGTCGCTTCGCTGCAGGGTTCGTTTCCGTCATCGAGGCGAAGCGACGCTCCTGCTATTTCGTCGGAATGGAGTCGTCCGTCGTCCGTTTCGGTCGGTTGTCCCTTGTCCGTTTCCGGTTCAGCGCTCGTCCCGGATCAGGGCAACCAGCGCGGCGACCCCATCTGATCCGCCGCCGGCTCGGTGCGAAGCACGGTACGGCCGCTGCCGTCCGGCTGGATCAGGACGAGCTGCGAGGTGCCCGAGGGGTCGTCAGTCTCCACGTAGACGATGCCGGCCGAGCCCCAGTCCGGGGCGCCGCGAAAGAGCGGGCCGCTCACGATCGTCTGCGGTACCGCGCCCGTGGTCAGGGCCACCACCATCAAGTCCCAGGTGCCGAGCCCGCCGGCCCCCGTGCCGTTGAGACGCCGGAACACGACCTGGGTCCCGTCCGGAGAGAAGGTCGGGCTCGCATCCGAGCCCACCTGGTAGGGCGTGCCCGGCAGAGCGGGCCCGGTCGCCGGCCCGCTCGTGAGCGCCGTCGTGCTGAAGAGGAAGATGCGGCTCACTCCCGGGTCCGTGCAAGGGGTGGCGGTGGCTTCGCAGATGCGCTCGTAGACTGCCGTCCGGCCGAAGGGGTCGATGCGGGGAGAGCGCTCGCGCACGTCGACCGTGCTGGTGAGGTTCTGCTCGCTCGTGCCGTTCGATTGGGAGGTGTAGAGGTCCTCGTCGGTCGTGGTCTGCGTGCCGGCGGTCGAGTAGAGCAGGAACGTGCCGTCGGCCGACCAGTCGGCCGCCTGGACGCGGCGCTGAGACTCGAGGACCTGCTCGACCGACCGGCTCAGGTCCATGAAGTAGAGGGCGTTGGCGCCCGCCTCCGCGGTGGGCGTCGTCCGCACGACGATCACGCGCGTGCGGTCGGGGGAGGGCGCGACCTGGAGGACGTCGCAGGGGGTCGCGGCCGTCGCGCAGCCAGTGAGCTGCTGGAGCCCGCTGCCGTCGAGCGCGATCGCCATCAGCTCGCGCGGCTGCCCGGGGGTCGAGCTCCACGAGCCGCTCACGAACTCGAGCGCCGCATTCGCCGCGGGCGGACGCGAGGGCGCGGTCGCGGCGAAGGGATTGCCTCCCGTCGTGCCGCAGGCGGCCGAGACCAGAGCGAGCGCGAAGAGCAGCGAGCGGCGGAGCATGGGCCGAGCCTAGTCTCCGGCCTTCGCGCGAGTCAAGGCGCGGCCGCGCGCGTGCTATATTCCCGTTTTCGCAGACACTCCCAACGAGAGCGGAAGGACGAAGCGGCGTGCGGCAGGGCTCCCGGCGAAAGATCAAGGCCGCCCCGAGCGCGCGCGGCCTGCGCATCGCGATCCTGCGCTCGCTCTTCAACCCGCGCGTGACCGACGGGCTGCTCGCCGGCGCGAAGGCCGAGCTCGACGCGCTCGGCGCCAACCCGCGCCACGTGTGCGTGGTGGACCTGCCGGGCGCGTTCGAGCTGCCGCTCGCGGCGCGCGCCGCGGCCTTGAGCGGACGCTTCGACGCGATCGTCGCGCTCGGCGCCGTCATCCGCGGCGAGACCGACCACTACGAGCACGTCTCGCGCGAGGCCGCTTCGGGGCTCGCGGCCGTGTCGCGGGAGACCGGCGTGCCGGTCGGCTTCGGCGTGCTGACCGTGAGGCGAGAGGACCAGGCGCTCTCCCGCTCCGGCGCGTCGCAGGACAACAAGGGCGCCGAGGCCGCGCGCGCGGTGGTCTCGACGGTGCACGCGCTGCGCGAGCTGTCGGGCGCCCGCGCGAGACGGAGCCGCTGACGTGGGCCGGCGCACGAAGGCCCGCGAGTGCGCGTTCCAGATCCTCTACCAGTGGCAGGTGGGCGGCGAGCCGATCGACCGCGTGCTCGAGAGCTTCTGGCGCGTGCGCTCGGGCACGCCGGAGGCGCGCGCGATGGCCGAGCGGCTGGCGCGCGGGGCGGCGGCTCGCGCCGACGCGCTCGACGCGGAGATCGCCGAGGCGGCCACGAACTGGCGCATCGAGCGCATCGCGCCCGTCGACCGCACGATCCTGCGGCTCGGGGCGTACGAGCTGGCGGCGGAGGACGAGACTCCCGCGGCGGTCGTGCTCGACGAGGCGGTCGAGCTCGCCAAGCGCTTCGGCGAAGCGGACTCGGCCGCGTTCGTGAACGGCGTGCTCGACGCGATCCGCAAGCGCGTGCGCGGCGAGGTGGCGCGGGACGGCGCCGAGGCGAGCCCGAAGCGATGAGCGACCCGGACGCTCCGCCGGTCCCCGGCTGGCCGCAGGAGTCCGCGCAGCGGCTGCTGAAGGCGAACGAGCTGCGCGCGCTCGGTGCGCCGCTCTATCCGACCCGCTTCGAGCGCAGCCATCGCCTGGGCGAGATCGTCGCGGCCCACGCCGACCGCACGCTCGAGGAGCTCGAAGCGCTGGCGGTCGAGGTCAAGGTCGCCGGGCGCGTGCTGACGAAGCGCGGCCATGGCAAGGCCGCCTTCGCGACGATCGGCGACGGCGACGCGCGGCTGCAGATCTACGTGCGGTCGGACGTCGTCGGCGAGGCCGCCTATCGAGTCTTCGACCTCGTCGATCTCGGCGACTTCCTCGGCGTGAGCGGAACCGTGATGAGGACGCGCAAGGGCGAGCTGAGCGTGCTGGCGCGCGAGCTGACGCTCCTGTCGAAGGCGCTCCTGCCGCCGCCCGAGAAGTGGCACGGCCTCACGGACGTCGAGGCGCGCTACCGCCAGCGCTACCTCGACCTGATGGCGAGCCCCGAGGTGCGCCGCGTGTTCCTGGTGAGGAGCCGGCTGATCGCGGCGCTGCGGCGGCTGCTCGACGAGCGCGGCTACGTCGAGGTCGAGACGCCGATGATGCAGCCGATCGCCGGCGGGGCGGTGGCGCGGCCCTTCGTCACCCACCACAACGCGCTCGACGTGGACCTGTACCTGCGGATCGCGCCCGAGCTCTACCTGAAGCGGCTGGTGGTGGGAGGGCTCGAGCGCGTCTACGAGATCAACCGCAACTTCCGGAACGAGGGGATCTCGTCGATGCACAACCCCGAGTTCACGATGCTCGAGTTCTACACGGCCTATTTCGACTGCCGCGACGTGATGGCGACGACCGAGGACCTGATCGCCGAGGCGTCGCTCGCGGCGGCCGGCGACGCGCCGCTCAGCTACCGCGGCCGCCCGCTCTCGTTCGCGAGGCCGTTCAAGCGCGTGCGCATGACCGAGGCGATCGCCGCGGTCGCCGCCGAGCAGGGCTGGGGGATCGACGAGGCCGGGATCGCCTCGCCCGAAGCGCTCGCGGCCTGGCTGGCCGGCGAGCCGCGTCCGACGGCGCTCGCAGCGGGCAGCCGCGAGCTCGAGGTCTTCGGGGCGGAGGTGCTGGGCGCGCACTTCGCCTCGCTCTCGCACGGCCACCGCGTGGCCCACCTCTTCGAGGTGTGGGTCGAGCGCCGCTGGGACATCGAGAACACGCGGCTCTTCGAGCCGACCTTCGTCGTGGACTATCCCGTCGAGATCTCGCCGCTCGCCAAGGCCCACCCCGATCGTCCCGGCGTCGCCGACCGCTTCGAGCTGTTCGCCGCAGGCATGGAGATCGCGAACGGATTCTCCGAGCTCAACGACCCGCTCGAGCAGCGCCGGCGCTTCCAGGACCAGCTCGCGGCGCGCGAGAAGGGCGACCTCGAGGCGCACCGCATGGACGACGACTACGTGCGCGCGCTCGGCCACGGCCTGCCTCCGACCGGCGGCTGCGGCGTCGGCATCGACCGGCTGGCGATGCTGCTGACCGGCTCGCCCTCGATCCGCGACGTGATCCTGTTCCCGCACATGCGGCCCGAGGCCGGCCGCGAGCGCGACGAGCCCGCCGCCGGGGGATAGCGCGAGCGCCATGCCCTGGGAGCTGCACATCGCACTGCGCTACCTGACGGCGCGCCGCAAGCAGGCGTTCATCTCCGTGATCTCGGCGGTGGCGGTGCTGGGCGTGGCCGTCGGCGTGATGGCGGTCCTGATCGCGCTCGGGCTCATGACGGGGCTGCAGTCCGAGATCCGCGCGCGCATCCTCGGGGCGACCGCCCACGTCAGCATCTTCCGCACCGACAGCCCGAGCTTCGACAACCTGGCCGACGTCGTCGAGGAGGTCCGCCAGTTGCCCGGAGTCGTCGGCGCGGCGCCGTCCGTCTACGGCAAGGCGCTGCTGACGACGCCGGGCGGGGCCGCGGCGGCGACGCTCAAGGGCATCGTGCCGTCGCAGGAGCGCACGGTCACCGAGGTGGTCGGCAAGGTGATCGAAGGCAGCGCCGCAGCGCTCGCGGCTCCGACGGACGAGGGCCTGCCGCCGGTGCTGCTCGGCAACGCGCTCGCCGCCACGCTCAACGTCGGCGTCGGCGACGTGGTGACGCTCACCTCGCCGCGCGGCCGCCTGAGCCCGGTCGGCTTGATCCCCAACGTGAAGAAGCTCCGCGTCGTGGGCCTGGTGAAGACCGGGCTCTACGAGTTCGACGCCTCGTGGGCCTACCTGCCGATGGACGCGGCGCGCCGCATCCTGGACGAGGAGGGCCGAACGGCGCACGTCGAGGTGCGGCTCGCGGACATGTTCGCCGTCAAGGCCGGGGCGCGCGCGATCCTGGCGCGGCTCGGCAGCGGCTACATGACGACGGACTGGGTCGAGATGAACCAGGCGCTCTACTCGGCGCTCTGGATCGAGAAGGTCGCGGTCGGGATCGCGATCGGGCTGATCGTGGCGGTGGCCGCGCTCAACATCGTGGCGACGCTCGTGCTGATGGTGATGGAGAAGCACAAGGACATCGCGATCCTGATCTCGATGGGGGCCTCGCGCGGCGCGATCATGCGCGTCTTCATGCTGCAGGGCAGCGTGATCGGCGTGATCGGCACCGGGCTCGGCGGCCTGCTCGGGGCGGCCGCGTGCTGGACGCTCGACCGCTTCCGGCTGGTGCGCGTGCCCGAGAGCGTCTACCAGATCGCGTGGGTGCCGTTCCGGCTGGTTCCGCTCGAGGCGGCGGTCGTGATCGCGGTCGCGCTCCTCATCTGCTTCGCGGCGACGCTCTACCCGGCGCGCGGCGCGGCCCGCCTCGACCCGGCCGAGGCGCTGCGGTACGAGTGATGGCGACGCCCCTTCTCGCGGCAAACGGCCTCGGCAAGGCCTACCGCACGGCGGCGGGTCCGATCCAGGTGCTGGACGGCCTCGATCTCGAAGTGGCGGCGGGGGAGCGCCTCGCGATCACCGGCGCGTCGGGCGTCGGCAAGTCGACGCTGCTCCACGTGCTCGGGACGCTCGACCGCGCGGACCAGGGCCGGCTCGAGGTCGCGGGGCGCGACGTGCTCGCGTTGTCCGAGGCCGAGCGCTGCGCGTTCAGGAACCGCACGCTCGGCTTCGTGTTCCAGTTCCACCACCTGCTGCCCGAGTTCACGGCGCTCGAGAACGTCGCCATGCCGCTGCTCGTCGCGCGCCGGCCGGAGCGCGAGGCCCACGCCGCGGCCGCGAAGCTCCTGGCCGAGGTCGGCCTGACGGAGCGCGCTTCCCACCGGCCGGGCATGCTGTCGGGAGGCGAGCAGCAGCGAGTGGCGGTCGCGCGGGCGCTCGCCGGCTCCCCGCGGCTGCTGCTGGCGGACGAGCCCACGGGGGACCTCGACGCCGGAACGGGCGAGCGGCTCTTCGAGCTCGTGGCCGAGCTCAGCCGGGCGCGCGGCCTGACGGTCGTGATCGTCACCCACAACCAGGCCCTGGCGCGAGCCTGCGACCGCGTGCTGCGCCTCGAAAGCGGCCGGCTCGTGCCGGTCTGAGCGCGGTCGACTGCGCGGGTGGATGTCGCCTCGTCGCTCCCCGCTCGCGCTTCGCGCTCGCTCCACGTCGCGGCGAAGCCGGCCACGGACCGCCGCTCCTCAGTCGCTCCTCCGGCGACCTCCACCCTCTGCACCCCGGCCCCGGCAGGAGGCTCAGCACCGTCGGATCTGGGCTATGATCGTTGGTCGGCCGGGTTCCGGCCGATCCGGAGTAACTTGGAGCGATGTTCGAGCGCTACACCGAGAGGGCGCGGAGGGTCATCTTCTTCGCCCGCTACGAAGCCAGCCAACTGGGCAGCGCGGCGATCGAGACCGAGCACCTGCTGCTCGGGCTGATCCGCGAAGGCAAGGGCCTCACCTCGAGGCTCTTCTCCAAGAGCCATCTGTCGATGGAGCAGATCCGCCGCGACGTCGAGGGCCGCTCGCCCTACCGCGGCAAGGTCTCGACCTCGGTCGAGATCCCGCTCTCGCTCGAGAGCAAGCGCGTGCTCGGCCACGCCTCCGAGGAAGCCGAGCGCATGCTGCACAACTACATCGGCACGGAGCACATCCTGCTCGGGCTGATGCGGGAGGAGCGCAGCGTCGCCGCCGCGATCCTGGGCGAGAAGGGGATGCGGCTCGTCGGGACCCGCGAGGACATCCTCGCGCTCCTCAACGAGAAGGCCGCTGCCGGCAAGTCGAAGGAGACGCCGCTTCTCTCCGAGTTCTCCCGCGACCTGACCGAGGCGGCGGCGCGCGGCGCGCTCGACCCGCTCGTCGGCCGCGAGGAGGAGCTCGAGCGGGTGATCCAGGTGCTGTGCCGCCGCACCCGCAACAACCCCGTGCTGATCGGCGAGCCCGGCGTCGGCAAGACGGCGCTCGTCGAGGGGCTGGCGACGAAGATCGTGCACGGGGACGTGCCGGTCTACCTGGCCGAGAAGCGCGTGCTCGCGCTCGACATCTCGCTGATCGTGGCCGGCACCAAGTACCGCGGCCAGTTCGAGGAGCGGCTCAAGACGATCATGCGGGAGCTGACCGAGACCCCGAACATCGTGATCTTCATCGACGAGCTGCACACGCTCGTCGGCGCCGGCTCCGCCGAGGGCTCGCTCGACGCGGCGAACATCCTGAAGCCCGCGCTCTCGCGCGGCGAGATCCAGTGCATCGGCGCGACCACGCCCTCCGAGTACCGCAAGCACATCGAGAAGGACCGGGCGCTCGAGCGGCGCTTCCAGGCGGTGAAGGTCGCCTCGCCCACCGAGCTCGAGACGGTCGAGATCCTGCGCGGCGTCAAGGAGCGCTACGAGAAGTTCCACAACGTGCTCTACCTCGACGAGGCGATCGAGGCGGCGGTCTACCAGTCGAGCCGCTACATCACCGACCGCTTCCTGCCCGACAAGGCGATCGACCTCATCGACGAGGCCGGCAGCCGCGTCAAGCTGCGCGAGACGGGCGCCCCGGCGCTCGTGCCCGAGCTGTCGGGCCGCGTGCGCGTGGTGCTCGAGGCCGACGCCGAAGCGCGCGGCGGCTTCTTCCGTGAGGAGGAGGGCCAGGGCGGCGGGGAGCACGTGCACGTGCTCTCCGAGCAGTGGACGCTCGGCGGCGAGGGCCGCCACTCGGTCGGCAAGCTCGACATCGACGAGGTGGTCTCGCGCTGGACCGGGATCCCGATCACGTCGCTCAAGGAAGAGGAGTCGGAGAAGCTCCTGCGCATGGAGCAGGAGCTGCACAAGCGCATCGTCTCGCAGGAGGGCGCGATCAGCGCGGTGGCGCGCGCGATCCGCCGCACGCGCGCCGGGCTCAAGAACCCGAACCGGCCGGTGGGCTCGTTCCTGTTCCTCGGCCCGACCGGCGTCGGCAAGACCGAGGTCGCGCGCGGCCTCGCCGAGTTCCTGTTCGGCAGCGAGCGCAACCTGGTGCGCTTCGACATGTCGGAGTACATGGAGAAGCACTCCGTCAGCAAGCTGATCGGCTCGCCGCCCGGCTACGTCGGGCACGACGAGGGCGGCCAGCTCACCGAGCGCGTCAAGCGCAACCCCTACTGCGTGGTGCTGCTCGACGAGATCGAGAAGGCGCACCCCGAGACCTTCAACGTGCTGCTGCAGGTGTTCGAGGACGGCCACCTGACCGACGGCATCGGCAACACCGTCGACTTCAAGAACACGATCCTGATCATGACCTCGAACATCGGCGCGCGCTTCATCGAGAAGAAGGGGCGCATGGGCTTCGCCGCGGGCGGCCAGGCCGAGGTGGTGCAGGCCACGAACGAGATGGTGCTCGGCGAGGTGAAGCGCACCTTCAACCCCGAGTTCATCAACCGCATCGACGAGATCATCATCTTCGACGCGCTCAGCGACCAGGACCTGGCGCAGATCACGCGGCTCCTGGTCGAGCAGCTCAACCAGAACCTGAAGGAGAAGGGGATCCGGGTCGCGATCGACGAGCCGGCGGTCGAGTGGCTGCTCGCGCGCACGCTCGTCGACCGGAGCTACGGCGCGCGGCCGCTGCGGCGCGCGATCCAGCGGCACATCGAGGACCCGCTCTCCGAAGCGTTCATCCGCGGGCAGATCAAGAGCGGCCGGCCGATCGACGTGGGGGTGAGGGACGGGGCGTTGTGGTACCAGCAGGACGAACGGGGCGGGACGCTCTCGTCGTGAAACCGCCGTTCGCCAGCTTCGGTCTCGTCGCGGCCTTGGTGTCGGGCCTCGGTCCGGCGCCCGCGCTCGCGCAGGAGCCGCCCGCCCAGCCGGTCCCGGTGATCGAGCGCATCGAGATCCTGAACAACCAGTTCCTGCAGCGCGAGACGCTGCAGTTCTACATCTCGTCCAAGCCCGGCGACCCCTATGACGAGCGCAAGCTGCGCGAGGACTTCAAGCGCCTCTGGGACACGGGCTTCCTCGACGACCTGCGGATCGACGCCGTCGACGGCCCGAACGGCAAGGTCGTGAGCTTCGTGGTCCAAGAGCGCAGGCGCATCCAGATCGTCGACTACCGCGGCACCAAGGAGCTCACCAACAGCACGATCGAGGACGAGCTCAAGAAGAAGGACGCGCAGATCAAGGTCGACACCTTCCTCGACCCCGCCAAGGCGCGCAAGGTCGAGTCGATCATCAAGGAAATGCTGGCGGCGAAGGGCCTGCCCTTCGCCACCGTCAAGCACGAGGCCAAGAACGTGGGCGCCTCGGGGCTGCAGCTCTCCTTCATCATCGACGCGGGAGCGAAGGCGAAGATCAAGGAGATCACCTTCGACGGCAACCAGGTGTACTCGGACGCGACGCTGCGCGGGAAGATGAAGAAGCTCAAGGAGCCGGGCTTCTTCAACCTGAGCTGGCTCGGCGGCAAGACCACTTACACCGAGGACAAGTGGCTCGGCGGCCAGGAGGACCCGCGCGGCGACCGCGGCCGGCTCGAGGACTTCTACCTGAACCACGGCTACGTGACCGCGCGCGTCGGCCAGCCGAAGATCACGTACACCGACAAGCCCGGCGGCAACCCGAAGAAGCCCGTCAAGTACATGAAGCTCGAGATCCCGGTCACCGAGGGCGCGCAGTACAAGATGGGCAGCCTGAAGTTCGAGGGGCTGACCGTGCTCAAGGAGCCGTTCGTGCGGGCGCTGTTCAAGATGCCGGAAGGCGACGTCTACGACGACTCGCACTTCAAGAAGGCCTACGAGAAGCTGCGCGACATCTACGGCTCGATCGGCTACTTCCAGTGGACGGGCGGCACCGAGCGCAAGCCCGACCCCGAGAAGAAGGTGGTCGACGTCACGGTGAAGATGGAGGAGGACAAGCAGTACTTCCTCGGCAAGCTCAGCTTCACCGGCAACGACTCGACGCGCGACAAGGTGATCCGGCGCGAGATCTACATGAACGAGGGCGACGTCTTCAACACCGAAGCGCTCAAGATGTCGATCAAGCGCGTCAACCAGCTCGGCTACTTCAAGCAGATGGAGAGCGCGCCCGACATCCAGCCGAGCCAGGAAGCGGACAACAAGGTCGACGTCACCTTCAAGGTGCAGGAGCAGAACCGCAACCAGTTCACCTTCGGCGGCGGCGTCTCGGGCTACGAGGGAGCGTTCCTGAACGCCTCCTTCTCGACCACGAACTTCCTGGGCGCCGGCGAGACGTTCCAGATCTACGTCCAGACCGGCAGCCGCACCAAGAACTACTCGCTGTCGGTGAGCGAGCCGTACTTCATGGACCGGCCGATCACGGCCGGCATCGACCTCTACAAGCGCAAGATCACCTACTACAGCTACGGCAACGTCTCCGGCTACACGCAGGAGAGCACCGGCGCCACCGCCACCACCGGCTTCATGGTCGGCAAGTGGTCGCGCGCGTACATGAACTACACCTTCGAGGTGATCAACCTCTCGGAGGCCAACCCCGCCGACCTCACGAACCCCTTCTTCCCCGGGGGGACGCAGGTCGTGAGCGGCCCCGCATACAACCCGCTGCTGTTCGGAGACTACGGGCGGCGCACCGAGAGCCGGGTCGGCCCGAGCATCGTCTACAACACGGTCGACAACCCTTACACCCCGCGCTCCGGCATGCGCCACACCTTTTCGTTCAATTTCGCGGGCGGGCCGCTCGGCGGCACCGTCAACTACTACCGGCCCACCATCGAGTCGATCTTCTACTTCAAGGTCGGCAAGAAGATGGCTCTGGGCCTGCGCGGCCAAGCCGCGCTCATCGAGCAGTACGGCGACACCCAGGTGCTGCCGCTCTACCAGCGCTACTTCCTGGGCGGCGAGACCCAGATCCGCGGCTACGACATCCGCAGCATCGGGCCGGTCGACTCGCAGGGCCGCGTGCTCGGCGGCAACAAGTTCGGCCTGGTCAACGCCGAGTACTACTACGACGTGTTCGGACCGGTGCGGGCGCTCTTGTTCTTCGACGCGGGCCAGGCCTTCCTCGAGGGCGACCCGATCCGCCTCAAGGAATTCCGGATCTCGACCGGGGCCGAGATCCGATTCATCATGCCCGTGCTGAACGTGCCGTTCCGGCTGATCTACGCGTGGAACCCGAACCGCGAGACGCCGATCGAGATGCTGTACACCAAGGAGTCGACCTTCAAGTTCGCAGTCGGTACCACCTTCTAAGGAGAAGACATGAAGAAGACGTTCGTGCCCGCCCTTTTCGCAAGCCTCGCCGCCGCGGCCGCGGCCTCCGCGCAGGAGCCGGCGCGCTCCCCGCGCGTGGCCGTGATCGACATGTCGCGCGTCTCCGCCGAGAGCCAGCTCGGCAAGAGCTACGCCGCGCAGCTCGAGAAGCTGCAGAACGACATCAACGCGACGGCGACGCAGAAGCAGACCGAGCTCGGCAAGCTCGACGCCGCGCTCAAGACGCTTCAGGACGAGCTCGAGAAGCAGGGCGCGGTGCTGAGCCCCGAGGCGCGCGACAAGAAGCAGCAGGACATCGTGCGCAAGACGCGCGAGCGCCAGGCGTACCTCGAGGACGGCCAGGCCGAGATCAACCGCCTGCGCGAGCGCGCGCAGCAGCAGGCGCAGGCGATCAACGGCGAGTTCCAGCAGAAGGTGCGGCCGCTGGTCGAGCAGGTGGCGAGGGACAAGGGCCTCGACCTGGTGCTCGACTCGCAGGTGGCCTACACGATCAACCGCGACTACGACATCACCCGCGACGTGATCGCCAAGGCCGACGAGGTCGAGAAGGCGCCGAAGCCCGCGGCGGCGGCAGCGCCGGCCCCGCCGGCGCCCAAGCCGCAGCCGCAGCCGCCCGCGCCCAAGCCGCAGCCGCAGAAGTAGCGACCCGGAGTCTCAGCGCTGAGCTCAGGCGAGGTCGGCCGGCTCGTCCGCCAGATCCCGACGCAGTACCCGTTCGTGCTCGTGGACCGCATCCTCGAGCACGACGCTGGCGGACGGCTGGTCGCGACCAAGAACGTCACCGGCGCCGAGGATTTCTTCGCCGGGCATTTCCCGGGCCAGCCGGTGATGCCCGGCGTGCTGATCCTCGAGTCGCTGGCGCAGGCGGCCGGGATCTGGCTGCTGAAGACGGCGCCCGACCCGCGCGCGGTCGAGATCCGCGTGGTCGGTTTCGACGACGCCAAGTTCCGCAGGCCGGTGGTGCCGGGCGACCAGCTGCGGCTCGAGGTGAGGCTCGAGCAGCGGCGCGGCGAGCTCGCTCGCTTCAGCGGCGACGTGCGGGTCGGGGAGGCTCGCGCCGCGGAGGCTCGCCTGCTGCTGCAGGTCGCAACGCTGCCGCAGGCTCAGGTCGACGCGCTGGCGCGGGTGGCGCCGGGAGCCGTGCTCGAGCCCGGCGTGCGGGTGGGGCCCTTCTGCGTCGTCGGCGCCGGCGTGCGCCTCGGACGCGGCAGCGTGCTCGAGTCGCACGTGGTGATCGACGGCGACACCCGTATCGGCGAGCGCAACCGCTTCTTTCCCTTCGCATCGATCGGCCTGGTGCCGCAGGACCTCAAGTACCGCGGCGAGCCGGCGCGCCTCGAGATCGGCGACCGCAACCTGTTCCGCGAGGGCGCGACGGTGCACCGGGGCACGGCGGGCGGCGGCGCCCTCACCCGGATCGGCTCGGACAGCCTGTTCATGGCGCAGTCGCACGTCGCCCACGACTGCCAGGTCGGCAGCCACGCGATCCTGGCGAACGGCGTGGCGCTGTCGGGCCACGTCGAGCTGCAGGACTTCGTCACGATCGGCGGGCTGTCGGGCGTCCACCAGTTCTGCCGCGTCGGCACGCACGCGTTCGTGGGCGGGGCCACGGTCGTGACCCGGGACGTGCTGCCGTACTCGCTCACCGTCGGCAACCGCGCGCGCTTCTTCGGTGTCAACCTGATCGGCCTGCGCCGGCGCGGCTTCTCCGCGGACGCCATCGCGGCGCTGAAGCAGGCCTGCCGGACGCTGGCCGCGCCGGAGCTGCCGCTCGTCGAGGCGCTGCGCCGCATCGAATCGGAGGGCCCGCTCACGGACGAGGTGCGGACGCTCGTCGCGTTCGTGCGCTCGTCCGAGCGCGGCGTGGTGCTCGAGCGGCGCCGCTCCGCGCCCGACGACGAGCCCGAGGCCTAGCGGCTCCCGTGGCAGGCGAGCCGCTCGGGCTGATCGCCGGCAACGGACGCTTCCCGTTCCTGGCCGCCGCCGGCGCACGGCGTGCCGGCCGCAAGGTGGTGGCGCTCGCGCTCAAGGAAGAGACCTCGCCCGAGCTCGCGCGCGAGGTGGACGAGCTGCACTGGATCTCGCTCGGCCAGCTCGGCCGCGGCATCGACCTGCTGAAGGGGGCCGGCGCGCGCGAGGCCGTGATGGCCGGGCAGGTGCAGCACCGGCAGCTGTTCTCGGACGTGGTGCCCGACCTGAAGCTGCTCGGCGTGCTGGCCCGGCTCGCGCTCCGGAACACCGACAGCCTGATCGGAGGCGTGGCGGACGCGTTGGCGCGCGAAGGCATCACGCTCCTGCCCTCGGTCGCCTTCCTCGAGGACCAGCTCGCCGTCGCCGGGCCGATGACGCGGCGGCGGCCGGACGGCGACGAGCAGAAGGACATCGCCTACGGCGAGAGCGTCGCGCGCACGCTCGCGGGCATGGACCTGGGCCAGACGGCGGTCGTGAAGGGGCGAGCCGCCGTGGCGCTCGAAGCGATGGAGGGGACCGACGAGACGATAAGGCGCGCCGGCCGCATCGCCGGGACGGGCACGACGGTGGTCAAGGTCTCGAAGCCCAAGCAGGACATGCGCTTCGACGTGCCGGTCGTGGGGGAGGGGACGCTCGAGGCCATGCGCGAGGCCGGCGCGCGCGTGCTGGCGGTCGACGCCGGCTGCACGCTGCTGATCGACCGGGCGGCTTTCCTCGAGCTCGCCGACCGCGACGGCGTGGCCGTCGTGGGGCTGCGTCCGCCGCAAGCCGGCAAGGCCGATGCCTGAGGGGACGCTGCGGGCGGGCGTGATCGGCGTCGGCGCCCTCGGCCGACACCACGCGCGCGTCTGGTCCCAGGTCCCGGGCGCGACGCTCGCGGGCGTGCACGACGAGGACGCCGCGCGCGCGGCCGAGGTGGCGGCGCAGCACGGCTGCCGGGCCTATCCGGATCTCGCTTCGCTGCTCGCCCAGACGGACGCGGTCTCGGTCGCGGTCCCCACGTCGCTCCACCACGCCGTCGCGAAGCAGGCGCTCGAGGCCGGCCGCGACGTGCTCGTCGAGAAGCCGATCACGGCGACGCTGGCCGAAGCCGACGACCTCGTCGCCTGCGCGAAGAGCCGCGGGCGAGTGCTTCAGGTCGGGCACATCGAGCGTTTCAACCCGGCGACCGCGGCGCTGCTCCAGGCCGGCCGCGGCGCGCGCTTCGTCGAGGTCCACCGGCTGGGCTCCTTCTCCCCGCGCAGCCTGGACGTGGACGTCGTCCTCGACCTGATGGTCCACGACCTCGACATCGTGCTCGCGCTCGACGGCACCGAGCCGGTCCAGATCGAGGCCGTCGGCGTCCCGGTGCTGACGCCGAAGGTCGACATCGCCAACGCCCGGCTGCGCTTCGCGTCGGGGCTGATCGCCAACCTGACCGCGAGCCGCGTCTCGCTCGAGAAGGTCCGGAAGTTCCGGGTGTTCGCCCCGAGGACCTACGTCTCGGCCGACTTCACCGCCCGGGAGGCACAGGTCTACAGGCTCGAGAGCGAGGGCGGCACGCCTCGGATTGCCGCCGCGCGCCATGGGGCCCCCGACCAGGAGCCGCTCCGCCTGCAGATCGAGAGCTTCGCCGAGGTCGTCCGGGGGCGGCTGGCGCCGGCCGTGTCGGGCGAGGACGGGCGCCGGGCCCTGGCGCTCGCGCTGACGATCCTGGAGCGGATGGACGGTCACTGACTTTTGCGTCCCGCGCCACACCGATCCGTGGTAGGTAAAAAGCTGCCAACCCGCAGATCTGGTAGGGATTAGTTGTTGCAGGGTTTCGGGGCGTGCTACCCTGTCCCGTTCATTGAGGCGAGGTTCCGGTGGCGCGTAGTGTCCGGCGTTTCGACCAGCGCACCGGTTTTCTCGTCTCGCTGACTTTCCACCTCACCGTCCTGATGCTCCTGTTCCTCTACAAGCCTCCGAAGCATCAGGACGACGAGATCGACCCTAAGTTGCTGGAGCACAAGCAGGTAGTCTTCATGCCGCCCGCAGCCACCCTGAAGAAGCTGCTGCCTCCCGAGCTGCGGCGCCCGGCCCCAGCACCCGTCCCGATCCCGGCGCCCACACCGCCGACAGGCAAGAAGGACCGGATCAGCATCGGAGCACCCTCCGACGTCCGGCAGAAGGAGCTGATCCTCCGCCGCGAGGACGACCTGACGAAGACCGCGAAGGGCCAGAACGTCCCGCCGACGCCCGCGCCCGCGACGCCGCCCCCGACGCCCGCTCCAGTCCAGACGGCGCAGAAGGCCGGCGTCGAAGGGAAGGCCGGTCGCGAGGGGCTCAAGCTGCCGCCGGGCCTGCTGGGTCAGACGCCGGCGGGAGACGAAGGCCGCAAGCCGTTCGTCGGCCCGATGGCGCCCCAGATCGCCGACGCCGTCAACGGCGTCTCGCAGCGCGTGCTGCGCGACGCGCGCGCGGGCATCCCGACGGGAACCAGCGAGCGGGGCATGGGCCCGCTCAGCTTCGACCCACAGGGAGCTGACTTCACGCTCTGGGTCAACGAGTTCAAGAACGAGGTCTACCGGAACTGGACCATCCCCAACAACGCCCTTTTCGGCGCCTCCCGGGGCCACGTCGACTTCGAGTTCGTCATCGAACGCGACGGGAGAATGTCGTCGATCCGCATGGAGAAGTCGTCGGGGACGCCGTCGCTCGACAAGGCGGCCGAGTTCGCGATGACCAGCAGTCGATTCCTGCCACTGCCCGACGACTACGGCCCGCCCCGTGTCACGATGCACGTGAGCTTCCACTACAACGACGTGCAGGGTTCTTGAGGCGAGGTATGGCCGTTCGTCATGCCGGTGTCGCCTGGGCCGCGGCGCTGGCGGGGGCGTGGATCGTGGCGGCGAGCTGCCGCACGACGCGCGACGTCCCGCTCGGCGAGCTCGTGCCCCAGGCGCCGGCGCCGGCGCTCGACGCGAGCGCGTTGGTGGCGCGGCCCTCGCTGCGCGTGGGCGTGCGGGTCGCGGCGACTCAGTCGTCGCTTCGCGCCGCCGGCGGCGTGGTCGTCCACGGCGCGGCCGTCGCCGAGGACGTCTGGCTGCTGCGCGAGCTCGCGCAGGCGAGCTTCGAGCCGGTCGGCGACACCGGCCGGCTGCGGCTGCGTGAGACCGGCGACGAGCTCGAGCGCGCGATCGTCGAGCCGGCCGCGGCGGCCGAGGCGTTGAGCGTCGACGGCGCGGCCTACCGCGGCGTCGCGGAGGTGCTGCCCGCCGACGACGCGCGGCTCACGGTCGTGAACGTCGTCCCGCTCGAGGACTACCTGCGCGGCGTCGTCCCCAACGAGCTCGCGCCGAAGGCGTTCCCCCAGATCGAGGCCCTGAAGGCCCAGGCGGTCGCCGCGCGCAGCTACGCGCTCGCGCACCGCGGCGATTACGCCGCGCGCGGCTACGACGTGTGCGCGACCGCCGCGTGCCAGGTGTACCGCGGGATCGCCTCCGAGCAGGCGCTCACCGACCGGGCGGTCGCGGAGACGCGCGGCATCGTCGCCACCTGGCACGGCCGGCCGATCCACGCGTTCTACACCTCCAGCTGCGGCGGCCACACCGAGGCGGGGACGGCCGTCTTCGACGACGGCGCACCGTACCTGCGCGGCGTCGCCTGTCCGATGGAGCAGGGCGTCCGGGACCACGACCGCGAGCGCGGCAAGGCCTGGGAGGTGCGGCTCGGCCCGGACGACGTGGCGCGGAGACTCTCGCGCTACGGGAGCGTCGGCCGCGTGCTCGACCTGGTGCCGACGAAGGTCGGCGTCTCGGGCCGCGTCGTCGAGCTGCGCGTGGTGGGCAGCGACGGCGAGCTCGAGCTGCGCGGCCAGCGCGTGCGGCTGGGGCTGCGGCTGCGCGAGAGCCTGTTCGTGCTGCGCAAGGAAACGCCGGAGGGCGAGGACCCGCGCTTCGTGTTCACGGGGAACGGATGGGGCCACGGCGTCGGCCTGTGCCAGCTCGGCGCCTCCGGCATGGCGCGGGACGGCGCGTCGTTCGAGGACATCCTCAAGCACTACTACACGGGGGTCTCCGTCGCGTCGCTCGCGCCGGCAGGGGGCACGGGCGTCGGCGCCCCGTAAACCCTCGCGAGGCCGTGCTTTGACACCCGCCCGCGCCGCCTCCTAGAATCCTCCGGCCGTTCTTTCACGTATGAGCACCCCCGCGAAGCGCCTCGAGCCGTTCGCCGTGCCCGGAGGTCTTCGGGGCACGCTGGCGCGCCTGCCCCTGCCCGAGCTGCTGCGCGAGCTGCAGGAGCAGTCCGCGACGGGGATCCTGGCGCTCACCTCGGGCGGCGCGCGCAAGGCGCTCTACCTGAAGGTGGGCCGCGTCGTGTTCGCGAGCAGCAACCTGCCCACGGACCGCCTCGGCGAGGTGCTGCTGCGCGCCGGGAAGATCACGCCCGCGCAGAACGACGCCTCGGTGCGCGGGCTCGCGCAGGGCCGCCGGCAGGGGCGGGTGCTGGTGGAGAGCGGCGCGCTCTCGCCGGGCGAGCTGTGGGCGGCGGTGCAGAGCCAGGTGCGCGAGATCGTGTTCAGCGTGTTCCAGTGGGACGAGGGCCAGTTCCACTTCGAGGAGTCGGTGCTGCCCGAGAAGGAGCGCATCACGGTCGACCTCGACGTCACGGGGCTCGTGCTCGAGGGCATGCGCCGCATGGAGCCGCACGCGGCGCTGCGCGGGCGCGAGCTCGACGGCTACCTGGTGCTCGAGCACGGCGCCCAGCCTCCGGACGGCCTGCTGCAGCCGTGGGAGGCGCACGTGCTGTCGCTCGTGGACGGCGAGAAGACCGTGCTCGAGCTCAGCCACGAGAGCGAGGCCGGAGAGGCCGAGACGCAGAAAGCGCTCGCCGCGTTCCTGGCGACCGGCGTCGTGCGCTCGCGCGGGCGCAAGGTGCGCGCGCTCGACCAGGACTTCGTGCCCGAGGACAGCGAGCTCGCGCTCGTCGACTCCTTCAACAAGATGTACCGCCACGTGCTCTCGTACATGGTGCGCGAGGTGGGGCCGATCGCGGAGAGCGTGCTCCACAAGTACCTGGGCACCGTGCGCACGGCGCGGCCCGAGGTGCTGCAGGACGTCGCGCTCAGGAGCGACGGCGCCCTCGACGAGGCCGCGGTCGAGCGCAACCTCGCCCGCATGCCCCAGGACCGGCGCCGCTCGGCGCTCGTGGACGCGCTCAACGAGCTCCTGTACGCCGAGCTGCTCGCGGTCAAGCGCACGCTCGGCCCGGACCACGAGACGGCCCTCGTGCGCGAGCTGCGCCCGCCTCGGTGACCCCCGGCCTGCGCCAGCAGGTCAGGGGAGCGGTCCTGCTGCTCACGGCGCTCCTGCTGCTGGTGCTGTGGCGGCTGTGGCCCCTCCTCTGATCGCCGTGGTCGGGCCGACCGCCGCGGGCAAGAGCGCGCTCGCGCTGCGCCTCGCCCGCCGACACGGGGGCGAGATCGTCTCGTGCGACAGCCTGCAGGTCTACCGCGGGCTCGATATCGGGAGCGCCAAGGCCACGCGCGAAGAGCGCGCGAGCGTACCGCACCACCTGCTCGACGTCGTCGAGCCGGATGCTGCGTTCTCGGCCGCGGACTACGCGCGCCTGGCGCGGGCCGCGATCGCGGACATCCGCCGCCGCGGCCGGCTGCCGATCGTCGCGGGCGGCACCGGTCTCTATCTCAGGGCGCTGCTGGACGGCCTCTTCGAGGGCCCCTCCCGCGACGAGGCGCTGCGGGCGCGGCTCGAGCGGATCGCCGAGCGCGGAAGCGCACGCCTGCACCGGCTGCTCGGGCGGGTGGATCCCGAGGCCGCGGCCCGCACACGGCCGCGCGACCGCGTGCGCCTGGTCCGCGCGCTCGAGGTCTTCTTCCTGACGGGCCGGCCGATCTCGGCGCAGCAGCGGCGGGGCGGCGTCGGCCTGGCAGGCCCTCTGCTGCTGATCGGGCTCAGCCCCGGCCGCACGGCGCTGCGCGAGGCGGTCCGGGCACGCACGCGCCAGATGCTGGAGCGGGGACTGCTGGTCGAGGTGCGCGGGCTCGTCGCCCGCTACGGCGAGCCGCTGCCGCGGCCGCTGGCGGCAATCGGCTACAGGCAGGCCGTCGCCGTCTTGCGGGGCGAGCTCGACGAGCGCGAGGCGGAGCCGGCGATCGTCACGGCGACGATGCGTTTCGCCAAGCGGCAGATGACGTGGTTCCGGCACCAGCCCCCCCGAGTCGCGAACTGGTTCGAGGCGCTTGAATCCGCCGAGACCTTCGCGGCGGGCTGGCTGGCCACGAACGCCCAGCCCGAGTCGCCTTGACGGTCGGCCAGGGATCAGTAGAATTTGTAAGTTTGCGGTGGTCTTCATGCTGCTCATAGACATCCCCCGGATTCCGCCGGAGGGGCTCGACTTCGACGAAGCCCTCGAGAGCCCCGCCCTCCACCTGGAGGGGGAGACGGAGTTCCGTCTCGCCCCCGGGGCCCGGATCGCGTGCAAGGTGGACCTCGTGGACGGAAGCACGGTCCACGTCCGGGGCCGCCTCTCCGGCCGGGTCGCGACCGAGTGCGGCCGCTGCCTCGAGAGCTACGAGCTGCCCGTGGCGCAGGAGCTGGATCTCTTCTACCTGCCCCGCGTCCAGAACCGGCCCCAGGAGCAGGACGAGGAGGTCGAGCTGACCGACCACGAAGTGGTGGTCGGCTACTACGACGGCGACAAGCTGGACCTCGGCGACGTGCTGCGGGAGCAGATCTTCCTGGGCCTGCCGCTGAAGCGCCTGTGCCGCGACGACTGCCACGGCCGCTGCCCGAGCTGCGGCCAGGACAAGAACAAGGCGGCGTGCGCGTGCCCACCGGCCGAAGAGCCGGGCGACCCGCGCCTGGCGCCGCTGCGCAAACTGTTCGACAAGAACTAGGAGCCCCCGATGCCCAATCCCAAGCGCCGCCACTCGAAGGCCCGTCGCGACCGCCGGCGCGCCCACGACCACCTGCAGAGCCCGGGCCTGAGCGTGTGCCCGAACTGCCACGAGCCCAAGCTGCCTCACCGCGTCTGCCCGCGCTGCGGGCATTACAAGGGCAAGGCCGTGGCCGGAGGCGAGGAAGCCTGAGCGCCGCGGCGCCGCGCGTCGCCGTCGACGCGACGGGGGGTGACCACGGTCTCGCCGTAGTGGTGGAAGGCGCCCGGCGGGCGAGCCTGCGCCAGGACGTCGTGGTGTGCCTGGTCGGGCCCGAGCGGGCGCTGCGCGAGGCGGTCGGGAGCGCGCCCGGAGCGGCGTCGCTCGAGGTCGTCGACGCGCCGGACGTCGTGGGCATGGCCGAGAAGGTCAGCCTCGCGACGCTCAAGAAGCGCTCCTCGATCCAGGTGGCGCTCGAGCGCGTGCGCGACGGGCGGGCCGATGCTTTCTTCTCGGCCGGCAACACCGCCGCCTGCTGGACGATCGCGCGCCGCGTGCTCGGGACGCTCGAGGACGTGGACCGTCCGGCGCTCGCGGCCGTGGTGCCGACGCGCCGCGGCAAGAGCGTGCTGATCGACGTCGGAGCCAACGCCGAGTGCACGGCGCGCCAGCTCGAGGAGTTCGGGGTCATGGGCAGCGCCTACGCGCGCGGCGTGCTCGGGATCGCGCGGCCGCGCGTCGGCCTCATGAGCGTCGGCGAGGAGGAGACGAAGGGCAACGAGCTCGTGCGCGAGGCGCACGAGGTGCTGAAGCAGTCGAGCCTCAACTTCGTCGGCAACGTGGAGGGGCACGACCTCTTCAGCGGCAAGGCGGACGTCGTGGTGATGGACGGCTTCACCGGCAACGTCGTGCTGAAGGCGTCCGAGAGCGCTGCCGAGCTCGTCTTCGAGATGCTGCGGGACGCGGTCCCGAGCGGCGTGCGCGGCCGCTTGGGCGCGTTCCTGCTGGGGCCCGCCTTCCGGGCGGTCAAACGGCGCAGCGACCCGGCCGAGGTCGGGGGCGCGCCGCTCATCGGCCTCAAGGGCTGCTGCGTGATCGGCCACGGCAAGTCCGACGCGCGTGCGATCGAGGCCGGCATCCGCACGGCCGCTTCCTTCCACGCGAGCGGCGTGAACGCGGCGATCGAGGACGAGCTCAAGGCGCTCGCTGGATCGGCGGGCGCGGCTCCCGGCTCGGGATCCAGGGAGAAGGCGAGCGCGTGATCGCCTTCGTGTTTCCGGGCCAGGGCTCGCAGGCCGTCGGCATGGGTCGGGCGCTCGCCGAGGCCTTCCCTGAGGGCCGCGAGGTCTTCGCCGAGGCCGACGCCGCGCTCGCGATGGCGCTCTCGAAGCTGTGCTTCGAAGGCCCCGAGGCCGACCTCCAGCTCACCGCCAACACGCAGCCTGCGATCCTCGCCACCAGCATCGCCGCGCTGCGGCCGCTCGTGGCGCGCGGCGTGCGGCCCGACCGGGTGGCGGGCCACAGCCTGGGCGAATACTCGGCGCTGGTCGCGGCCGGTTCGCTCTCGCTCGCGGACGCGCTCCGCACGGTGAGGCGGCGCGGCCAGTACATGCAGGAGGCCGTTCCGTTGGGCGTCGGCGCGATGGCGGCGATCCTGGGGCTCGACCTGCCGTCGATCGAGGCTGCTTGCCGCGAGGCGGCCGAGGGCCAGGTGGTGTCGCCCGCGAACGTGAACTCGCCGGGCCAGGTCGTGATCGCGGGCCACACGGAAGCGGTCGAGCGTGCCTCGGAGAAGTGCAAAGCGAAGGGCGCGAAACGGGCCGTGCGCCTGCCGGTCTCGGCGCCCTTCCACTGCGCCCTGATGCAGCCGGCGCGGGATCGGCTCGCGCCGGAGCTCGAGGCGCTCGCCTTCCGCGACCCCGAGCCGCCGCTCGTCAACAACGTCGACGCGGCGGTGGTGCGCGACGCGGCCGCCTGTCGCAGCGGGCTCGTGCGCCAGGTCTCGGGCACGGTGCGCTGGCAGGAGGCGGTCGAGCGCCTGGTGCAGGAGGGAGTCACGACCTTCGTCGAGGTCGGCCCGGGCACGGTGTTGAGCGGGCTCGTGAAGAAGATCGCGAAAGGCGCGCGCGTGCTGTCCGTGGATTCGCCCGAGACGCTCGAAGCGGCCGTCGGCGAGCTGCGGGCGGGGGCGGAGGGCTGATGGGACTCCTCGAAGGCCGGGTGTCGCTCGTGACGGGGGCGTCGCGCGGGATCGGACGCGCGATCGCGCAGGCGTTCGCGGCCGAGGGAGCGCACGTCGTGCTCGCGGCGCGCGACGCGGCGAAGCTCGCCGAGGGCGTGGCGCTGATCCGGGCCCAGGGCGGAAAGGCCGAGGCGCTCGCGCTCGACGTGGCCGACCGGGCTTCGGTCGAGGCCGGGGTCGGCCAGATCGTCGCGCAGCACGGCCGCATCGACCACCTCGTGAACAACGCCGGCGTGACGCGCGACAACCTGCTGCTGCGGATGAAGGACGAGGAGTGGCGCCAGGTGCTCGACACGAACCTCACCGGCGTCTTCCTGTGCACGCAGGCCGTGCTCAAGCCGATGCTGAAGCAGCGGAGCGGCCGCATCGTCACGATCACGTCGGTCGTCGGCCTCGGCGGCAACGCCGGGCAGGCCAACTACGCCGCGAGCAAGGCCGGCCTGATCGGTTTCACCAAGTCGGTGGCCCGCGAGGTCGCTTCGCGCGGCATCACGGCGAACGCGATCGCGCCCGGCTTCATCGAGACCGACATGACGGCCGCGATGCCGGAGAAGGCGCGCGAGGCGCTCTTCGGGATGATCCCGCTCGGCCGCACCGGGCGCCCGGAGGACGTGGCCGGAGCCGCGGTCTTCCTCGTGTCCGACGCGGCAGCCTACGTCACCGGCCAGGTGCTGGCCGTTGACGGCGGCTTCCACATGTAAGAATCTCAGTCTCCCCGGGCGGCCTGCGGGCGGCAGGGGATCTTTCCGGAGGAACCTGCGCATGGAGCCTGTTGCCGACCGAGTCAAGAAGATCATCGTGGACCAGCTGGGAGTCGAGGAGGAGACCGTCACGCCGGAGGCCTCGTTCGTCGACGACCTCGGCGCCGACAGCCTCGACACCGTGGAGCTGGTGATGGCGCTGGAGGAGGAGTTCGGGGTCGAGATCCCGGACGAGGACGCCGAGAAGATCACCCGCGTCAAGGAAGCGATCGACTACATCGAGAAGCACTCGGGCAAGAAGTAGGCCCGGGCGGCCGAGGGCGAGGCGTGAACGCGAAGCGCAGGGTCGTCGTGACCGGGGTGGGACTCGTGTCTCCGCTCGGGATCGGGACGCAGGAGAGCTGGCAGGGCCTGCTCGCCGGCCGCTCCGGAGCTGGCCCGATCACGCTCTTCGACGCCTCGCAGCACTCGACGCGCTTCGCGTGCGAGGTGAAGGGATTCGACCCGCTGCGCTTCTTCGAGAAGAAGGAGATCAAGAAGGTCGACCGCTTCATCCAGCTCGCGGTCGCGGCCGCGGAGTTCGCGCGCCAGGACAGCCGGCTCGAGATCACTCCCGAGCTCGCTCCGCGCGTCGGCGCGTACATCGGCAGCGGGATCGGCGGGTTCGCGACGATCGAGCGCGAGCACACCGAGCTCATGAACGGCGGGCCGCGCCGCGTGAGCCCGTTCTTCATCCCGTCCGCGATCGTGAACCTCGCGGCGGGCTGGGTCTCGATCCGCGCGGGGGCGAAAGGCCCGAACTCGGCGACCGCCACGGCCTGCACCAGCGGCGCCCACGCGATCGGCGACTCGTTCCGGCTGATCCAGCGCGGCGACGCGGACGTGATGATCGCCGGAGGATCCGAGGCCGCCATCACGCCGCTCTCGGTCGCGGGTTTCGCTTCGATGCGCGCGCTCTCGACGCGCAACGACGCGCCCGAGAAGGCCTCGCGCCCGTTCGACAAGGACCGCGACGGCTTCGTGATCGGGGAGGGCTCGGGGATCCTGATCCTCGAGGAGCTCGAGCGGGCCCGCGCGCGCGGAGCCAGCATCTACTGCGAGCTCGTGGGCTACGGCATGTCGGGCGACGCGTACCACATCACCTCGCCCAGCCAGGACGGCGACGGCGCCGTGCGCGTGATGCGGGCGACGCTCGCCGACGCGGGCGTGGCGCCCGAGGTCGTCGACTACATCAACGTCCACGGCACCTCGACGCCGCCGGGAGACGCCGTCGAGACGATCGCCACCAAGACGGTGTTCGGCGCGCACGCGCGCAAGCTGGCGCTGTCGTCCACGAAGTCCATGACCGGCCACCTGCTGGGCGCGGCCGGGGGGCTCGAAGCCGGCATCACCGCGCTCGCGATCCGCGACCAGGTGCTGCCGCCGACGATCAACCTCGAGAACCAGGACCCCCAGTGCGACCTCGACTGCGTGCCGAACCAGGCGCGCAAGGCCGAGGTGCGCTACGCGCTCAGCAACTCGTTCGGCTTCGGAGGCACGAACGGCGCCCTGCTCATGAAGCGCTACGAAGGCGCCGCATGAAGATCGCCGTCTGCGTCGAGCAGGTGCCGGACACCGAGACGCGCGTGCGGTTGGCCGCGAGCGGCACCGCGATTTCCGAAGCCGACGTCGCGAGCTGGATCGTGTCGCCGTACGACGAGTTCGCGATCGAAGAGGCGCTCCGGATCAGGGAGGCGAAAGGCGGCGAGGTCGTGCTCGTCAGCGTCGGCCCCGAGCGTGCGCAGGACGCGCTGCGCAAGGGGCTCGCGATGGGGGCGGACTCGGCGCTCCACGTCAAGGACGCCGCGCTCGACGCGACGGATACGCTCGGCACGGCGCGGGCGCTGGCCGCGGCGATCCGCACGCTCGGCGCCGTGGACCTGGTGCTCTGCGGGCAGCAGGGGGTGGGCGGCGATCACAGCCAGGTCCCGGGGCTCCTGGCCGAGCTGCTCGACCTGCCGCAGGTGACGGTGGCCGTCAAGATCGAGATCGGCGAGGGCCAGGCGACCGTCGAGCGCGAGGTCGAAGGCGCGCGCGAGACCTGGACGACGCCGCTGCCGGCCGTGATCTCGGCGCAGAAAGGGCTCAACGAGCCGCGCTATGCCGCGCTCAAGGGCATCATGGCCGCCAAGAAGAAGCCGCTGAGCGTGCTCGACCTCGCCGGACTCGGCCTCGCGGCCGCAGCCGTGGCGCCGCGGCTGCGCGTCACGAAGCTCGAGCTGCCGCCGCCGCGCCCCGCGGTGCGGATGATCGAGGGCGACCCTGCGGCGCAGGCGTCGGAGCTCGTGCGCGTGCTGCACGAGGAAGCCAAGGTGATCTGACGTGCCGGGGATCCTGACGTTCGCCGAGGCAAGGGACGGGAAGCTGCGGCGCGCGTCGCTCGAGACGGTCTCGGAGGCGCGACGCCTCGCCGGGCCGCTCGCAGCCGGCGTCACGACGGTCGTCATCGGCCCCGGCAGCGGTGGCCTGGCGCCCGAGTTGACGGCGCAGGGCGCGGACCGCGTGGTGGCTTTCGAGGACGCCGGGTTCGCGGCCTACGCCACCGAGTCCTACGCGCGCGCCCTCGCCCAGGCGATCGCCGAGGCGAAGCCTGCGGTGGTGCTCGTCCCGTTCACGGCGATGGGGAAGGATCTGGCGCCGCGAGTCGCGGCGCGGGTGGGCGCGGGGCTCGCCTCCGACTGCGTGGCGCTCGAGGTCAAGGACGGGCGGCTCGTGGGCCGCCGCCCCATGTACGCGGGCAAGGCCTACGCGACGGTCGAGTGGGCGGGGGAGCCGCAGATGGCCACGCTTCGGCCCAACGTCTTCCCGCTCGGCCCGAGAGACGAAGCCCGCCCGGTCGACCTCGTCCGCGCGACCGCGGACACGGGCGCGCGCGCCCGCGTGAGCGCAGTGACGGCCACGGCGCAGGGCAAGATCCAGCTGGGCGAGGCGCAGATCATCGTCTCGGGCGGCCGCGGCTTGAAGGGCCCGGAGAACTTCCACCTGGTCGAGAGCCTGGCCGAAGCGCTCGGGGCCGCGGTGGGCGCCTCGCGCGCCGTCGTGGATGCGGGCTGGGTCGACCATCAGCTCCAGGTCGGGCAGACGGGCCGCACCGTCTCGCCCACGCTCTACATCGCGTGCGGCATCAGCGGCGCGATCCAGCACCTGGCCGGCATGTCGTCCTCGAAGTACATCGTCGCGATCAACAAGGACAAGGACGCGGCGATCTTCAAGGTCGCCGACTACGGCGTGGTGGGCGACCTCTTCGAAGTGCTGCCCCGCCTGACGGAGGCCGCGAAGGCCCACCGGGCCTCGCGCGGCTAGCGGCACCCTCCCGGGTGGCCTGATGGGCGCGCTCGCCGTCCTGCAATCGGTGCTGGTCGCGGCGCTCGCGGCGCTCGCGTTCGGATTCATGGCGCTGCAGCTCTGGCGGCTCGCGCTGCTCGTCGCCACCGGCGCCCCGGGCGACGAGACGCTGACGGATGCGCCCGCCGAGCGCGTCGCGACGCTCGTGTCGTTCTCTTTCGGCCACCGCAAGGTCCGGGAGGACGCCGGCGCCGGCCTGCTCCACGCGGTCTTCCTCTACGGCTTCTTCGTGCTCGGCCTCGGGCACCTGGAGGTGATCCTCGAAGGCCTGACCTCGTTCCGCCTCGCCTTCGGCCACCGGCCGTTCTCGTACGCCCGCGTGCTGCCGGAGGGGATCACGAACGTCTACCACCTGAGCCAGGACCTGTTCGCCGCGGCGGTGCTGGTCGCCGCGGCCATCGCACTCGTGCGGCGCTTCGCGGGGCGGCCCGCACGTCTCCTGCCCCGTTCCGCGGACGGCGAGCGGATCCTCTGGTTCCTGCTCGCGCTCTACGCGACCTTCTTCCTGCTCGCCGGCCCGTCCCTGCTCCTGAGGCAGCGGCTGGGATTGGGCGCCAGCAGCTGGGCGCAGCCGTTCGGCGCGCTCGTCGCCTCTGCCCTTGGATCGTTGGCGACGCCCGAGCTGCGCGCGCTCCGCGCGCTGGGCTTCTGGGCGCACACCTTCGTCTTCCTCGGCTTCGCGGCCTACCTGCCCACGACGAAGCACATGCACCTGGTCTTCGCGTGGCCGAACCTCTACTTCTTCCGGCGCCGGCGCTACGGCCTGCCGCCGCGCGTCGACTTCGAGAAGACCGAGAAGTTCGGCGTCGACCGCGTGCAGGAGCTGCCGTGGAAGAGCCTGCTGGACTCGTTCGCGTGCACGGAGTGCGGGCGCTGCAATTCGGTGTGCCCCGCGCACGCCACCGGCAAGCCGCTCATGCCGATGAAGGTGCTCCACGACGTCAAGGTCAACCTGCGGGATCGCAACGCCGCCGACATCCTGCGCTTCCGCGACGATCGCGGTAGGCCGCTGCCGGGGGCCGAGGAAGCCGCCTTCACACCGAAGACGCCGCTCGTCTCCGAGGCGGAGATCGATCGAGCGACGACCGATGGCCAGGTCCACTTGGACGAGCTCTGGGCCTGCACGACGTGCGCCGCGTGCGTGCAGGCGTGCCCGGTC
>Ga0335076_10000646_pt1 | contig 32452 bp, 24 predicted proteins | sample Lox_Sample_25_FD_206717 | JGI IMG/M metagenome (GOLD analysis project Ga0335076, IMG submission 206717) | Soil microbial communities from Loxahatchee National Wildlife Refuge, Florida, United States - Lox_Sample_2.5 | ecosystem: Environmental > Terrestrial > Soil > Wetlands | place: USA...
GCCGTTCTTGACCGTGCCAGAGATTTGGAATGTAGGCGAGAGAGGAGGGGCGGGTTTTTCCTGCGCGAGCGCGAAACAGTCGAGCGAGAAGATGCAGATGAGTGCCACAGAGCTGAGCACGAGAATGCCGCGCAGGAAACGTTTCAATTCGGCTACTCCTGCTGCTTGGGAGGAGGTGCCTGCTGCCCGCTCGGCGTGCTGGAGGTTGCTCCGCCAGTTTGCTGCGACCTCATTTGCTGCATACGTTCCCACTGCTCCGGGCTCATGACCATGACACCTTTGGGAACGAACACATCATTCTGCAAAGCGCCGCGCGAGACGATGTGATCGCCGGGTTTGATGTCCGCCATAGTAATGCTTTCGGGTCCGCGCCGCAGGGAAGTTTCTTCAGTAAGTTCGATGGTCTGGGTGACATTATCCGTGCGGAGCACGGTGAGCTTAGGCGGATCGACCGACTTTACTTCGCCAGCGACATAGTCTTTGCCGAGGGTTCCGCCGGCGAGCCACATACCACCGCCGGCTCTGCCGTTGGGTCCACCCTGACCGTTGAAGGCCGTTGCGCCGGAGCGCGAGCCAATCAGTTTGGCGGATACAGTATGGTCATCGACCTGATCGCCGCGAACCATCACGATATCGCCAACTTTAAAATCCGCGACTTTGGCGGGCTCGCGGTCTTTGCGGAACTGCGTGTCGGGAGTGAGCTTGACAGTAACGGTCTGGCCATCCGGGGTTTTGATCTCCATGGAGTCATCGTGAATCGCGGTGATTTGACCGACGGTGGGCCTGCCACCTTCACGACCGGCGGGGCGAGCCTGGGCCTGCGGCTGTGCGGGAGGGGGGCCGGGTTGATCCTGCGCGCCGACGGAAATGGCGGTAAGGGCACAGACGGCAAGGAAGAGGGAAAGACGAATTTTGGAATACACGTTCACACCTCGCTGTGTTTTGACTGACCGGTAAACGCTAACTTCTTAGACGCGCGCGGCTGGTTCCGCGTAACTCGAGCGAAGAAAAATGGCGGCTACCTCAATTATAGTTCCCGAAGGCGGGGAGGAAGGTTCCCCGGGGCGGAACGGGTAACGGGAAAGAGAAGAGGGATTCATCGCGGCCAGCGCGATGCAGAACGTGCATCGCTGTGGCTCGGAATGACGATGTTCGAGTGATTGGCCGGAGCAGCAGTACTCCGCGCAGTTAGACGCCGACTTCCGAGTCGCCCACGCTGAAATAGGTGCAATCGGGATGATGGAAAGCAAGCGCACTGACACTGGCTTCGGGATCCATCATGAAGCCTTCGGTGAGTTGCACGCCAATTTCTTCCGGCCGGAGCAGCTTCCAAAGGCCGGCTTGGTCTTCCAGGTCCGGACATGCGGGATAGCCAAAGCTGTAGCGCTTGCCGCGATAACGGGAAGTGAAACGCTGGGCCATGGTCATGTCTGGAGGGTCGGGGAAACCCCAATCTTCGCGAATGCGGCGATGCAGCCATTCGGCGCAGGCTTCGGCGGTTTCGATGGCCAAGGCTTGTAGCCCGTGGGATTTGAAGTAGTAGCCTTGGTGCTTGGCTTTTTCCGCGCGATCGCGAATGCCTTCACCGGCAGTGACGACGAAGATGGCCAAATGGTCGCGTTTACCGTTTTGCGGGGCGAGGACATAGTCGCTCAGGCACAACTGGTCGCCGGATTTCTGGCGCTTGAAATTCCAGGTGTGAACCGGGCAGGAAGCGCCCGGTGTGAACAAATGCAAGGCGTCGCCGTCGGGCGCGGCTTCGAAGAATTGCCACACGGCGCGAATCTTCATGGAGGTGAGGGCTTCGTTCTTGACTTCTTCCATTTCATGGAAGAGGTCGACGGCTTTTGCTTCGCGTACGGCCAAATCCTTTTCGAAATTGCCGCGATATCCCAAGTGGCGGCCGTAGAGCATGAATGGATTGATGTAACTCCACACTTCCCGCAGATCGGGAACGATGCGGGCCTTGCGGTCGAGCGAGGCAACGGACGGAATGGGGAGATCGGTGCGGACCTTGGGCGAGTGGCGCACCGGGGGCTTTTCGACCAGCTTGACCGTGGTGGTGACGCTGACTCCATTGCCGGAACTGGCATGTTGCGTCAGGACACGTTCGCGGGATGCGGGGTCCATCAGCTCATTCATGAGGCGGAGGCCGGTCATGGCGTCCTTGGCGTAGCACACGGCACCGCCATAGCTGGGAGCGATCTTCTGTTCGGTAAATTTGGCGCTGAGCGCAGCGCCACCCACGAGCAAGGGAACGCCTATACCAGCATCTTTCAAATCATTGGCGGTAATGACCATCTGCTGTGCGCTTTTTACCAGCAAACCGGAGAGACCGATGGCGTCCGGCTGATGGGACTGATAGGCCTTGATTAAATCTTCCGGGGGAACTTTGATGCCGAGATTGACGACATCGAAGCCATTGTTCTTCAGGATGATTTCGACGAGATTTTTGCCGATGTCGTGAACGTCGCCTTTGACGGTGGCCAGAATCACTTTACCGCGCTTAGCGGTGTCAGCTTTCTCCATGAACTGTTCGAGGTGGCTCACGGCGGCCTTCATGGCTTCTGCGGATTGCAAAACTTCGGCAACGATGAGCTCGTTGGCGTTGAAGAGGCGGCCGACTTCGGCCATGCCCTGCATCAAAGGGCCATTAATAATGTCGAGAGGAACCGTGCCTTCGGCGCGCTTGCGTTCGAGGTCGTCGACGAGTCCATCGCGAGTGCCTTCGATGATGTAGTTGGCCAGCCGTTCATCCAGCGGCTGATCTTCTTTGCGGATTTTTTCTTTTTTGACGGCGGTGCGGAAATGCTCGGCAATCGCAGCGATGTGAAACTGATTCACGGCGGCTTTTTGTTCTTTGCTTTGCTGGCGCCAATCCGCGGGGACGTTGCTGAGCAATTGGGCTTGAGGATGGCCCTCGGGAACGTCCTTGGGCGGATGCTGGAACAACAAATTTTCGGCAAGGCGCCGCTCATGCTCCGGAATGGAGGCGAAGCGCTCGAGTTTCTCGGCATTGACAATAGCGAGATCCAGGCCGGCCTTGGTGCAGTAATAAAGGAAGACAGAATTGACGACTTCGCGGGCGCCGGGGGGCAAGCCAAAGGACACGTTGGAAATTCCCAGAATCGTGCGCGTATCGGGTAGAGCCTGCTTGATGAGGCGAATTCCCTCCATGGTTTCGACGGCGCCGCCAATGTAGTTTTCATCGCCGGTGGCGCAAGGAAAGACGAGGGGATCGAAGACGATGTCTTCCGGGGCGATTTCGTACTTTTTGGTGAGCAGCTCGTAGGAACGCTGAGCGATGGCAAGCTTTCGTTCGCGGGTGAAGGCCTGGGCTTGCAGGGGATCTTCGTCGATGCAACCGACGACAATCGCGGCGCCGTACTCGTGGGCGATGGGGACGACCTTTTCGAACTTTTCTTCGCCATCTTCCAGATTGATGGAGTTGATGATGGCTTTACCCTGGCAGTAGGTGAGAGCCAGCTGCACGGCGGAAGGATCGGTGGTGTCGATCATGACGGGAGTTTTGATTTTGCGGATAAGCTTTTCGTAAAAGACGGGAATGTCTTTCTTTTCGTCGCGCTCGGTGCTCTGCAGGCAGACATCGACGATGTGAGCGCCACCCTTGACCTGGCGACGAGCAATCTCGGTGGCTTCTTCCCACTTTTCGTCAGCAACGAGATTCTTGAAGAGACGGGAACCGATGACATTGGTGCGCTCGCCGACGAGAAGCGGACGGGTCTGGTCATCGGCTTCGATGGTTTCGATACCGGAATAGATGGCGCGGTGAGCTTCCGCTGGTTTCTGGCGCGGCTTCTTACCTTCGACCATTTGGGCGATAGCGCGAATGTGTTTTTCGGTGGTGCCGCAGCATCCACCGACCAGATTGAGCCAACCGTGGTTGACGAATTTTTCGAGTTGGGCGGCGAGGGTTGTTGGGGTCTCGAGATACTTGCCTTCTTCGTCGGGCAATCCGGCATTTGGATAGCAGGATACAAATTCACCCGTGAGGGTGCTGAGTGTGCGGATATGGTCGGTCATGAACTCCGGGCCAGTGGCGCAGTTCATGCCGAAGGCCAGCGGGCGCGTGTGCCTGAGCGACGCCCACATCGCTTCAACGGTTTGTCCGGCGAGCATGGTGCCCATGGGCTCAATGGTGACCGAAATGATGTATGGAATGGGCGCGCCGATTTCCTTGGACAATTGATGAATGGCAAGGATGGCCGACTTGATGTTGCGCGTGTCCTGGCTGGTCTCCACCAGCAGAAGATCAGCTCCCCCTTCGATCAGGCCCTTGGCCTGGACGAAGTAAGAATCGCGCAAACCTTCGAAGGTGACGCCTCCGGTGACGGTGATGGCTTTTGTTGTAGGACCCATCGAGCCGGCGACGAAACGCGGCTTGGCAGAGGCAGAAAATTCGTCCGCCGCCTGGCGAGCCAATTCGGCGGCACGACGGTTCAGTTCATGGGCGTGGGCCTGCAGACCGTATTCGGCCAAAACCAAAGGAGTGCCGCCGAAGCTATTGGTCTCGACGAGGTCGGCACCGGCTTCGAAATACTTGCGGTGAATGTCGAGGACCACGTCTGGGCGGGTGGAGACCAGGTTTTCGTTGCAGCCTTCTAAGGACGGGCCGCCAAAGTCGGCGGCAGTGAGGTTGCGTTGCTGCAGCATGGTGCCCATGGCGCCGTCGAGCACAAGGATGCGTTGTGCCAGGAGCTCGCGAAGAGCGCTATCGGATTGTCGTAAGTCCCTCATTCCGTTTGTTTCCTAAGGGCGTCTGCAGCCGCCAACTGCCGTGCATATCTACCTTATTTTACGTGGGTTTTGGCCGCGAATCGAATCCATCGGCTGAGCAGATTCCCGGGCTGAACGGGCACGTATCCCGGTCAAAGGGAGCCAAGCCTCTGAAAACAAGTCGTATCCGTCAGTAACAATTCGTGAACATTGGTGCCCAAGGTCCTTGCCCCTTTGCGTGGCTTTCACTACCCTCAAGTACAGTGAGTACTGTGGCGACGAAAAGAATGTCATCTAAACTTACAGTTTGCTTGCTGTCCCCGCACCCGCTGGTCTTGAGCGAATTCGAACGGCTGCTCGCCAAGGCAGCGCATTTCAAAGTGATCCCGAAGCAACTGGAATCGACGCTGGCTCCCGACCTGCGGAGCCTGGAGCCGCCCAAGGCACAGGTGTATGTGATTGATGCGCACGCGGCCCGGCAGGCTACGGGGGCGCTGCTGACGAATATTCTGGAACGGTATCCCGACGCACGGTTGATCGTGGTAGGGGATTCGGTAAGCGATGCGACCAGCTTCTCGCTGTTGCGCCTGGGTGTGAAAGGGATTCTGACGTATGCGGAGGCGCGCGACCAGCTTTCCCGGGCGTTGCCGCTGGTGTCGAATGGCGGGTTTTGGGTGCCGCGATCGGTGCTCTCGGGCTTCGTAGATTCGATTCTGAGCAGCCAGGGACGGCGGTTGAAGACGGATGCGGTGACGAACCTGAGCCGGCGCGAGCAGGAAGTGTTGGATTCGCTGCTGGAAAACCTGTCGAACAAAGAAATCGCCAGCAAACTGAATATCGCCGAACGAACCGTGAAGTTTCACGTTTCGAATTTGTTGAATAAGTTTGGGGTGCGTCGGCGAGCGGATTTGATCCTGCTAACGTTCCAGCGGCGGCTAGCTTCGCAGGTGTGAGTAGACACTAATCGGCGATTCGATAGCGAATGATGCACCACAGGGCATGGACGCCGTCTTTCCAGGTAATCTTCTTCCCTTCCTCGTAGGTCCGACCGGCATAACTGATGGGCACTTCGTAGACGCGCCAGTTGCCTTTGGCGACTTTGGCGGTGATTTCGGGCTCGAACCCAAAACGGTTGGACTTGATGTGAATGTCCTTCAAGACTTCGCGGCGGAACACCTTGTAGCAGGTTTCCATGTCGGTGAGTTTGAGGTTTGTAAACATGTCGGAAAGCAGGGTGAGGAATTTGTTGGCGACGTAGTGCCAAAAGTAGTGCACGCGCTGAGGGCCACCTAAAAAGCGCGAGCCGAAAACGACATCCGCGCGGCCGTCGAGGATGGGCTCCAACAATTTGGGATAGTCGCGCGGGTCATATTCCAGGTCCGCGTCCTGAACCAGCACAATTTCGCCTGTGGTAACAGCAAAGCCACGTCGCAAAGCAGCACCTTTGCCCTGATTCTGCGCCTGAAAAAAGAAGCGCAGATTGTTCAAGGGCAGAGGGTCGCCCCCATCGGGCGCGGGCGCCTCGGAAGCTCCACGGACCTGAAGGCTCGCCACGTTCTCGAGAATTTCGCGGGTGCCGTCTTTTGAGCAATCTTCCACGACGACGATTTCCTTGCGAACGTCCGTGTCGATGACGCGGCGCAAAATTTCGACAATGGTGTCTTTTTCGTTGTAGACAGGGATGACTACGGAGACCTTAGGATCAATGAGGGCGCCGGGCGTCCGTCGGATGTGGGCCATGTGAGCTATAGGAATTGTATTCGCGGCGTGGAGGCGGGTAAAGAGATGAGCATGGCGACGAAGCGTTGGCGCAGTGTGGTTAAATAGCAGGTAGATGTGGCGGGAATTGTGAATATCAAAAGATGACGAAGTTCTTTGTCGAACAATTCGGATGCCGGGCGACGCAGGCCGACGGAGCGGCAATCGAACGGCAGTTGCGCGAACGGGGCTGCGTGGGCGCGAGGGATGCAGAGTCGGCGGATGTGGTGGTGCTGAATACCTGCACAGTGACAGCGGCCGCAGACGCGCAGGCACGGGATGCCATTCGAAAGATCCACGCAGCCAATCCCGCTACGCGGATAATCGTGACGGGTTGCTACGCGCAACGCGCTCCGGAGGAAATCGCCGAGTTGCCCGGCGTGGCCCACGTGGTGGGCAATTCGCACAAAACGCAAATCCCAAACCTGCTGACGACAATTTCGGCGCAGCCGCTGTTCGAAGAACGCGAACATGGTGCGCCCTATCATTCCGCGCCGATTCTAAGCGGCGACATTTTCGGGCTATCAGAAGTATTGGTGGCTCCAGTGCTTGGGGGGGAAGGAAATCACACCCGGCCGACACTAAAAATCCAGGACGGTTGTAATTCGCGGTGTTCCTTTTGCGTGATTCCGTTCGTACGAGGGCGCTCGCGTAGTCTTCCAGTTACAACGGTGTTGTCGGAAATCCGACGTTTGAGAGACTGTGGCTTCAAGGAGATTGTGCTCAGTGGGATCAACCTAGGTACATACGGGCGAGACCTGAATCCGCAGGTGGAATTTTTGGAGTTGCTGCGGCGAATCCTCGGGGAGACCGGGGTGGAGCGGCTGCGCATCAGTTCCATAGAGCCGCTGGATGTCACGAAGGATTTAATCGACTTTTTTGCGGGGAACGAACGCATTGCTGCGCATTTTCATATGCCGCTACAGTCCGCGGTGAATCGAATTTTGGGGGCGATGCACAGGTGGTATCGCGCCGAGCATTATGCGCGGCGGGTGGAGTTGATACGCGAACGTCTGCCCAATGCCGCGGTCGGAGCTGACGTGATTGCGGGTTTCCCCGGGGAAACCGGGGCGGAGCACGAAGAAACGCTGCGGTTTATCGAGGAGCGCCCTTTCACGTATCTGCATGTTTTCTCGTACTCGACGCGGCCGGGCACAAAAGCCGCGGCGCTTGGAGGACAGGTTACGGGCGAGGTGATCAAGAGAAGAGCGCGGGAGTTGCGGGCGCTGGGTGAACGAAAGGCGAGAGAGTTTCGGGAATCGCAAATCGGGAGAACCTTGCGGGTGCTCACTCTACACCGCGACGCGGAAACGGGCGGGGGCGAAACACCCGCGCTCTCCGGTAATTATCTTTCGGTGATGATTCCCGAGATTTTGCCGCATAATCAGTGGCGTGACGCCCGTGTCGAGCGCGTGGAAGGCAAATATTTAATGACCGCGCAGCACGAAAGCGTTGGCGTAGTTGCTGGAGGAATGCTCTAAGGCGCCCATGCATATACTCGGCATCTCCACCTTAGGACGAAGTTCAGCGGTGGCCCTGATCGACGAGCATTCTGTCTTATTTGCCAGTGAAGAGGAGAAATTGAGCCGGCAAGAATCGCCGGATATTCCGCGGTTGGCGCTGGAGCGGTGCCTGCGCGAAAACCACACAAAGGCGGCGGAACTAAGAGGAATCGCGCTTGCGGAACGATCGGCACCGACTGGGCGTTCGCGAAACCGGAGGAAGCGGCCGGAGCGCTCGGCGTTGCAGCAGCAACTTTTTAACTTGTTACGCGGAGGGCCACGTCCGGCGCACTTCGATCATCATCTTTGCCATGCGGCGAGCGCGTATTACACCTCCGGGTACGATCGCGCACTGATTTTATCCCTAGATGAAGGCACCAATTCGCTGGCGGGAAAGATCCTAAGTGGCGATGGGGATGAGATTCGAACGCTGCACAGTTTGAAGTTCCCGGATTCATTTGGATGGTTTTACTCCCGGGTAACGGAACTGGCCGGGCTGCGACCGCACAAAGACGAACACAAACTGCAGTGGCTGAGCAAGGATGGGCAGCCGGAATATCTCCAAGTGTTTCGAAAGCTGTTCAACTGGAAAGCCAATGGTTTGCCAGTGCTGAACCGGCGGTACTTCGATGCCGGGCCGGATCATCGGGGAATTTTTGCTCCGCAGTTGTACCGCGAGCTAGGGCTGTCTTCGCGAGAGAACGCGCCAAACGCGGTGGTACGCGCAAATTTGGCCCGGAGCGCGCAGGATTACCTGGAAGAAGTGGTGTTGCAGTTGGCGGCAAATTTTCAGGAAGAAACAGGAACGCATTCGCTGTGTGTGGCGGGGGGAGTGTTTCAGAACGTGTTGCTGGTGCGGGCGTTGGAAACGCGCAGCGCTTTCGGGCATGTGTATGTGCAGCCAGTTGCGGGAAATGCGGGAACGGCGCTGGGTGCGGCGTACTTGTCACGCAAGAAGATCAAAGGGCATTCGGGGCGCGGACCGCTGACGACGCTGGCGTTGGGAATGCAGGCGGATTCGCAGGAAATCAAAGCAGTGCTGGACAATTGCAAGATCACATATCGCTATCTGTCCGGGGAAGAACAAGTGGTGGAAGAAGCGATTCAGTTGCTGCAGCGGGACAAAATTGTGGCGTGGTGCCAAGGGCGCACCGAATTTGGGCATCGCGCACTGGGCGATCGAAGCCTGCTGGCTTCGCCGTTTTCGGAATATGTAGTGGAAAATGTGAACCAGTTCATTAAGCATCGCGAAGAGTTTCATCCGTTCGCGTTGTCGGTGCCTGCGGAACGCGCCGGCGAGTATTTTGAAGCTTCGGCGAATTGCCGGTTTATGGCGTCGTTGGGAACGCTGAAGCGGCCGGTGGCGGGACTGGAACGGTTTGCGTTTCTGGGGAATCTGGTTCGAGTGCATACAGTGGAGCAGAACGATAATCCATTGTTCTGGAAGCTACTGCACAAATTTGGGGAGTCCGCGGCAGCACCGATCCTGGTGAACACGTCGTTTAATTTGTTTGGCGAGCCGCTGGTCACCGATCCGCGCGGGGCGGTGCGCAGCTTTTATTGCGCGGGGGTCGATGCGTTGGCGTTGGGGCCGTTCCTGCTGGTGAAGTGAATCGAATAAAATGGCAAGGTTTCGGAAAATACCCAGGGTAACTGCAAATGCCAAAAACAGCTCTAATCGCGAAATTATCTCCGCCTTCGCTCGCAAAAGCGTTCTGCATATACTACCTCTTTGCGGGATTCACTTTTGGGATTGTGTATTTGTTCCAAGGACACCCTTCGGTGTATGCACCGCTTGGATTTGTAACTCTATTTCTTTCCGTGAAACTTAATCTCGTGTTCTATGAGCAAGATGATCTATTGTCGAAACTCGGCTTCGCATTTTGGTCTTTACCTTGCTATGCAATATCGGGATGGCTCACGGGTTTCCTGGCTGCGGTGCTTTACAATTCGTGTTCGAGTTTCTTCGGCCTCCAAGTTTACCGCGAATTTACAGTGGAGAATGCGCTGGATCTAAGCCCCAAGTCTTCGCCGGGTTCTTTGTGAGGCTGTGAATTTCGTTATCAGCCTTCGAAGATGACTTGGGCGAAGGCTTGTTCGGCGGTGTGGGTAATGCTGACGGCAATGTGTTTTACGCCGAGGGCTTCGGCAATTTTTTTGGCTTCTCCCTTGAGGGAGAGTGTTGGACGGCCACCGCGCTGGCGAACTACTTCCAAGTCCACCCACCGGACGCCGCGGCTCCAGCCGGTGCCCAGGGCTTTCATAGCAGCTTCCTTGACGGCGAAGCGGCCGGCGTAGCGTTCATAGCGATTCTTAAACTGTTCGCAATAGGCGACTTCGTCCAGGGTGTAGACACGACGGAGAAAGCGCTCTTTCTGCGCCTCAATGACTTGGGCGATTCGTTTGACTTCGGCAACATCAATGCCCATCCCGACAATCATGATTCACCTGGGCCACAGCTGAGGTAGGTTGGCGAGTTTCAGCGTGGCCACCTCCTGCGATTATACTGGTTGGATTGTGATTGCTTCGAAAACATCAGAGAAGAGGAACCGGACTGGTCACCGGCGAGATGGAGCCGAACGGTCAAGGAAGTTGCGCGGGCCGTGGTCGCTGCGAACGTCGGGGAAATTGCAGGTGTTGCAGGTGGCCGCGTTCGAGAAATTGCCCTGGCTGGTTCATGGATTCAGCACGCGGACCGGCGGGACCAGCGTTTTGGATGGCAACAGCGTACTGAATCTCAGCTTTGTGGAGTGGGATAGCCGGGAAAGGGTGGCGGCGAATCGAGGGTTGTTGCAGGAGGCCGTGGGTGCGGAAGATTTTTCGTTGGTGGTGATGAAGCAGTTTCACTCCGACGTGATCCATACGTTCGCGGAGATGCCTGAGCGGGCGTGCACGGGAGATGCTTCCGTTACGCAAACCCCAAAGCTGCTGCTGGGAATGCAGACGGCGGATTGCGTGCCGATTTTATTGGTCGACCCAAAGAAGAAGGTGGTCGGCGCGGCGCATGCCGGTTGGCGCGGAACGCTAGCGCGAGTCGCGCAGAAAACGGTGGGGCGGATGCATCAGGAGTATGGATGCAGAGCCGCGGATTTGCTGGCAGCGATCGGACCATCGATCGGAGTGTGCTGTTATGAGGTGGGCGCGGAATTTGTGAGCAAGTTTGGCGCGCAGTTTGAAGACAGCGAATCGTATTTCGACGAAGCGCGCAGCGGGGAGGAACCGAATCCGTTGCAATGGCTGAATATGGCGCCGCCCGGACACCAGCCGCCGCCGAAGAACGTGCACCTGGACCTACGGAGAGCAAACCAATCGCAACTGCTGGCGAGCGGAGTTCGGGCGAAGAACATATTTGTGAGCGATTTATGCACGGCGTGCAGGGGGGATCTGTTCTTCAGCTACCGCAAAGAAGGGGCGCAGTCCGGAAGGATGCTCTCGGTGATCGGGATTCAGGCGGGTGTGGAGAGATAGGCAGCAGCGTCAGCGGTGAGAAGCGCTGCGTTGTTGTCCAAACAATTCTTGCTCGACAATTTCCGAGAGAATATGGCCAATCAGCGTGTGACACTCCTGAATCCGTGGGGTTTCATCGGCAGGAACGCAGAGGCATTCCTTGACGAGAACGCGCAGTTTCCCTCCGGAGCGGCCGGTCAGGCCGATGGTAAGAAGATCCGCTTTGTTGGCAGTGGCCACTCCATGAAGAACATTGGGAGAATTGCCGCTGGTGGAAATGGCAATGGCCACATCGCCGGGACGCCCCAGGGCTTCAATCTGACGCGAGAAAACCTGTTCGAAGCCGTGATCGTTGGAGATCGCAGTGAATGAAGAAATGCTTTCCGCCAAGGAAAGCGCAGGGAGCGCGGGACGATCAAAGGCGAACCGACCGACCAACTCGGTGGCGATGTGTTGCGCGTCGTTGGCGCTGCCGCCGTTGCCAAACAGCAGAACTTTGTTGCCGCTGCGAAAGGCGTGCAGCAACGCTTGCGAGATTTTGGCGATGGTAGCGAGAAACGCGGCGTCGGAGCGGAGCAACTCCAAGGTGGCGATAGCGGAGTCGATGGAACCGCGCACGCGAGCGTCGAAAGGAGAAGGCTGGCTCATTGGGTCGTAGTCTATCACGGCAACAGGAATGGGCCGGAGACCATCAGAGCTGTAAGGACTACGGCAAAACCGGGAACGGGGAGGATTGAATTTCCCGCAAGGCCAGCTGCCCGCAAGCCGCCATCACATCGCGACCACGGGAATAGCGCACAAAAGCAGGGATACCGCGCTCGGTGAGGATGCGGCGAAATTCCTCGATGGCGTCTTCGGTGGACTGGGTGAATGATAAGTCGGCTGGATTCCAGGGAATCAGGTTCACCTTTACCCGCGTAAGGGGAGCAAGCAACTTGACGATGCGGCGGGCATCTTCCGGGGCGTCGTTTAGACCGCCGAGCATGACGTATTCAAAGGTGAGGTGCTCCCAATTTCTGAGAGGGTAGCGGCGGCAGGCCGCGAGAAGGTCGTTCAGCGGATATTTTTTGTTGATGGGCATCAGACGGTCACGCTGCTCGTCGTTCGAAGCATTCAACGAAATGGCGAGCTTGGGGCGCACCGATTCCTGCGCCATGCGTTCAATGCCTGGAAGAATGCCGCTGGTGGAAAGGGTGACATGTTTCGGCGAGAGACCGACCCCTTCGTTGTCAAGGAGTATGCGCAAGGCTGCAAACGTGTTGTCGAAATTGAGCAAGGGCTCGCCCTGCCCCATCAAAACGACGTTGGTGCGGGCCGCGAGCGAATCGTCAGCAGCGCCGCCGGCGGCAGCCATTTCCATCAGCGGGAGCAGGACCTGCGCGAGAATTTCGCCAGGGGTGAGATTGCGAATCAATCCGAGTTGGGCGGTGAGACAAAACTGGCAGTCGACCGCACATCCAGCTTGTGTGGAGATGCAAATGGTCTGACGCGTCTCGCTGGGCATAAAGACCGCTTCGACGGCAGCACTTTGCATGCGGGGGTTGTCGGCGGGAGGAGGGAGCGCGAACAAATAGCGCACTGATCCGTCAGACGAGACGTAGCGTTTCTTAACGGCCGGGAGAGTCAGGGTAGAGGCAGAAGAGAGTTTGGCGCGGAGCGTCGCGGGCAGATTGGTCATGGCCGAGAGGTCCAACTGCTTTTCCACATACAGGGCATGATAAAGCTGGGCGGCCCGGTAAGAAGGTTCACCGAGTGCCTGGAAGAAAGCGCCCAGTTGTTGTTTGTTCTTGCCCAACAGCTCCATGCAGCGGTTCCTTTAGCCCCTGGTTATTCTCTCATTAATGGGCCGGAGGGAATTTCGGATGCTGGCGGGCGGGGGGAGCGGATTCAGGGTCCTTAGGGCAAATACCTGATAAGAAAAGGCTTGTAGTTTGTGGATGAGCTGTCAGACTGGCTATCGCCACGCTTTCCGGCATATGTAAGAATAGCTTATGGTCTCTAACGCGCGCGATATCAATCGTCACGTTCTCTCCAACGGCTTGGTGGTCATAACCGAGACGATGCAACACGTGCGTTCGGTCTCCGTGGGCATCTGGGTGCGGAATGGGTCGCGGCGGGAAGTACTGGCCGAAAATGGCCTGGCGCACTTTCTGGAGCATATGGTGTTTAAGGGCACGGAGCGGCGGTCGGCGGAAAGCATCGCTCGCGAGATGGATTCTGTGGGCGGAATGCTGGACGCGTTCACTTCGAAGGAACAAATTTGTTTTAACGCCAAAGTGCTTGACGAGCACCTGCCGATCGCGTTCGATGTGCTGGCCGATCTTGTGCTGCGGCCCAAGCTGGATTCCGCCGATGTGAAGAAAGAACGGCAGGTGGTGCTGGAAGAAATCAAGATGGATCTGGACAATCCTGAATACTTGCTGCATGACTTGTTCACGCGAGGATTCTGGCCGGACCATTCTTTAGGCCGGCCGATCCTGGGAACTCCTGATACGGTGCGTAAATTTGACGGCGAAGCGCTGCGGCGGCGGTTCAAGAATTGGTTTGCGCCGGATCACATTGTGGTGACTGCGGCGGGAAACATTACGCACGAACAGGTGTTGAGTCTGGTGGAGAAGGAATTCGGCCATTTGAAGGCGCGCCATGTGCGGGAGGAAGACCCGGTACCCACGACCGCAGCGCCGATTCGGCTGGAAGGCAAGCGCGATCTGGAGCAAGTACACCTGTGCATCGGGGTGCCGTCGTTCCCCATAGCGCATGAACGGCGATTTGGAATTGCGGTGCTGAACAATCTACTCGGCGGTGGAATGTCTTCGCGGCTGTTCCAGAATATTCGCGAGAAGCAAGGGCTGGCGTACGCTGTATTCAGCGAATTGACGCCGTATTCGGATGCGGGAATGTTGAGCGTGTACGCCGGGACTGCAAAAGAGACGGTAGGCCAGGTTCTGGACATGACGATTGCGGAATTCCGTGCGATGAAAGAATCGCCGGTTTCGGACGAAGAGTTGCTGCGCGCCAAGAATCACTTGAAGGGTTCGCTGATGTTGTCTCTGGAGTCGACGAGTTCGCGGATGTCCAACCTGGCGCGCCAGGAATTGTATTTCCACCGGTTTTCGTCGCTCGACGAGATTCTGGCGAGCATCGAAGCGGTCAGCCGCGAGGAAGTGCAGTCGCTGGCACAGGAGTTTTTCCAGCCCGAGCGGATTGCGACCACGGTGCTGGGGCCGATCAACGGATTCGCAGTGGATCGAGAACGCCTGGCTTGCTAACTGCTGTTTCTGATTGATCCAAGCTGCATTATCCATCGAAGTGTTCTGCTAAAATCAGTGCGCGAATTTCGCTCCATTTATGAAGTGTACTCAGTGTTCTAAGGTCATTCCGGACGGATTCACGGACTGCCCGTGGTGCGGCGCCGCATGTGCGCGAGCGAGTTCAGCCGATAGGAGTAGTGTTGCCGTAGCAGAGAAGGCCACTTCGGCGGCGCACGATCTGGTCGTTGCCAGTTCCACGGTGTCCTGCGGGTTGCTGTTTGTGCTGCTGAACTATTTTGCGACGACCCGAAGCGTGGGACCGCTCACGGTGGAAAATTCGGCGTATTTTCTGGGGCGGTGCGCTGGAGCTTTGGTGTTGGCGGCGGCGCTGGTGTTCGGCTATTGCAAAATTCGTGAGACAAAACTGCGAACACCAATTCTGCTGCTGGTTACGCTGACGCTTTCGTCCCTGCTCACGCTGGGGACTCTAATGCTGCCGGCGCGCCCGCATCTTTCGGGCATAGCGCCGGAGACAGTTCGCCGATACAGCGGTGCGGAGAGGCCAGAGAAAGACTCTCGGGTTGCCCGGACAAAGTGGGATGCAGCGGCAAGTTCGTTGTCGAAAGATCTGACGGCACGCAACCAGCAATATGTGTCGGAAATTTCGGCACTGGATGAAACCGCGAAGCCGCTATACACGCCGGAGTCGTTTCGCGATGCCGCGACGATTCAAAAGATGATCGAGCAGTTGCACACGCGGCTCAGCGTCGCCGACAAATATACGGACTGGCGGCCGGTGTTTTCGAAAATGCCAGAGTATGTTACCACCGTAAACGCGACGGAAGACGAAAAGCGCGAATTTCTTGGTAAGTTTCAGGCCGTTCTGCCGGAAACCCTGGCGGCCTGCAAAGCGATTTCCGATAAAGAGCACGAATGGCTTGCGGCGTCGCTGGAGCTGTACCAATTCGCGCTTGCCAAGCAGGATGCTTTCGGTTGGCAAAACGGAAATATGGTGTTTCGCAATCGCGCCGATTCAAAGGCATTCGGCCAGAGATTTTTCAAAGCCCGCGCGCTCAACATGGAATTTCTAAAAGCCTATTGGCAGGTGCGGCGGGCGCAGGAAATGCTGATCGCGGAACTTGGGGCGCCAGATACGGACAATCCGCGGTAGACCTGGCAAAAGGTCGAAGCGTTGCGGTGGAGAGCTCGAGATGGCGGCGGTCGAGCTGCCGCTGCGCGGTCTGTGGCGCGGATGACGTTTCGGAAACGCGCGCAGAACTCCCGCACTCCAAAGGAAAATTCCACAGGAGAGGAATAAATTCGGCATTTATGGCGCCGAAATCGTTGACGCACGGTTCGTGCTCTGCCATCATCGTCACAGTTTGGTCTGCTTTGCGGGTTAGGGAGACATTCGATCGGACTGCGCGTTTCCATCCTTGCGTCCGGTAGTTCGGGCAATTTGACACTGCTCGAAACAGAACGCACCCGCATCCTCATAGACGCTGGCCTAGGAAAACGAGAAACGCTGGCGCGACTTGCGGCCGTGGGCGTGGAGTTGGAGCACGTTGACGGCATCCTGATCACGCACGAGCACGCCGACCATTGCAATGGTTTGCCGCAGATGCTGGGCCTGTGGAAGGCGCCGCTGTACGTGACCGAGCCCACTATGGATGCGCTGGAACGCATCCTGCCCGAAACGTTTCGGAAAAGGTTACAACGCGCTGAGACCATTCATGCGGGGCAGTGCTTTGCCATCGGGGATATTGACGTGCACGCGTTCGCGATTCCGCACGACGCCGCGGATCCTATTGGTTTCACGTTCCGGAGCAATGGCAGCAAGGTAGGGCTGTGCACGGACCTGGGGTACATGCCGGAACTGGTGAAGGTACACCTGAGGGAAACGGATTGCCTGATTCTGGAGTCGAATCACGATCTGGACATGCTGAAGGTGGGCCCGTATCCGTGGGTGGTGAAGCAGCGGGTGCTCTCGCGCACAGGACACTTGTCGAATCACGCAGTGAGCGAGTTTCTGAGCGATCCGGATGGGTTCGACTCGCGGGCGCGATATCTGGTGCTGGCGCACATTTCCCAGGAAAACAACAATCCGGACCTAGCGAAGCTTTCAGCGGAAGAAGCGCTGGGGCGGCGTCCAATGGAAGCGGCGTTTGTGGGGGAGTTGCTGGTGGCGTCGCAGCAAGTACCGTTAAAACCACTTAATTTATAGGGCCTGAGGCTCGCGACTTAGTCTCAGAATAAGCGCAACTTATGGGTTGAATTCTTGACATAAGGGCGCGATCCGCTAAAATTCTCATCAATCGTAAAGAGTAAGACTCGGTGGGTCGGGGGCGCAGTAAAGAGTCTCCGTGCGTCGTAGTGGTTTTTCTAATTGCGATGCTGGGTGGATGGTTCATCTGCGTAGGCCATCGTTTCCTCTCTCTAAGTTTCGGCTGAAGTAACTGCATTGCCGAAACGTTTTCAATACTCTCCGGTGCAAAGATGCGGTGGAAACCGGGGTTCCTTCCAGCGTGGGACCCGGCAGGTCGGGAAATTCAAATAGAGGGAAGTGTCCGTGAACCCATTATCTCGATCGAAGTGGCTGGCCTTTTTTGTTTTATTGCTTTCTTTATGGGCGTCATCCGCTGCATGGGGCCAAGACGCAACCGGACGCATCATCGGAACCGTGACAGACCCGAGTGGCTCGGCGATACCGGGCGCCCAGGTGACGGTGACAAATGTTGCGACAAAACTGGTGCAGACGACCACCACGGACGCCAGTGGATTCTACCAAGTGCTGTCGCTTCCGATCGGCGAGTACGAGGTGAAGGTGGAGGCCGCTGGCTTCCGCAAAGAACAGTTCGAACGTCAGAAACTGCAAATCAACCAATCACTGCGCCTGGACGCGAAGTTGACCATCGGTCAAACCAGCGAATCGATTGAAGTGACAACGCAGGCAGCCAACGTTGAAACCGTGAATCAAACCGTGGGCGCTACGGTCATCGGGGAAACGATTCAGCGTGCGCCGCTCAATGGGCGGAACGTGCTGGATCTGGCGGCGCTGCAGCCAGGGGTGACGGAGACGAACGGCGATTCGGCGGCGGAAGGAAATTACAGCATCGCCGGAGGCCGGAGCGATTCGGTGACCTATCTTCTGGATGGCGCGCTGAACAACAACCTGCTGACGAATGGAGTGGTGTTGAATCCAAACCCGGACACGATTGCGGAGTTCCGCATCCTGGAGAGCAACTATTCGGCGGAGTACGGGCGAAATGGCGGGGGCATCATCAGCGTAGTGACCAAGTCGGGAACGAATGAATGGCACGGAAGCGCGTTTGAATTCTTGAGGAACAATGCGTTCAACGCCAACCCGTTTTTCAACAAGAGCGATCCCACCAATCTGAGTCCGACTCCAGTGCTGAAGCGCAATCAGTATGGAGGCACATTGGGCGGACCGATCACCATACCGCACGTGGTGAATGGGCGGGATCGCTTCTTCTTCTTTGTGGGTTACCAAGGGCAAAGGCTATCAGCCCAGGAAACCAGCGGGACAAATACGGTGTACACGCCCGCGCAGCTCCAGGGGGATTTCTCAAATGGAGGGACCCCGGGCAACTGCCCGAATGCGGATACGGGAGTCGCCGCGTTCTTGACGAGCAACCCGTACTATCAATCCAATCCAGCGTTGGCGGCGTGCGCAATTATGGATCCAAGCAAATTCGACACGGTGGCAAAGAACTACATCTCGCACGGACTGCTTCCGACGAACTCAGCGGGAGAGGCGCAATACTTCGGGCCGCACACGGACAACAATAACGAATTGACGATGAAGTTCGATTTGCTGTTTACGGAAAAGGATAAGGTGAGCGTGACGTTGGGAGGAAACCGCAACCCCACGACGCATTCGTTCGCATTTACGACCGTGCCAGGCTTCACAAACCAACAGCACGAAAACAACTATTTTGGGAATCTGACGTACAGCCGGACGTTCTCGTCAAATTTGGTGAACGAGCTACGGCTTTTTGTGCAAAGAAATAACGAGCTGCGGGAAAAACCGACGGGCTCGAATACATCACTGACGGCCTCAGCGCTAGGAGTTGGGATTACCCCAGACGATCCCACCGGCCCGCCGAACATCCTGTTCGACAACGGACTGGCAATTGGGTACAGCGAGCAAGGCCCGACTACACTGGTCAACAACACGTTCGGATTCATTGATACCGTGAGTTACATCCACGGGCGGCACACGTGGAAATACGGCGGGGGCATCTCCGCATACCAGAACAACACGGTTTACGATTACATCGTCAACAGCGAAATCGATTTTAATGGCACGGCTTCCGGAAACTCATTGGCCGATTTCCTGATGGGAATTCCGAGCCAGTTGTTCCAGTATCCGCAAGCGCCCTCGAACATCCGGAGTAAATCATATTTTGGATTTCTTCAGGACGAATGGCGATTGAGCAACAGATTCACATTGAATCTGGGGATAAGGTACGAATACAATTCGCCAAAAGAAGATACCGAAGGACGCACTTTCTCTGTGATTCCTGGTGTGACGACCCCTTCCATCGTCTTCCCAAACGCACCTATCGGGATGCTTTTTCCGGGTGATCCTGGCGCGCCTCGCGGCGTGAATTTCCCGGACACAAAAAACTGGGCACCGCGATTCGGCTTCGCGTGGGATCCAAAGGGAGACGGGAAAACGAGCGTTCGGGGCGGATTCGGTGTGTTCTACGACATACTGAAGGGCGAGGACAATTTGCAGTTCAACGGTCAGCCGCCGTTCTTTTCTTCGGGTTTCGTTGGATTCCCGACGGCAGGCAACGGACTGGCGACTTTTACGACATCCGGTGCCGATCTGATGGAGAATCCGTACAACTACGCCAATCCACCGGTCAATCCGTTCCCTTCCAAGCCACCGGATCACAACGTCAATTTCCTGGACGCTGGATTTTTGCCGATCAACGCGGCGGGATCAGTGTATCTCGTCGATCCGCATCTTAAGACTCCGTATACCTATCAATACAACCTAAGCGTGCAGCGGGAGGTGGCCCCGCAGACAGTGATGGAGCTTAGCTATGTGGGCAGCAGTTCCCACGGGCTGACTTCGCTGGTGGACATCAACCCGTTCACGCTGGGCACCACGGATCGCATTTATAACCTTGTGTCGGGCAATACAACGTGCCTGGACGACAGCGGTAATACAACCTCGAACGCGGACCCGAATGCAACGTGCAGCTATGGGACCCTGCCGGAATTCAGGAATGTGTCGAAGGCCAGTTACAACAGCCTGCAGGCGAGCCTGACGAAGCAAATCACAAATTCGCCGATCGGGCGAACTTACTTCACGTTGGCGTATACCTTCGCGCACAGTATCGACAATGTTTCCGGGTTCCAACAGCGCAACGATCAGGTGCCCAGCTACCAACCAAATCTTTTCCGGGCGTCCAGCGATCAGGACATTCGCCATCGCATTACCGTCAGTGGGGGATGGGATCTGCCGTTTGATCGCATGTGGAGTTCCGGGCCGAAACGGCTGACGCAGGGGTGGAGTTTGTTCCCGATCTTCACCTGGCATACGGGAACGCCGTTCGACGTGTTCGCGCGACTGGCGGACCGCTATGATCCTGGTGCCGAAGGACCGTCCGGGGCGGGAGACCCAACGAACGTGCACGCCAACATCGTGAGTGGGGTGGTGCCACTGCTCAACCCGCGCACGACAAATACATTTACGAATCCAAATACGGGAACGACCAGCACAGGGAGCTTCTGGTTTAATCCCGGCGACCTGAGCAATTCTCAATGCGGAGATGGAGATCCGAACACCCCGGTGAATTGCGTGCCTGGACCAGCGAGTCTGCCTTCGAATGCGCAAGTGGTCGCCGACCCGTCAGTCGCAACTTATGGAACGCTACCGCGCAATTTCCTGCGCGGGCCGAGTTATATCAACCTGGACATGGCGATTTCCAAGACCACGGCGATCACCGAAAGGGTAAAACTCGAATTTCGGGCGGAATTCTTTAACATTGCAAATCACGCGAATTTCCTGAATCCCGAGGTCATCAACACGTACCAAGGCACGTTCACTTCTGGTGGTGCGGGAGTGAACGCGAATAGCAGCCAGTTCGGCCAGATCTTGTCGACGTACGATCCGCGGATCATCCAGTTCGCGCTGCGGCTATCGTTCTAGACGAGACGAACCGTTTTTTTTGGTGCCGGGAGGCGAAGGTCTCCCGGCATTTTTATTTTGCGTGGGGCGGTGATGCAAGCTGTACTTTCGAACGTTGACAGTAGAGGGGTTTTCCTCTAAGTTGGTGGGACCTTGGTAGAGGTGCGGCGGCCATGAGTAGGCGAGCTAGTTTTTCCGATCAGCGTCGGAGGCTCGGCGAAAGGGGTCCGGCCCCAAAAGTCAGGTCAGTGAAGACTGATCGCCGCCGAAACCGCAGCGATGCTGAAATCGCGGTGGTTGGGGTTCCGGTCTAAGGCCGGATCACTGTCATCCCGAATGGGATGGAGCGCTATCGAGAGGCAGCGACAGTGCATGATTGTGCCGTCCTACCTTTCTTTGCGTGGTTCCCTTCCCACTCTCCCAAGACAAATAAAATGGACTGCTTCGGCTTAACGCGCGCGCTTGTGGACATTGAGTCCACTACCGGTCACGAGAAACCGGTGGTGGATTTTCTGCATGCGTATCTTTCGAAAATGGCCAGGAGGCACAATGGCCGTATCGAGCGAATGACTGCGGCGCCAGAGCGGGACAATTTGCTGCTGACTTTCGGAGAGCCGGTAGTCACGCTGTCCACGCACATGGATACCGTGCCGCCGTATTGGCCGTCGAGCGAAGATAGCAAATGCATACGCGGGCGCGGCAGCTGCGATGCTAAGGGTATTATCGCGGCGATGATTACGGCGGCGGAATCGCTGCTGGAATCGGGCACCCGGAATTTCGCACTGCTGTTTGTCGTGGGGGAAGAACGCGATAGCGCCGGCGCGCAAGCGGCTGCGGGATCGCCGCAGGGTTCGCAGTTCTTGATTAATGGCGAACCGACACAGAACCGGCTTGCACTCGGGTCCAAGGGCGCGTTGCGATACGAGGTTATGGCGCGCGGGAAGCTCGCGCACTCCGCGTATCCCGAGTTGGGGCATTCCGCGATTGACTCGCTGCTGAATGCATTGAGCGAGATTCGCGCGATTCCGCTGCCTTCTGATCCGGTACTGGGGTCCGCGACACTGAACATCGGGACTATCCAAGGCGGTCGGGCGCCAAACGTTGTGGCGGATGGGGCGCAGGCGGAACTGATGTTTCGAATCGTGGGGGATGCCGAGGCGTTGCGTAAAGAAGTTGCCCGCGTTTGCGCTGGGCACAATGTGGAGGCGCGCGAAGTGTTCTACTGCTCAGCCGTACGTCTCGGGTCGATGGAGGATTTGCCCACGACGATAGTGGCGTTCACCACGGACATTCCGACGTTTAACGGCACGTGGGGCAAACCATTTTTGATTGGACCAGGAAGTATTCATGATGCGCACACGGCGGAAGAGCGCATCGACAAGAAGGAGTTGGCGGACGCGGTCGAGATTTACGCGCAAATGGTGAGGCAGCTGCTGACAGCCGGAGTGGCCGCGCAATGAGCACACCCCTGGCGATTGTTGGGTGCGGAAAAATGGGGCGGCTGGTGGAAGAACATGCGTCCGAATATGGTTTCTCCGTGTGCGCAAAGTTCTCGCGCGCGAACGCAGCAACGTTAAGCCGAGAAACGCTGCGCGGCGCGGAAGTGGCCATCGAGTTCACCACACCGGCGGCGGCCAGCGATAGTTTGCGGCGCCTGGCATCGCTAGGAGTAAATACAGTTTGTGGCACGACCGGGTGGTACGAATCACTTCCACAAATTCGTCAAACCATTTCCGAGTCGCAGACGGCGCTGGTGTATGGCGCGAACTTTTCCGTGGGCATGAATCTGTTTTTCGAGATTGTGTCGAGGGCGGCGACCCTGCTGGCCCAGCATGCGGAATATGAAGCGTGGGGATGGGAGATTCACCATTCCGCGAAGAAGGATGCGCCTTCGGGGACGCTGAAAAAATTGGCGGAAGAGATGCGGCGGGCGGGATTCGATGGGGCGTTGACGCTGAGCGCGAACCGAGCGGGCGCACATATTGGGACGCATGAAATCGGCTTCGATTCGGCGTCGGATACGATCACGCTGCGGCACACCGCGAGAAGCCGCGAAGGATATGCCCGGGGAGCTTTGCAAGCAGCGCGTTGGATTCTTGGGAAAAAAGGGGTATTCGAGTTTCGGGAGATTTTGAGCGAGTTGCAGGTTGCGGCTGCGGTGGCCCGATAAGACACGCGGTGTTCAAGAGTTTGCCGAAGCAGTACGAGATTAGAGGATATTCGGTGAAGGAGCGATCCATGTTTACAGGTACAGGAACAGCGCTGGTGACCCCATTTCGGCGCGATGGTTCGTTGGACGAAGCAACCATGCGCGCGCTGGTGAAGCGTCAGATAGCGGCGGGTATTAATTTTCTGGTTCCGTGCGGCACGACCGGCGAGAGTCCGACGCTCTCGGAGGAGGAGCATCGCCGCGTGGTGGAGATCACCGTGGAAGCGGCAAAGGGCAAAGTGCCGGTGCTGGCCGGTGCGGGCGGCTACAACACGTGCGAAGTGATGGAACGGGCTCGCGAGTTAGCACGGCTCGACGTGAGCGGAATCTTGTCGGTGACACCGTACTACAACAAGCCGACGCAAGAAGGGCTGTACCGGCATTTCAAGGCCATTGCCGAAGCAGTGGATCTGCCGATTATTCTCTACAGCGTGCAGGGACGTACGGGGGTCAACATCGAGCCGCTGACGGTGAGCCGGCTCGCGCAGATTCCGAACATCGTGGGGATCAAAGAAGCGTCGGGGAACATGGCGCAAATGGCCGCAATTCTGAACTGCGTGCCCGACGATTTTCTGGTGCTGTCGGGCGATGACGCGCTGACGCTGCCGTTGATGGCGATTGGAGGACGAGGCGTGATTTCGGTGGTGTCGAACGAAATTCCCGCTGAGATGAAGAAGTTAACGGAATTAGCGTTGGCGGGCGATTTCGAAGGAGCCCGGCATATCCACCGGCGCTACCACGCATTAATGGAAATTAATTTTGTGGAGTCGAACCCGATCCCGGTGAAAACGGCGATGGCGGAAATGGGCCTGTTGCAACCGTGCTGGCGGTTGCCGCTGGTACCGCCCAAGACAGAGAATAAGGCGAAGATTGTTGCGGTTCTGGAGAGTCTGAAACTGCTCGAGAAGGCGCATGCTGCAATCTCAAATTGAAGCGCTATTTGAAACGCCGCCCGCCACGTATCGCGAAGAACATTTTGAGTTGTTCAAAGCGTTCAAGACCGCGTTGAACCGAGGAGAAGTGCGCGCGGCGGAACCGGACGGGGGGTGCGCGACGGGTTGGCGCGTGAATGCCTGGGTGAAGAAAGGAATTTTGCTGGGGTTTCGCATGGGGGCCATCGTGGATATGTCCATCGATGTACGGCGGCAACCGTTCTTCGACAAATCCACGTATCCGGCTCGTGCAGTATCGATTGCGGAGGGAGTGCGGATTGTGCCGGGCGGATCCAGCATTCGCGACGGCGCTTACCTTGGGCGGGGAGTGGTTTGCATGCCGCCGATGTTTGTAAATGTGGGCGCGTATGTGGGCGAAGGAACGATGATTGACTCGCACGCGCTGGTGGGCTCGTGCGCTCAGATTGGGATCGATTGCCACATTTCCGCAGCCGCGCAGATTGGAGGGGTGTTGGAACCTGTGGGCGCGTTGCCAGTGATTATCGAAGACAATGTAATGATTGGCGGGAATTCCGGCGTATATGAAGGAACGCTGGTGAGGAAAGGCGCGGTGCTGGGCACGGGAACGATTCTGAATCGATCGATTCCGATTTACGATTTGGTGCGGGAGGCGGTGCATTCGGCAAAAGAGGACGAACCGCTGGTGGTGCCGGAAAATGCGGTGGTGGTGCCGGGATCGCGCGCGCTAACAAATGCGGCAGGAGCGAAATGGGGCTTATCGCTGCAATGCGCAGTGATTGTGAAGTATCGCGATGAGAAAACCGGGGCGCGGGTGCAGTTGGAGGATTTGCTGCGGTGAGTCGGGTCGATGGTCGGCCGGGCTTATTGGCTTAAAATCTTTTCGAAGAAGGCTAGCGCGCGAGGATCGTGGGATTGGCCGAGCCAAAACATCGCTTGCTTTCGCACTTCGGGATTTTTGTTGGATTGCGCCACTTCGATGAGTTTAGGAACGCCCTCGTTTTTGGGCATTTGAGTTAACGCGAACACTGCCTTCTTTTTGACTTCCGTATCCGGATCCTTATCGATGGCCGTGGTGATGGTGTTCGAAGCTTTCTGCCCTGCTTTTTGCGCCAACCAAAAGAGGGCTTGGCCGCGCACCCCCGAATCGGAATCGGCTTTGGCCATGCGGATGAGATCGTCTGTTGCGTGCGGTTCCCTGCTCACGAAGAGGGCGAAGGCGACCTTCTGACGGATTTCCGGGCTCGGATCCGTTTCCGCCATTTTTTCCAGGAGCGCCAAGCCGACCTTTCCCCGCGATACGCCCAACCAAAATGTGGCCTTTTCTCGCAAGTCCGTTGGCTGGCCGGGACCGACGAATTGGGTGAAGGCGGTATCGGCAGAAGCATCGGCATGCTGGGCGATAGCCATCAGCGCCTGACCGCGAAGGCCATCATCGAGATTCTGGCCGGCGGCATCGGAAAGCACAAAGCGCGTAAGCAGCGCGACACTTTCTTCGGGGCGAACACCTGTAAGCCACACGACGCGAAGGCCACTCGCATCCAGGCCGCAATCGGAGGAGGCCAAACGAATGCGCATGACCTGCTGGCGATCCGCGCGGAAAAGAATGGTGACCATATCAGGTTGTTCCAGTTGAATGACTGGATTCTGATCTTTCTGAACGAAGGTTTCACCACGCTGCTGCTCGAGGTGGCAGACTTCACAAAGATATTGCGCATCAGTTGCGTTGTGTTCGCCGCAGCAACTGGTGTCCTTTCTGCCCACCGAATCCACGGCATAGGCGATCCAGACAGGTGCAGAAGCGTGCGCGGCAATTTCGTCAACAGCGTTCGCCAGATTGCCGTGAAGCTCACGCGTTTCCAGTTTCGCGTTGATGAATTGAGACTGATCGGCTTGGGCTGGGCCCATAAAGAGCAACGCACAGAAAAGCAGTCCAACAATTTCAAGAAAGCGTATGCCGTTCGGGTTAAGGGGCCTCATTTCAGCAGCTCCATCAAATACTCGTTGCCTTCCTTGGAATTCATGAGCGACAACTTGCCGACGGCTGCTTTCTTCAGTTCGGGATCCTTTTCGGTCTTTGCGACAGCGATCAATCCGGCCGCATTCCCACCGATGAAATACGCGTTGAGGATTTCCTCTTTTACTTCACGGTCGGTCTCCTTCGCGTAGATGGCCTGCAAGGAAGAGTCTTTCGCTCCCATCATGCCGAGGCTGCGAATGGCGGTTTTGCGCAGTTCCGGATTTTTCTCGGACAGCGCCAATTGCGAGAGCCGCGCGGAATCGCCTGCCACAAACAGCGCCTGCAAAATTTCCTTTTTGGTTTCGAGGGAAGATTCGGATTGATACATGCTTTGCAAGTCGGCCTGATCCCCGATTACTCCCAACTGACGAATGGCCTCGTGCTTGAGGGATTCGTTGGTCTCCTTTTTAGCGACGGCAGCCAGATTTTCGCGGTCACCGGACATCATGTAAGCACGCAAGACCCGCCGCTTCACTTCAGGATCCGAGGAGCTGGAGTAAATTTCTCCAAGCAATTTGCCGGAGCCTTTGCCTCCAGTCATGCCCAAGTATTCCACCGCCTTGCCCTGCAGTTCAGGATTGGTCTGGCCGCGAGCGATTTTCGCGAGCATTTCCTGAGCTTGAGGCGAACCACTCTGTACGAGGAGAAACAGGGCCTTAGACTTGTCCTTGGGAGTGGCCGAGCTATTGAGATATTTTTCGACCATGGGAATGCCCTGCGAAGGATCGTTGTTCATGATTCCCTGGAGGGCGAGAATCTTCAGGTCGTCGTCCTGCTGGGACTCGGGATTCACAGGATGGCCGGTGCCCTGGCGTATCTCAATCTCAAGGGCTTCGGCGTCTTTGCGCCAGCGGCTTTGCGGGAAGCGTTTTTTCAGGTCGGCGATGGATGCGAAGGCCGCATCGCGTTTGCCGAGCTTGTTGTAGGCATAGGCTTGCCAATAGAGAGCAGCATCCGTTTGCGGACCGGCCATTTTCGCGAGTTCGCTGAATTTTTTGGCGGCATCGCCATAATCGCCTTCATCGAGAAAGCCGCGGCCGTCGCTGTAGAGGTCCTGCATCATCTCGTTGCGCGCTTGTTCCTGGTCTCGCTTCGCCTGCTCGCGGTCGCGCTGAGCTTGTTCGCGATCGCGTTGGTCTTGTTCCCGGTCGCGCTGTTCTTGGGCGCGGTCTTGTTGCGACTGAGCGTCCTGCGAATCGTTGGAATCTTGAGGAGCAAGGGTGACGGTTGGCTCTTGCGCAACGCGTGCCGACTGCCATTCAGCACCCAAAGCGCGGGGAACGGGCGTCCCCAACCCAAAAGCCACGATAAGTGCAATCTCAACTGCGAATTTGTGAATCCTGTGCTGCCGGGTCTGCCTGATCATGCCTTATTCCTTTCCTTCGACGGTGTGTCACCTTGAGCGGGCGCGGGCTTGGCAGTGCCTGCGCGCTCGCGTAAATCCTGATCCACCACGCGAATCTTCAAGAGTATGCCTTTGGCGGCAATGCGTTTTTGAATGGCTTCGAATTGCGCAGGGGTAATCTCGTCGGGACTGTTGGCAATGTCCAGAAGAATGGGCTCGAGTTCATCCAATGTGCTGGCCATCAATTTGTCGCCATCGCGAGCGGCGGTTTGGCGATAGAGGCGGTTTTCTTCGAGCAGGTCCTCGGCGCGCTTCTGCTCGGCGGAAATATTCATCAGCTTCTGGCCTTTGCGAGGTTCAGCGTTGGCCAATTCCATCAAAATCATTTCTGAGCGGCCCAGGTGATTGCCGACAGCGACGACGAGGATGCGTTCACGAGTTTTGCCAGTGTCCAAAGCGGTCTGGTCAGGCGACGGCGTCGTTTTTGTGTAACGTCCCACAAAAAATGCGAGGGCGATCACGGCGGCCATGGCAGCAAAGGCGAGAATCCGCTGTGGCTGAAGGAATACATTCCACCAGCGGGCGCGTTTCTCCTCTAAGCGAGGGGAAATGCTGTGCCAGACGCGGTCGGCGAAATTCTGGCCAGGATCAGGAACCGGCAGGGCATCCAATGCGGCGAAGAAGGTGTTCAGGCGCGCGAGTTCGTGCTGGCATTCCATGCAGTCATTCAAATGGTTGGCAAAGTTCTCGCGTCCCCGAGTTTCCCCATCGCGGTACGCAATCAATTGTTCTTCGGTCATATGATTCATGATTCCGTTCCCATCGCACGCGCGGTGTCTCGAAATTCGGAAAAGGGCTCGAGCGCCTTGCGAAGCTTGGCCACGGCGCGAAAGACTGTGTTCTTGGTGGCATTCGAATTGGATTTCAGGACGGCGGCGATTTCTTCTATGGCGCAGCCCTCCCAGTGACGCATGACGATGGCGGTGCGCTCCGCGGGAGTCAGGTCGTCCAACGCTTCTTTCATTTTTGCGGCCAATTCGGAGCTGCTGGCGAGGCGCTCGGGAGAGGCGGAGGGATCTTTTACTAGCACAACGGGATCGAGCTCCGAGCCGTCCTCGTTGAGGCGTGTGGGTGCGGCCTGTCTGGCTTCTTCAACATTGCGTTGGCGGATGCGGTCTATGGAATAGTTGGCGGCGATGCGATATACCCAGGTTCCAAAATTCGAGTTGCCGGCAAATTGGGATAATTTTTGGTACGCGCGCAAGAACGCCTCCTGCACCACTTCCTCCGCATCGTGAGAATTTCCGGTCATGCGATAGGCCAGGCGATAGAGATAGAGGCTGTAGCGATCGACAAGGACTCGATAGGCGTCGCGATCGCCAGCGAGCGTGCGCTCGACGGCGAGGGAGTCGGAAACCGCCAGCGATTCGGTCCCTGCGGTGCTCAGCATCATTCTCCCAATTAGACAGGAAGCGGAGTTCGCGGTTAGGTTTGGCGCTAGCCAGGGCCTGTCCCCACCCCCCGGAATACCGTATCATTACAAAGGATTTGTGAGAGGGGCGAAGTGATTCCACGCTATACACGCGAAGAAATGGGCCGGGTCTGGAGTGAGGCCAACCGCTACCAGAAATGGCTGGATGTTGAGCTGGCGGCTGCGGATACGCTGGCGGAAACCGGCGAGGTGCCCAAAGAAGCGGCGGCGTTGCTGCGGGGGCGGGCCAAGGTGAATGTAGCGCGAATCAATGAACTCGAAGCTCGGGTAAAACACGACGTGATCGCGTTCACCATGGCCGTGGGAGAGTCCATCGGGGATCCAGGCGCGGCAAGGTGGCTGCATTATGGGATGACGTCCAACGACGTGGTGGACACCGCGCAGGCGTTGTTGCTGCGTGACGCTTCGCGCATTATCGAGCGGGACCTGGTGGTGTTCGGGGAAGTGCTGGACCTGCGGGCGCACGAATTTCAGCACACTCCGCAAATTGGGCGAACGCACGGTATTCACGCGGAGCCCATCACGTTCGGTTTAAAAATTGCGAACTGGTTTGCGGAGAATCAGCGCAATATCGCCCGCTTCCGGGAAGCGGCGCGCGGGATTGCCTTCGGGAAAATTTCCGGTGCGGTGGGGAATGCGTCACACCTGGGGCCGGAAGTGGAAGAGAAGATCTGCCAGCGGCTTGGGCTGCAGGTGACGCCGGTGGCTTCGCAGGTGATTCAGAGAGACCGGCACGCGCATTACCTGAGCGTACTGGCGCTGATCGCCGCGACACTGGAAAAAATCGCCATCGAAATTCGGCATCTGCAACGCACCGAAGTTCGAGAAGTAGAAGAGCACTTCAGCGGAGAACAGCGCGGAAGTTCCGCGATGCCGCACAAGCGCAATCCGGTGACCAGCGAACAAATTGCGGGGCTGGCCAGGCTGGTGCGCGGCAACATGGTGGCGGCGTACGAAAATGTGGCGCTGTGGCACGAGCGCGACATTTCGCACTCTTCGGTGGAGCGGGTGATTCTTCCCGATTCCACAATTCTGGTGGACTATATGCTGGCGAAGATGAGCGCGATTGTCGGGGAAATGCGTGTGTTCCCACAACGGATGCTGCGGAATCTGGAGTCCACGCAGGGGTTGGTGTTCTCCGGACAATTGCTACAGGATTTAGTGGAAAAAGGAATGCCGCGGGACGACGCGTATAAGGCGGTGCAGGAAAATGCGATGGTGGCGTGGGAAGCGGAGAGCAGCTTTCGGGAACGTGTCGGGCGAGATGCGCGAATCACGAAATACCTGACGGCGAAAGAGCTGGAACACACATTCGATCTGAACCGGCAACTGCGAAACGTCGATCAGCTGTTTGCGCGAGTGTTCGGTGCGCATCCCGCGGGCGAACGCGGAGTGGCGAACAACGCCTAAGCGAATGGGCCGGCGGAGTTATTCGACGCGCTGGACGTAGCGGGCTTCCGAGGTATCCACGCGAATCTTGTCGCCTTCGTTGACGAAGGGTGGAACGTTGACGACCAAACCGGTTTCCAGAGTGGCGGGTTTCATCACCGAACTGGCGGTGGCCTTCTGCAGGGTAGGCTCGGTCTGAACGACTTTCAGGTCCATAGTGTCGGGCAGGCTGACGCCGATGGCGCGTTCGTTGTGAAACTCGATGTCCACGATGGTGTTGGGGATCAGGTAGTAAACGGTCTCGCCGAGTTCTTCGGCGTTCATCTGCATCTGTTCGTAGGATTCCGTATTCATAAAGTGATAGGAATCGCCCTCTTTGTAGAGGTACTCGAATTCCACTTCATCGAGAATGGCGCGTTCCACAAATTCTTCGGCGCGGAAGCGGTAATCGATAATCGCGCCGGTACGAAGATTTTTCATGCGCGTCTGCATGGAACCGCGCTTGTTGCCGGGGGTGCGGTGCTCCGTGCTGTGTACGGCGAAGAGGTCGCCTTCGTGCTGAATGACCATGCCGGGGCGGAGAAGAGTTGCTTTGACGCTGCTCATAGGATCAAAGGCCGAAGGGACGGCCGTAAACTCCCTTTCGAGATGAATTGCTTTGCGGAAATTCCAGACGACGACGCGGTTTGGAGCGACGCTCAGGAATGACCCACCTGCTTTGGCAGGCGCGAGGCGCGGTGAGAGGAAAAACACTCCCAACGCAGAAAATCAGTATAAAGGGGAGTGGTCAGAAGGGTCAAACGGGGGGCGGGGATAGGGGATAGGAGCGATCAAAACTGCCCTATTTCGGTGTGGCGGCTAGTACGTATGTTTTTTAGCGCTGCCGGCTCAAACCTGCCGGCAGCGTTTACTAGATTGGGATGAGAGGCCGGTCTCCCACGGGATGCGTTAAGCTCCCAATGTTCGACGTGCTCGAGGCACAAAGGAAAGGAGACCGGCCTTCTCATCTGATTAGTCTACAGCCAGGTATATCTAACTCATAGACTTTACAGGAAGCCAGCGTTGTGGCGATATTGGTGCAGCCTACCCCGCAAATTATGCGGTGGTGTTCGATGATGGCTGGATGCTCATGACTGTTGCGATGAGGCGGTGAACCATGACGACTCCTTCCTTTGATTTAAAGGGCGTGGAATTTATGGGACCCGTGCATGCGGGACAAGAACGTGTGCTGACCCAGGACGCGGTGCGGTTTGCGGTTGAATTACAACGACGATTCAACCGACGAAGACTGGAGCTGTTGGCGAAACGCGAGGAACGACAGAAACGATTGGATGCAGGAGAAAAACCGGATTTTTTTGAGGAGACGCGCGGGATTCGCGAATCGGAATGGACTGTGGCGCCGATTCCTGTGGATTTACTGGACCGCCGCGTGGAGATTACCGGGCCCGTGGACCGGAAGATGATCATTAACGCGCTGAACTCCGGCGCGAAGGTGTTCATGGCGGATTTTGAGGATTCGAATACGCCGACCTGGGCGAACCAAATCGATGGACAAGTGAACTTAACGGACGCGGTGCGTCGGGCGATTACGTACACGGACGCAGCAACAAAAAAGGAATACAAGCTGAACGCGCGAACAGCAGTACTGTTTGTGCGGCCGCGGGGGTGGCACCTGGAAGAGCGGCACCTGTTGGTAGATGGCGCGCCGATGTCGGGCTCGCTATTCGATTTTGGTTTGTACTTTTTCCATAACGCAAAAGAATTGCTCAGCCGCGGAACGGCCACGTATTTTTATCTGGCTAAGCTGGAGAGCCACCTGGAAGCGCGACTGTGGAATGACGTGTTTGTGTTCGCGCAGGAACAGCTGGGCGTGAGGCAAGGGAGCATTCGAGCGACGGTGCTGATCGAGACGATACTGGCGGCGTTTGAGATGGACGAGATTTTGTGGGAGTTGCGGGAGCATTCGGCAGGATTGAACTGCGGGAGATGGGACTACATTTTCAGTTTCATCAAGAAATTTGCGAATGATGAGAAGGCGGTGTTGCCAGACCGCGGGCAAGTGACTATGACGACGCACTTTCTGCGATCGTACAGCAAGCTGCTGATTCGAACGTGTCACCGAAGAAATATTCATGCGATGGGAGGTATGGCAGCATTCATCCCGATCAAAAGTGACCCGGTGGCCAATGACAAAGCGATGGCACAGGTGCGCGCGGATAAGGAGC
>Ga0335076_10000648_pt1 | contig 32414 bp, 24 predicted proteins | sample Lox_Sample_25_FD_206717 | JGI IMG/M metagenome (GOLD analysis project Ga0335076, IMG submission 206717) | Soil microbial communities from Loxahatchee National Wildlife Refuge, Florida, United States - Lox_Sample_2.5 | ecosystem: Environmental > Terrestrial > Soil > Wetlands | place: USA...
CTGCTCATTTGGGAAATCGGCAAACCCTACGCACAAGCCCTGATGGACGTAGATCGCTGCATGGCGGGCGTCGAATGGTATATCGAGAACATCGAGGCGATGCTTGGAACACGCCAACCACTCGGTCTGATCTCCAATATCGCTTCGTGGAATTACCCTATGTCCGTACTGATGCACGCGGTGCTGGTCCAAGTGCTCGCTGGTAACGCGGTGATTTCCAAAACTCCGACCGACGGGAGTCTGTACGCTTTAACGCTTGCCCATGCTATCGCTCGCCGCGCAGGCCTTCCCGTCTCACTCGTGAGCGGATCCGGCGGCCAGCTCAGCGAGGCGCTCGTGCGCAACGAGCACATTGATTGCCTGGCCTTCGTCGGAGGCAAGACCAACGGCGGAGCCATTGCCGCAAGCCTTTATGACGATAAGAAGCGTTACATACTCGAAATGGAAGGCGTGAATACCTACGGCATCTGGGAGTTTTCGGATTGGGCAAACCTCGCTCAGCAGCTCCGTAAAGGATTCGACTACGGAAAACAGCGTTGCACAGCTTATGTGCGCTTTATCGTTCAGCGGGCGCTTTTTCCGCAATTCCTTGAAATGTATTTGCCCATGCTGCGCAGTCTCAGGTTCGGCAATCCGGTTCTCGTCGAGTATGAGAATGACCCGCTCCCAAAGCTCGATTTCGGCCCGCTCATCAACAGCAAGAAGGTGGAAGAGCTGCGCGTTCTCTACACCGAGGCGCTTGGCAAAGGGGCCATCAGCCTCTCCGAATCCACCGTCTCCGAAAGCATGATTTTCCCGAACCAGGATACCTCCGCCTATGTGGGTCCCGCGGCCTTGCTCAATATCCCGCGCAATACGAAGCTCTATCACAACGAACCCTTCGGCCCGATTGACACGATTGTGGTGGTTGACCACCTGGAAGAGCTCATCACAGAAATGAATGTATCCAACGGTTGCCTGGTCTCGTCCATTGCTTGCGATCGTTCTGAAACTGCCCGCCGCGTTGCGGGAGAGCTGCGCGCTTTCAAGGTGGGAATCAACACCATTCGATCCCGCGGCGATCGTGAAGAGGTCTTTGGCGGAATCGGGCAATCCTGGAAAGGATGTTTCGTTGGCGGACGTCTTCTGGTTTCGGCGGTTACCCAGGGCGAAGCCGGCGAAAAGCTTTACGGTAATTTCCCTGACTATACCCTTTTGCCGGAAGAAGTTTCCGGCAGATCCCTTGCGGGAGCGGCGGGACGCTGAGACGCTAATGCCTGCCGACGCACCCATTGTGGGATTCACTCAGCCTCCTTTGGACGAAGATGTGCTTTACCCAGAACGGGAGAAGGGTGGGATGCGTGCATCAAGTAGCGCGGTTCGGAAAATCCAGCGTAAAGGTGTTAGCTAGCCAATAGTGATGCATTCTTCTTGACAGATTTCCATTTGCGGGGGCACACTCTCGCGCTATCGGCTGATTGGGGCATCACGGTCTGCAAGGCATGGTTGTGCCGGGGCCCGAACATTGACGAGTTAATCCGACACTGGCGCTTACCTGAGGAACGGCCCATTGAAGGAGGCTATCCAATGGAAACTGCAATAGGAGTATTCGATTCACGTGACCGCGCGGAGCAGGCAGTGAAAGACCTGCTCGGCAAAGGCGTGCCGCAAGATGCCGTCGTTTTTCTGACCCGATCTGAGAACGACGCCGCGCTGTTTGCCAAGGAACTAGGCAGCTTCGCAGGCGGTTTTCTTGGAGGCGCGGTCGGCATGTCGGCGGGAGCCGCGGCGGTGGCTCTCGCGCTCATTCCCGGTGTTGGGCAGGTCTTTGCGTTGGGAGCCGGCGCCACAGCTCTGTTTGGCTTTCTCGGCGCGCGCGGTGGAGCAGCCGCAGCCAAAGCGGTAACCCACGATGAGAAGGGCATCCAACCGACCCCCGGTGAAAAGTCTTCAGAAGATGCAGCCGTATTGATTGATGTCCTGAAGCAGGGCCGCTCCGTAATTGTCGTACGAACGGAATCGCAAGAAGTGGCGGTGGCGGCTTGCAGCGTTCTTGACCGTGTGGGACCCGCCAAAGGGACGACTTCGAAGCATCTCCAAATCAACACCCGCCAGGCAAATGGAATCGCGATTCTCGACGTTTCCGGAAGGATCGTCCTGGGCGAGGGCAACGCACTCCTCCGTGATACGATCGGCGCGCTTTTGAGCAAAGGAAACAGCCGAATCCTTCTGATTCTCAGCGATGTGGACCACCTCGACAGCTCGGGCATAGGAGAACTTGTCAGGAATCACGTAACAATTTCTAAGAATGGCGGGCAGCTTAAACTTGCAAGTCTATCTCCGAGAGTGAGTGATCTGCTCTCCGCGACGTTCTTAAACCGGGTGTTGGACATACACAAAGATGAGGCTACGGCAATCAGGGCGTTTGGCCTCCCATCGAGTGCAAGCGCATAAGCCTGTTCCAGCGTGACCTCTTCGCCTGCTGCAATCAGGTTCGCCGGGAGAGTTGATTTCGCACAGATCGTCCGCCTTCAGATTGACCAGCGTTTTTCGCTATGGCCCCGACTCGGCGCGCTCGGTTCTATACCCTGAACCTGATAGCATGTGTCGGCACAAAGTTGTTCCGCAAGTTGTGCTGCAGCAAAGATGAGAGGAACCGATGGGCGTTCTTAGACCCATTCCACTGATTTTGATCCTTGCCGCCGTCGTTGTGGGCCTAGCCGTTCTGATGCGCGTCATGCATGAGATGAAGTTGCGTGCGCAATTTCTGGTTCTGCTGGTTCTTGGCATCGCCATCGGCTTCACGTTTCTGGCGATGGTGCAGTTGCCACATTTCCCGCATTGGCTGGGAGTTTCATTAGTGGTTGTGGTCCTTGCGACATCCCCGTTTGCCATCCGGACTTTTCTTCGCAGCTTAGTGGAAGAAGATGCAAAGGCCAACGAAATGCCCGGGAGGAAGCCGTAGCAAATCCGGTTTGACATTTCTCTAAGGATCGATTTGGCATTGCAGCTTCGCCTTCCGAGAAAATAGTAGTTGATGTGTCCGAAGGAGTGGCAAGCAATTCAGCTGGAATGCAATGCGCCTCCTGGTGCTCCGCAAGGAATGGTAAGAGTGTCCGCCCGTATATGAAAACGTGTGGAGATAGAAGCAACTTTCCGATGGGAAAACGATGCGTCAGAGACTAATTTCTCCGCGTGGATTGGGGTCCGGCTGCAAATTCATTGTGCGAGGCGAAGCAGAAGCGTAGGATATGCGAGCCAGAGAGCAAGCGAGAGCATTTTGGCAAACTGCTGCGGGAGACATTTCGACGCATGTCGAGCACAATCATTTCCAATGAAGTCGAGTCGATAACCGAATCTGGTGGAAGCGGCGGGGGCCGCGGAGGTGAAGCCGGGGGGCGCCACGGGGGCAGGGGCGATGGTTCCGGAAACAGCAGAAGCAGTCACATTCCCGAGCGAACCTATGGCACCGGCGTAACCGTCGCCTTGGCGGCGATCCTTATGCTCTTCATGGCGCTCGTAAGCGCCTTTATTGTGCGCAAGGGCGCTTCTAACGACTGGGCCTTCCTTGTGATTCCGAAGGTTCTTTGGCTGAATACGGTCATTTTGATCGCCAGCAGCTGGAGCCTGATGCACTCTCGAAAGCTCTTAATTTCAGAAGACCTCAGCGGGTTTCGTCGATGGTGGACCGTAACAACAGCTCTGGGATTTTTGTTTCTTATTGGTCAGCTCGTGGTCTGGCGAACGTTGGTGAGAGAGGGTGTCTATCTTTCGACGAACCCGAGCAGCAGTTTTTTCTACGTATTTACGGCAGCCCACGGGCTGCACTTGCTAGGAGGGCTGATTGGATTGATTTATGTTGCAATTCGGCCGCTAAAAGGACGGAGGCAGCTGGCGGCCGCGGATGCAGCGGGATTGTACTGGCACTTCATGGATGGACTCTGGGTGTTCATTTTTCTTTTGTTTTACCTAGGTCAGTGAGAGTAACGCGGCTGGGGAAAGCGCGCTCCGTACAAAACTTTCCAATTAGGGATTGCGGCTCATTGACTAAATTGGGAGACGAATTTTTTCTGCGTTTTGTTGCGAACACGCTCTAACGCAGATTTGAGTTATGGGTTCGCCCGGAATACGAAGTTGAGCGTTTGTGTTCCACCGCCAGTGACTGTGATTTCCTGACTTCGTGTGCCGTAGACTTCATGCCACGCCGTGACGGTGTAGGTGCCTGCGGGAAGGTCCGGCAGCTTAAACGAGCCATCCTCACCCGTAACCGCGAAGTGACTGGTATTCAGGAGAAAAAAGTAGGCTTTCATCCAGGGATGAATGTTGCATTTTACTGGAATGATTTCCGCGTTCGCGTAGGAGTACGAAAAAGGGGGCGTACCAGGCGGCTGAATCCTGTTCCACTCGCGGTTAATTCTCGCCATCGGATGAATATTGTGCGAGACGGGATCGCTGTTGGAAATGCTTACATCCTGCCCTGCGCGAAAAGCGAGTACGTGCGTTGTATAGTGGCAGCCACTCTGGTCGAAGTGCACGGCGGTTGCCGGCACGGGCGATGGATCTGGTGGGCCGACGGATATGTACACGACAACATTCGCTAGAGTTCTGTCTGGGCCGGTAATAACGTCGTCGGTGGTAATCCGCTCACGATGTAGCCTGACACAATCAGGATCCTTTGACATGTCAATCGGCTTTGCCTTTTCCGGGGTCCCCGTATAGGTGACTTTACCTGTGACGGAACCTACGCCCTGGCTTGGAGAGTGCACGGCTGCTGCGGTCAGTATGCAAAGGGATGCAATGGAGAGTCTCCAGAGATGCTTTCCCATTTTTCTCCTGTCTGCCCCGGAAATTGGATCGAGAATAATGCGGTTCCAGTACCATCCCAAGCGCGGCCACGAAGAAGGGGCTTTAGCCGTTTAAGTTACGGAACTGGTACTACTCAGAAATTCTATGGCCCACGAAACAAGCACTGGTGAAAAACTTGAGGGGAAAGCCTCAAAGGATTATTAGCTCTTTGGACGGCGCTCCGAGCGGAGACGGATGCCCTCGTTGGAGACGCGGTGATGACTGCAAGCTATTGACTCAACAAGGGGTTAGGGCGGGCTGCCTGGTCCCTGAACGGTCGAAATTGAGTTCCACCCTGTGAACCGGCGGTTCAACTCAGAGGACACGGCACCTCCCATTCGCCGCGGCCAATTATTGCCGCGTTTTCGCAGTACCGCCTTCTTGGGACGTTAGAATGATTCAAAAGATATGGCGGAAGCGTGTGGGAGTCGAACCCACCATTCGAACCGCGAAGGACCGAATCGCCGGCTTTGAAGACCGGGAAGGTCACCGGACCCCTTTCGCCTCCGCTCCGACGATACCATCCTTGCAAAGCATTTAGTTAACGCGAAGCTCAGATCGAAACTCGCTCTCAGGCTCTGATGTCGCTCTGGAGATGAATAGGTGTTCGTGTCGCCTTGCCGTAGCCAGTCCCTTGTGGACGGGCAGACTGGCAATGGTCCTGAGTAGCGTTCCGACCCGCCCGAGTCGCCTCGCGCAAGTGTGACGCAGGACATGCCAGCAAAAATTCCTTATTCCCGTGCCGCCCGGCACTCCCTCCGGAATGCGGCCATTTCCACCCGCCCTTTTTCACTCAAGGTTTTCAACGGCGCAGGGGGGATGCAATACGGGCACGCTCACCCAGAAAGCCGCATCCGGTGCGGAACGAAGACCCTTGTGATATGCTGCGCCCACCACATGGGAGCTGCCGTTTTTAGTTCCGTATGATACAGAGGATTGCTTCGTTTTTGCGGTCTACGCAACTTTTCCAGAATGTTGACCCCCTGGCGGTCGAAGAACTCATTGCGCAATTAAGCATCGTGAAGCTCGAGGACGGGCAGGTACTCGTATCGCAGGGCGATCAGGATCCAAGCCTGTATTTATTAATGTCCGGACGCTTGCGCGTGGCTGTGTCCGACCGGCGCGGAGAGCTTCATCTGCTCTATGTCGTTAACCCCGGCGAAAGCGCAGGAGAAATGTCTATTCTTTCCGACGATCCGGCATCGGGAAGTATCCTTTCGGCAGCCCGATCAACGGTCCTAGCGATACCGCGAGCCGCATTTGAAAATTTTTGTTCCAAATACCCGAAGGACGCGCTGCATGTGATGCAATCGCTTAGCGAGCGGCTGCAAAGGTATCACTTGTCGCTCACGCTGCACGTGAGCGATTTGTTCGAGGGCCTTGACGCGGATGCGCTTCACGATCTGGGCGCGGAGCTAGAAATGTTCACACTCTACGGGGGGGAAGTTCTGTTCCAGCAAGGGGATTCCGGGGATTTCCTGTGTCTGGTGGTTCGTGGCAGAGTCCGCGTGCGGGTCCGTGAGAGCAGCGGAGAAAATATCACCATCGCGGAACTCGGATCCGGTGAAATTGTTGGGGAGATGGGTGTGGTGACTGGCGAGTTCAGAACCGAATCGGTGGACGCCCTTCGCGATAGTCAGCTCGCCAGGCTTACGCGCGCCGGCTTCGAACGGTTCATGGCAAAGCATCCAAGAGAAGCGGTAAACACATTCAGCCGAAAGCTGGCTGGACGTTTGAAGGATGCCTCCGGGGGAAGCAATCGCCGATCGCGAACCATAACTTGCGTGGCAGTTGTTCCCGCTCATGCCGATGCTCCCTTGTCAGAATTTTGCGCGGCCCTGCGGCAGGCGCTCTCGCGTTTCGGCAGAGCGGTGCACTTGAGCAGCGCTTTGGTCGATCAGCATCTCGGACGGGAGGGAATCGCTCAAACCTATGAACGGAGCGGCGCCAACATCCGGGTCGTGGAGTGGCTCAGCGAACTGGAGCTGGCCAGCGACTACGTGGTCTATGAGGCAGACCAATTTCTCTCGCCATGGGGGGAGCGTTGTATCCGCCAGGCGGATCACGTGCTGGTCGTGGGTGACGCAAAGGGGGATCCCATACCGGGGGAAATTGAAGCCGAACTTCTCGGGACACGCGATGCAAGCGATTATAGTCGGGCGTGGCTCGTCCTGGTCCACGAGGAGGAAGCTCCCTCGGGTACAAAAAGGTGGCTGGATGCCCGCCCGGTTGAGCGGCACTTTCACGTGCGTCTCGAGCAAAACGAAGACGTAGAACGAGTGGCGCGGTTTATGACCGGCCGCGCGGTTGGTTTGACCCTGGGCGGGGGGTTTGCACGCGCGCTGGCTCATGTCGGGGTTTTTCGAGCGTTTGCCGATCTTGGCGTCGGAATTGACGCAATTGGAGGCTCCAGCATGGGAGCGATGGTTGGCGCGCTGCTGGCGATGAACTGGGAAGCGGAAAGGATCGTCCAGGAAATTTCGGCGGGTTGCGCGAATCCGTATTTTGGAGACCTTACGTTTCCGTTCATCGCGTTCAAGACCGGGAAATCCCTGAGTGCACTGATCCGGAGACTCTTCGCGGACATTCAGATCGAAGATCTCTGGATGCCCTATTTCTGCATTTCCGCGAATTTGAACCGTTCCGAACTCAAAATTCACAGCCGAGGGCCGCTTGCCAGGGCCGTGCTGGCAACGACGCGAGCTCCGGGATTATTTCCACCGGTCGTAGATGAAGGGGAACTGCATGTTGACGGCGGCGTAATCAACAACGTTCCGGTGGACATCATGAAGACGTTCTCAAACGAGGGAATTACCGTGGGTGTAGACATTTCTCCGCCGCATGAACTTTATCCAATCCGCGATTATGGCGACACCGTTTCCGGCTGGCAGGCCTTCTGGAAACGCTTGAATCCATTTTCTAAAAACAGCATCTATACACCAAGCATTCTGCTGGTCATGATTCGCACGCTGGAATACACGGGAATTTCCTATAAGGGATCTCGTCTCAAATATGCGGACATTTACATGTATCCGGAGATGCTGAAATTCAAGCGGACGGATTTTCACCGAGCCTCGGAGATCTTGGATTCCGGTTATGAGACGGCACGCACGACCCTGCTGGAATGGTTATCCCGACCTGGTTCGGCGGAGCGGCGGCCGGATCTAGCCGGGGTTGTTCTCGCGCTAAAGGGCGAAGCTTCCGAAATCAGCCAAGGCAAGATTTCGGAAGTCGAGTGAGCTGCGCCAACACGATCGTAAAGGCAGACAGCCGGAATTTCGAGAGTTCACGGAGCAAAGTACAGTTGCGGCCCTAACTCGTGTATTCTAGCGAAAAGAACTGCTTCCCCACTGCGTGGGCATGAGTGATTCCTCCCAATTGCGACGGCAAAGGGCCGGGAAGTTATGATGAGCAGCACCACGGATCACGGCAATTTGGCAGTTAGCGAAAACGTAGACCTCAATCTTTCCGAAATGCGCCGGCTGTATGACGTGCAACGCGCTGCGGCCGCCATAACTCCCCCCGATCTACAAAGTCGTTTGGAGTCCTTGCGGCGCTTGGCGTCTACACTCGGTCGAAACAGTCCCGCAATCGCCGAGGCCATCTCGGAGGATTTCGGAAACCGTTCTCCTTATGAAACTTTTCTTCTTGAACTGGTGCCGGTTCAGAACGCGATCCGGCATGCCAGGCAGCACCTCTCCAAGTGGATGCGGCCGGAGCGGCGTTTCGTCGCAACGACCTTCAAGCCGGCCAAAGCGTGGATACAATACCAACCGCTCGGCGTGGTGGGTATCATTTCTCCGTGGAATTATCCGTTTTCTTTGGCGGTACTGCCCGTGGTGGACGCCCTGGCCGCGGGCAACAGGGTTTTGCTGAAGCCCCCGGAACTGACCCCTCGCTTTTCCTCTCTCTTGAAGCAACTTCTTGCAGAGATATTTCCAGAGGCAGAGCTCGCTGTCGTTCTTGGCGGACCGAAGGTAGCGGAGGAATTCTGCCGCTTGCCTCTGGATTCTCTAGCCTTCACTGGTTCGACCGCCATCGGGCGGCGTGTTATGGCATTGGCCGCAGAGAATCTAACCCCAGTCACATTGGAACTGGGAGGCAAATCGCCCGCTTTAGTCTGTCCCGACTATGACATCCGCGCCGCCGCGCGAGACATTGCGTTTGGTAAATTGGCCAACTCCGGCCAGACGTGCATCGCTCCGGACTATGCCCTGGTTCCCGAAGCTCTGGTCAGAGATCTTGGCAAAGCGGTGGTTGCCGAGGCCGAAAGACTCTACCCCAGTATTGCTACGAACCCGAATTATGCGTCCATCGTGAGCGACCGCCACTACGATCGTTTGCGCGGGGCAATCGAAGAGGCTCGCGCTAATGGGGCTGAGGTTTTGTCGCACTCCGACCAGACGGCGGGCGTGGAAAGAAAAATCGAGCCCACAGTTGTCCTGCATCCTCCCCCAGAATGCGTCCTAATGCGTGAGGAAATCTTCGGTCCGGTCTTGCCCGTCATCGGTTACAAAACTCTCAATGACGCGATTGCCTTCATTAACGCAAGGGAACGGCCTCTCGCTCTTTATTGCATGACTCAAAAACGTGAATACCGTGAGGCTGTGCTTCAGCGCACAATTTCCGGCGGTGTGACGATAAACGGCACGTTCTTGCACAATGCCCAAGAAGATCTGCCCTTTGGCGGAGTCGGCAAAAGCGGTATTGGCGCCTACCACGGCATTGTTGGATTCCGGCGATTTTCGCATGCTCGAGCCATTCACCAAGTCCGCGTGCTGAACGTGCTCCACTTTCTGTCACCTCCCTACACATGGATCAGCAGGCAGGTGATTCGCTGGCTGGGGAGCCGGCGCGCAGCGGACTCCATTCGAACGTAAATTGGCTTAATGCTTATTCTATTTGTCGCGCATTCCTATAACCCCAATGTCAGGGATGGGAAAGAGCTTCGAGATTTCATCTCTCCGAAAACTCCCTGATCCTCGAATGGCATGTCCGAGGTCTCTGATGGGATTTGGGCACGCACTCTGAACGGTTAAGCGAACAATTTCGCAAAATAGTCGTTCAAGAGGCGGCCATCCGGATCGAACTTCTTTCGCGTTGCCGCGACCAATTTGAGCCGGTCACCAAAGGCTTTCTGCACGATCGTGGGAGTCAGTCCCCAAGTCTGATTCAGCAGGGGTGCTCCATTGCGATCGCTGCAGAATTGATTGAATTCCTCGAGAAACTCTCTCCAACCGGGATTCGCGGTCGAGACCGGATCAATGGACATCACGGGCCCATCGTATGAATACGAAAGAAGCGCTTGCTGATCTTGCGCGATGGTGTAGCCCACGCAAAGCAGATTGATTCGGTATCTTTTCTGGCGATAGTAGTCGGTGCAAAAATTGAAGAACTCGAGCAACACTTTGGGGTATTCGATTTCCGGAAAGGCAAACATGCTGAAGGTGTACCGGCTTCTTCCTCCGACCGGAGGGTAGCGGATGATCTGGTCCGGAGGAATCATGTAATCGCCCCTGACCCGGTGTTCCAGGATGAAGCGCCACGCTCCGTTCAAACAATCTAGAATTGCGTATCTAAGGGAAGCGGGATAAATAAAGCGCTCGACGGCATCTCCGATAAAGGGGCCTGAGACCGCCCATAGTCGATTCCGCATGGCCCAGGCTCGCCGGTTGGGCTTGCCATTGGCGCCCGGATTGTATTCACGAAACTCGACAGTGACCTTGTTGCTCAACGGAAACAAGTACATCATCATCGAAGTGTTGAGTTTCCTCAGTTCGGGGATGCGGTCGGCAAACTCCTCAACATTGAAAGTCCGGTGGAAAACCTTCATAGGCGTAAGAGGACGGATACAAAAAGTGACTTCATAGATAATGCCGAAGGTTCCGTGGCTGGACCTCACCTCCTTCATGAGTTCCGGCTGTTCCGCTTCGGTGACTTCCAGGAGTTGGCCATTCGGCAAGACCATCTTGACGCCGATCACGTAGGACCCGACCTGGCCATATTCACCGTACATCGAACCATCTTTTGTTCCCGCACAAGCCGCGCTCCCGGCAGACAGGCATCCGATTTCAGTGTTCACATGGAATTGCAGGCCGCGGCGTTCCAATTCCTTTGCCAAATCTATATATAAAGCGCCTGCTTCGGCGGTAAGCGTATCGGTCCCGATATGCAGAATGCGATTCATTTTCATCTTAACGAGAGTGCCACCCTCTGCCACACCGCACGGGGAAGTGGAGTGGTTGGAGCCCACGGCTCGGACCGGAGAAGGAAATTGAACTGGATCCGTGAGTATGCGGACGAGATCGTCAGCGGAGTGAGCCTCCGTGACGATCTTCGGATGAGAAATGAGATCCCCGAACCAGTTTCGCACTGTGATCTCGGGCATCAGCAAACCTCTTTGCGATATGTGCTTATGGGAAGAAAAAGAAGCGACGGCAATTCAGACCATGACACCTGGCCCTGCTGCAGATCACTACAACGCATTTTTGCGCCGCTCCACGATATAGTCCGCCTTCACGCCGTTTCTGCTGAACAGGCGCTTCTCGAATTCCGCTTCGTTGGTTTCGAACACGATTGAGTCTGGGGTCACTTCGATCATGCTCTTCATTCGCTGCCTTATGGCCTCTTCGATCTCACTGCGGCCAGCGCCCGGTTCTTCGAGGACGTGGACCTCAATGACATCACGAGAAAAACCGTCGCTTTGGTCCATGTTATCCAGAGTGATCTGAAAGCGCCGCACACCGGGCGTGTCTTGCACCGTGGTAATCAGCAACGACAGATCAACCCGCGTACCCTTCAATTTGGTGAAGTCCTTGTCCGCCCGGCAAATTGGGGAATAGATTCGGGGAAATGTGTAACCGCACTGCTCGCAACGATCCCATCGCATTCCTCCCTTGATGAGGTCGCCCGTCCAGTATCGGATCAACACGGTTCCTCGCCACCCAACGTGACTGAAGACCAGCACCCCCGGCTCCCCCGGCCCGACGGGCCGGTGCGTTTCGGGATCTAGGAGTTCCCAATAATAATACTTGGGGTTCAGATGAATTCCTGCTCCTTCCGCGCATTCGTAAAAGACCCATTTGAGCTCGGTCATTCCGTACGTTTGAATCACTTTCATCGGTTGACGAGCGCCGGCCTCCAGCGCCAAGTTGCGAATGTACTCACGCAATGCATCGCTGATGGGCTCCGCGCCCAGCAACATGCGCCGAAGCTTCGCCAAGGGGCCGACACGCTCCTCCTTTTGAAGTGCAATAGCGCGCCGCAACCAATGGGTCACGTAGGAAGGAATGCCGACCAGCCCTGAGAATCCCCCTTTGGCAAACAGCTCCACCTGACGGTCCGTGGGAATGACAGCGCCGCCAAACGTTTCAAAGCTCGGAGTGCCTGCCCCCAACTTTCCTAGCACGGACGAAAAGAACGCGATGTGAGGTGCGGCCGGCATCAGCGACATCCACCGTTCGCTCCAATCGTGCGGGGGGAAGTTTGGGTTCGGTTGCTTTTCTTGAATGACCAGAGAAGCGAGTTCGCTCACTCGGTCTCGAATGTCAAATAGCGTATACCCAACTGGCGTCGGTTCTCCGGTTGATCCCGTGGAGGAGTGGAAGTGAATCGGTAGCCACTCGAGCTGCCCGCGGCGCCGGATTTTTTCACGCAAAGTAGGATGGCGTACAGCCAAGCTAAAATCGCGGGGACGGTTGAGTGTCGCCTGAAGCCCGTATTTTAAAATAGTCCTCCACTTCAGTGCTTCAGTGCCATAACCATCCGGAAGGGATGGTCCCCCGGGTACGTGCGGTTGCATGATAAGCAGGCTTGGATTCGCGCGTAATTGGTCCTTGTAGAGGAGAGGCACGGAAAGCAAATCGGCGCGCGTTCGAAGCTTTTGCAACGAAATGCCTTTCTCGCGGTACAGACGTCGAAGGTATGGGTGATATTTTCCGACGTATTCGCGAAGGTAAATGAACAGTCGCTCAAGGGCCAGCGCCTGCTGCCTGCCGGGCTCAGCATCGTAGAAATTCATTCGTCCTTCCCGGCCTCGCGGAGCGAAACCTGATGCCGCTGTTTTCCCCACTGTGTCGCTATCGCAAACTCGATCAGGTTGCGAAAATAAGTGCGCACGAGCGGCGGCCTCAGACCCAGTGGCTCCAGAGCCGCTCGCGCCTGGCGGACATCGAAGCGCGCCCGATAGGAGAGGTACGGCACGTAGACGTGCGCCTTGCGAAGCGCCTCGCGCTTTTTGCCCCAAGTCACCGCGTAGATCAGAGGTTTGACAAAAGCCAGAAAGACCTTCGGGTTCACCAAGAGGGGACGCCGGATACCCATGACTTCAACAGCCAGATCGAGGAATTCCGAGACCGTGCAGCAACTATCGGGTCCGGCAGCAATATGAAAGCTTTTGCCGCGTTGCGCCGGATCGCCGCTTAATGCTTCCACGGCGGCCGCGGCGTAATCCACTGGTACGATGTCAACAACTCCCCGTGGGTCTGCAGGAGCGATCCAAAACATTCCACGCGACAGCATCTTGAGCGGCCAGTACATAACATTAAAGCTGGACGTCTGTCCTGTGCGCGAATCGCCCACGACCATACTCAGGCGAAATATCGAGACCGGCAGAGTACCCCGCCTTGCTCGCACATTCCGTTCGGCTTCGGCTTTGCTCTGCTCGTAGGTGCTCCAAAAGCCGGATTTCTCATCCAGTTCTTCTTCGCCGATCAAACCTTCGCGCCTGCCGGCAACCATAACGGTACTGAGGTAATCGAACGCCCGTAGAGATCCTCTCCGGCAGGCCTCTTCCGCCAGTTGCAGCATCTGCATCGTGCCGGCGACATTGATGCGCCTTGCTTCTTCAATCGGCAAACTCCAGCTTACGTTTGCCGCCCCATGAACGATCCTTGTCGTCTCTGCAGCAAGTGCCTCCCATCTGGCCTTGTCGAGACCCAATCGGTCGCTCGTGATATCCCCGCGCAGCGCCGACACGCGGGAGCGTTCCTCCTCGGTCAAACCATGATGGGAAAGCTCGTCGAGAGTCTCGGATAGCCGTTTGGCCGCGATTGCGTCGCTCTGCCCCCGTATGACGCAGATCACCCGAGCGCCAGTGTTTTGTAACATCCGGGCCAGAAGCTCACGTCCAACCGCACCAGTCGCGCCGGTTAGTAGGATCACTTGGTTCCCGCTGTTGTTCATTTTTTCCAGAGAGATTGCCGCAGCATGCCGCCGGAAGCCCCCAATTAAGCCTTTCCGGCGAGCTTGGCCAACCACCAGCGCAGCCCCACGAACAGAAACCGCCAGTCCTTGAAAAACTCAGGGGGCTTTCCTTCGAATGCATGGCCGACAAATTGGAAGGTCCAACCCAGTACGAAAAGTCCGACAACAAGAATCCAGGCTGTCTTGTGCCACAGCGCCAGCGGGATGAGAAGCACGGAGATCGCAATCATGGGAATCCCAACCGTATGGCAGGCCCGGTTAACCGAGTTTTGATGGCCCGCGGAATACTCAGCGATCCATTCGCTCCATGTTCGATTTCCCAGCATGGTTCCTCCATCCCATGAAGATTAATTATGTTTGTTGGGCGCTCGGCCCTGGAATTCCACGCTCTCCCGCGAACCGGTTTGCATCTGAGACGACTCTCCACAGCAGTTGCGGTAAGCCAAGGAACGGCTTGAGCATAAATTGGCCTCTCTGGCGCTTGGTCAAAATGCTTCGAATGAAAAAGTGCAGCCGAATCTGTTGGTACCAAGGAATGCTCGGCATAAGGTGGTGAGACAAGTGGCACGGCTGTCCCCAGAACCCGCCGCCCACCAAAAGGCCCCAAAAGCCAATGCCAAAGCTTCGCGCTCCGTTGCGGTTTTCCAACGGCATCAGATTATGTTCGGTAAATTGGCGCAGTCGATCCACGTAAAACCCGAAATGGGGCATGAACACCAGCATCGCCAGAAGGACGAACGTCAAACCGAAGGAGCGGTACAGAAGGTAGGCGTACACGGCGTTGTACAAGGCACTCAAACAACCTGAAATGACCCTGCTTTTTGTGTAAGTCAGCGGCCGATGGATCAGAAAATCGCTGAAATTCACAAATGCGGCCAGGGGCAGAAATGTCAGCCAGTAGCGATGAGGAATAACGAAGTTTAGGAATTCGGAATCGTGCTCAGTACCAAATTTCGCGTGATGTGCCATGTGGCACTCCGAGTAGTAATCCGGTTCTCCAGCCGCGATCCGGCACAAATTTCGGGCCACAAGTTGAGCCCCTCTCGCTACCGAACCCGTCCCGCAGAAGATCAAGTTGTGGGCTGCACCCTCATGCAGAGAAAATAAAACCATTGAATACATCAACCAGCTGTGCGCACTTCCCACTATAGCGCTGGCGATTAGGATCCAAAGAAAACTTTCCTTCCGCGCCCCTGCGAGAAACAAGTGGGGCAAGGCTAGTAGAACTAAACCATCCGTCACCAGTATGAAAGCAATGAGAGTCCCATTAATCAGGTTATGGGCGATGAGATGATTCTTGAACCATCTGAACAACTCCCTGCCACGATCCATGATGAGCTTCAATTGCTGAGGGCTAAGCTCCTCAAAGCCACGAGCGGTGTCGTAGTCACAAGCTAAGCGGAATTCTTCCGGATGGAGTCTCATGCCGTTGCCAACCTGCCCCGGCGCCACAATTTCGGAAGACTATAACGCAAACGTTTTGCTCCATCAATCCCCAGGCCGGCTGCGCCGAAGCCGTGGACGTCCAGCCCAGAGTTGGGCTTATCCATGTAGACGAGAGTCCGACGCCAGTGGTTCGCTAATGGTAACTGAACAGTTCGCGCTGACCTATTCTCATAAGTTTGGTTTAGCCACTCTGCCCGGTACCCGGGGCGATTGCCTAGCCGGCTTTGAAGATCGGGAAAGTCATCGGCCCCCTTTCGCCTCCGGGGAGATTATAGAGATCAGACGCGAGCGGTTTCAAATGAGGAGGAGTGGCTGGTGCGGAGGAGAGCGGCAACAAGATCGTAAAGCGCGGGAGCGCTGCAGACTTCGTAGTAAGCATGCGACGAAGGACCGCCGATTTTGCCGTCGGCAAGAAGCTGCTTAGCGAGTCCCTTGCGGAGGACAAGCAATTCGACGGATTCGCCCATGGGGACTTCGCCGTAGTAGAGGCTCGCGTTTTCCTTGCCCCAGGGAAAATCAAGCTTCGTTTCGATAGACTCAAGGGAGATTTCTTCGGCAAGTTTCTGAAACCCTTCTTCGTTCAGCTCGACCCCATTCATGTTGTAGCGGACGAGAAATTCGTCCAGTTCCTCGGCGGAAGCGCCCTCCATGGTCTGAAGGAAATGGAAGACGGAAAAATTGGTGCGCTGTTTGGCGAGCATGCGGCGCGCGAGTTTGGTGCAACCGGAAAGGCGGTCAGAGAGATTCAAGGCCTTGGAGATCATGATCCGCGAGTCGCCGTCGGTCCAATAAGTCGGCGCAGAACCCTGAAAAGCAACGCCGACCCCAATTTCGAGAGCGGGGAGCTCGCTGGCCCTCGCGCCATCGTTGTAGGAATTGCAGACGGCAAGAATCTGGCGAGCCAGAACACAGGCTTTGGCCACGGGCCTGGCGTACGCGCGGCTGGACTCCGTTTCGAAGATCGCCAGGACGATTGCATCGCCCTCAATAAAGACTTTCTTCGCTGAGTAGCGTTCCAGAAGCTTTTTCACCGGCTCGTGAAGATTGAGGCTGAAATGGGATGCGGGACTCAGGCCACGGGCGAGCAAATCCTGGGTCATTTTTGTCGAGCCGCGGACGTCCGCCTTGATGATGACATGGGAAACGACGAGATCCTGCTGCGGCCGCGCTTCGTCCTGCAGGACGCATTCATACAGGCGGTTGTTCATCCGGGAGAGTTCGCGGGCCTGCTCCGTAGTGACCAGATTGATGCGTTCCATGCAGGCATAGAGGTGGTCCGCGTCGCGCTGATCGCGGTGCAGGCGCAGAAAATCTCCGGCGAAACGAAGCACGAACGCTTCGAGCTCGTCGCGCGAGTAGCGCCGGATTTTCCGGGAAAGTTCCTCGATCGGTTTTGGAGACAGACGCCGCGCCGGAACTTGCTTCAGGACCTGCTCAACGCGCTTTAATTCATCCTTGGACACCACCGCCTTGCGCAACTGCTGAAGATGGACAGGAGGATGAAACTGGGCGGCGATGGTCTGAATCTCGTATCCCGCAAGAATGTGGTCAAGCGCTTCCTGCTGCTCGAGGCGGTCCGTGAGCTGCGAGAGCATTTGAGCCCGCTTGTCCTGCGTCGAATTCGGGGGACCAGAAGCATCAAACAGCCGGCGGGCATTTTCCGGATCGTTGAGGTAATCCCCGAGGCGGCCTTTGTGATTTTTCAGGAAATAGTCAAGCTTCTGCTTGGCCGCGTCAATTTGCGGGCCGAGTTCCTCGAGCTTGTATTGTTGATGCTTCAGGCGCAGTTCGACGTCGCTGAGGCCTGCTCGTAGATCCGAAGGGTCCGTGGAGTTAAGGAATTTGTTGAAAAAACTCTCACCGCGATCCAGCTTTCGCCGAAGGAGTTCTTTCTGCTCCTCGAGGCTGACAATTTCATTGCGCATAGACTGCGCGTGTTCGAGAAGGGCGTTGTAAGCCTTCTGGGCTTCGTCATGGGCCGGATCATCCGAAACCACCACGCCAGCCTGATTCAAAAATTCCTGAAAGAGGGCATCCATGGCCTCAAAGCGATCGGGATCGCGCACATAATTCCCGAGCAGAACATAATGGTCCAGAAAGTAGAGATCGTCCTTGCCACCATCGAGGAAGATCAAACGGCTTTTAAGCAAGTCGTAATACCCGGCAAAATCCTCTCCGAAGAGAGCGCGGCGCGCCTTGACGATGACGTTTTCCTCAAGGTCAATCACCATCTGCGCGATCTGTTGGCCCACCTCCCGTACCACGCTCCGCCGCGCGGACTGCAATTCGCTCAGGCGCGCTTTGATCACGTGGGCTTGCTGGCTGCGTTCGAATTGCTCGCCGCGCTGGCGAATCCATTCCTTGCCCTCGAGGATCAGGTCCGCGAACTGGTTCAGGATTTCGGCGGCCAGAAATTTCAGAAGAGCGAGGCGGAAGAGTAAGTCAATCTCTATGTTTTTCTGATACTTCGCCTGGGTTACGGCGCTCTGCATCATGTCCCCGAGGAGCTTGCGAAAAAACGCGCCGTCGGGGGCGCGCGAAGACCGCAATTCGATTCCGGAGAAATATGTCGCGCTGGTGCTTTGCCGGATGATGTCAAACAAATAATCTTTGGCTACCTGGACGAATTTAGGGCTGAGGAAGACGTCATGGTGGATATTGTCCACACCAATCGCCAACGATCCCATGGGGAGGGTGAGGTTGTAGCTCTTCAGCTCGATTTGCGCCGCTTCGCTGGCAGCGGGCGTGAATAGCTCATTGACCATGCGATCCGCCGGAACCCACTTTTTCCAAGCTAGCAGCCAGGGTGTCAGGCGGCAAGAGAGCGGAGGTACTGCGTAACCAGAGAGTTAGCGCACCACCCCTCAGACTCAACTGAGGCGTATACGGCGCGTATCTCCGCCCAAATGTTCGAGTTGGATGCGAATTTCCGGCCAGGGCGAAGGTAAGGGGAAACGCTCGGACCATTCCAGAATCACCACCGCAGGGTCTGAAAAGACGTCTTCCAAGCCGAGAGTCTCAAAATCGTGGAACTTCTCGATGCGGTAAAGGTCCACATGGTAGACCTTTGTTTGTCCACCGTACACATGAACCAGGGTAAATGTCGGGCTAGTGACGTCGTGTTCCCGAGCTGCCCCCAAACCGCCTGCGATGCCTTTCGTGAGCGTAGTTTTGCCGCTTCCCAGATCACCGCAGAGCCGAACCAGAACGGGCGGATGCAATCGCGCCGCAAATTCTCTTCCCCATTGAATGGTTTCCTCGGCGGAATGGGTGATGATCTCTTCAGCCACCGCAACGAATCCTTTCAATCAGCGCTGCTCGTGCTTGAGGCAAAGAGGCAGCAACCTCTCCGGCCAGGACGCCGGAATCTTCGCCTTGAGGGCCGCGGAGTTCCCCTGCCGATCCGTGAAGGTAGATTCCGAGCGCGAGTACGCGCAACCAATCCCGGGTCCCAAACTGGGCGGTGGCAGCGGCGAGAACGCCGGTCAATACGTCGCCTGTCCCACCTTTCGCGAGGGCCGCGTTTCCCGTGGTGTTTAGCCAGATTTGCCCGTTCGGAGCGGCTAGTACGGTGTGGAAACCCTTTAGGATGACGTGGGCATTCCATTTTTTGGCTGCTTCCAGCGCCACGCGTGCACGTTCTGCCTGCACGGCAGCGCTGGAGGTGCCCAGTAAGCGCGCCATCTCTCCCGGATGAGGGGTGACCGCCAGAAAATCCGATTTTCGTTGGCGCAATAGGTCCGCTTTACCGGCAAATGCATTCAAGCCATCTGCGTCCAGGATGACCGGCAACGGCGCTTCCCGTACCACTCCGCGGATGAAGTCCTGAGTCTCCGGTTCGGTGCCGAGTCCCGGCCCCACCGCGAGAACAGTCTTCCCTTGGCCAGCGCGCGCTAACCTGCCGTCGAGCATATTGACTCGGGCGACCGTTCCTGCCGGAGTAGAGGCCATCGCCTCGGTCATCAGCTCCGGTTGCGCGGAGGCCACCATGGGCAAAACGACATCCGGCGTCGCGATGGTGGTCAGGCCTGCTCCCGCACGCATGCAACCCAGCCCTGCCAGTATGGCCGCGCCGGATTTTCCGCGTGAGCCGGCAATAATCAGCACATGGCCGAACGTGCCCTTGTGAGACTCGGCCGCGCGCAGAAGCGGCATCCAGGCAAACTCTTCGGGTCCCGCCCAGCGGATCGGACTGTGGCCAATCTCTTCAATGAGTTCGGCGGGAGAACCGATGCTCCGAACGTACAGACGGCCGCAGGACCCTGCGTCTTTGGAAGTGAGCTGGCCAATTTTCGGAGCCGTAAACGTGACCGTGGCATGCGCCCGCAGAACGGGTCCTTCGGCAGCCTCGCCATCCGAAGGAAGTCCCGACGGAGTATCCACCGACAAAATTGCAGGCGCACCGGGGCTCGTGGCTTCACACGAATAGCGATTGAGGTCTTCTATCACGCGGGCCATCAGGCCGCGGGCGGGCCCATGCAGGCCGGTCCCGAGAAGCGCATCCACAATCACTCCGGCAGCGGCGATCTCCGGCCAGACCTTCTCCCAATCACGTTCGGTTCCGAGAACCTTGGTCTGTCCGCCGAGTTCTTGCCATCGCAGAAAGTTTTCCGCAGCGTCTCCTCGCAGATCCGTCGGAGTCGCAAATAGATAGACACGTACAGTGGAAAATCCATCGGCCTGCAGAAACCTGGCTGCAACGAAGCCGTCTCCGCCGTTGTTCCCTTTGCCGCAGAGGACGCATATGCCCCTGCCGCGAGCTGCCGAGTATAGGAAAGGAACTCCGCATAATGCGGCTGCCACACTCTTTCCGGCAGCTTCCATCAATTGCGCGCTGGGAATACCGAAACGATCCGTTGTTAAACGATCCACTTCGCGCATTTCTGCGCCGGTCAACGCTTTCATGAGAGCACCTGGAGCGGCCGGTCAGAGCATCCAGCCGCCGCTCACATTCACGATTTGTCCTGTGATGTATTCGGCTTCTTCCGAGGCGAAAAATGCCACAGCGGAGGCCACGTCTTCCACAGTGGGAGGGCGGCCGATGGGGAAGCGCGCGTCGCGAATCCTGCGCGCCTCATCCAGACTCAAGGCCTTTTCATCAATGCTCGAAGGATTCACTATGTTCACAGTGATTCCGTTCTTGGCCTCTTCAAGCGCAAGGGAACGCGATAGCGCGACGACCGCGGCCTTGGCCGCCGCGTATGCGGAAATCTTGGCCTGGCCGAAGGCACGCTCCGCGCCTACCGCGCCCAAATTGATGATGCGTCCCCAGCGTCCTCGCCTCATGTGTGGCAACACGGCGCGGCTCACGTAAACCACACTCATCAGGTTGGAATCGAAAATATCCTGCCAGTCCTCCAGGGAACCTTCCGCAAGAGTGCCCCAGCGAAAGTCGCCGACGTTGTTTACAAGAATATCCAGCCTTCCAAAGCGATCCGTGACGGTCTTGACGAGCTGCTCGGCTCTTCCCGCAACGGTGATATCGGATTCGATCGCCACGCAGTCGGCACCGATTGCTTGAAGCAGTCGTAGAGTATTTTGCGCTTCCGATTTATTCGAGCGATAGCCAACGGCGACACCCGCGCCCAGTTTGGCGAGCCGTAGTGCGATTCCCCTGCCAATTCCCCGCGTCCCCCCCGTCACCAGGGCTACCCGATTTCGCAACGGCATTCCCACCCCTCGTCAATCGCAAAGCAGCTCTGCCGGACAGTATAGCCCACCCTTCGACTGCCAACTATCCCAGGCGCGCCACAACCACCGTCATGTCGTCGGCTTGTTGCGGCGTGCTGGCCCATTCTTCCGCGGCCTGCATGAGTCCGGTAGCCACATCCTTTGGTGTCTCATTCTCGAGGCCCACTGCGGCCTCCTTGAGCCGTTGAATTCCGAACTCCTCGCCATATACGTTCTCAGGTTCAACAAGACCGTCGCTATATCCGATCAGCAAGGCGCGAGGAGGCAAAGTGAGGGAGCCTTCCTCAAATGGATAGTCCTCGACGACTCCCAAAACGATTCCTCCCTTATCCAACACCTGGACCGTCCCGTTGGCGATGCAAAAAGAAGGCAGATGCCCGGCGTTGGTATAGCGCAGTGAGCGTGTCGCGCTGTCAAAAACAGCGATAAAAAATGTGGCGAAGCGATCGTCGCCCGTGTTTCTGACCAGGTGCTTGTTCAAGCGCGCCACGAGTTCCGCCGTGCTGAGGCTTGCGCTTCCGTCGGCAAGAATCAAGCTCCGCAAAGATGCTTGCAGGCTGGCCATCAGCAGAGCGGCGCTGATTCCCTTCCCCGAAATATCCGCGATGGCAATGGCCAGGCTCGTCGGGCTCAGTTGGATGAAGTCGTAATAATCGCCGCTCACGGTCCGCGCCGCGTTGCAGATCGCTTCGATTTTGACTCCCGGAACCTTCGGGAATTCCTGCGGAAAAAGCTGGTTTTGAACTTCCCGGGCGATAGATATCTCATTTTCCAGCTTATGGCGCTCTCTCTGTTCTTCCAAGAGAGTGCTCACCGATTCGATCATGCCGTTGAAAGATTTGCCCAGCCGGCCAAGCTGGTCGTTGCGGTCCACTCGGACTCGGTAGGAATAATCCCTGGCCTGAACGTGTTGCGTGGCTTTGTAGAGGTCGTCCACTCCCCGCGTGATGCGCCGGGTCATCACGATCCCCGTGATCAGCGCAGCAAGCTCCAGGAGCGCGAGAATGATGGCCACTGCGATAAAGCCCAGGTAGTTCAAGTAACCCAGATCCCCTAACGAGCTGAAGATCTTGCGATTCAGATGGGAGGGCCGCGCGATAAACTTGGCGACCACCGGGTAGGATCGTGCCACTGTTCCATCCGGCAGGAGCCGCACGGCCGCAAAGCGCGAGACTCCGCTGACGATAGGATCCAAAAGAGTGGCAGGAAGGATCGGAGTCAGCCTGGTACTCGACCGGATGGATTCCACCGATTCGTAATACTTGTCCCCCACGGGATACACCACGCCCGGACGAGCGCCGCCGGTGTAAGGTTCCACAACGTCAAAGAACACCGCATCCAAATCTGGCGCAAGTGTCGCCAGGAACTCAGGCGTCAATGGCACAGTCAGTTTCACAACAAGCTCGCCGCGGCTTGTCTGGACTGCGTCCAAGGCTACCAGGTCAACTCGCTTGCCTTCTTGGATGAGACCGGAGAACTTTGTGCGTTCTGAACCTGCCACGCGGGCAAGTAACGCAGGATCTGCCGGAAATTCAATCTGCAGACCCGGCAGCCGGGCATCGAGAACTTCGTGCTCCTGCTCCGAGACGATTTTTTCTACGTCGGTGCGGTGGAGATTACCCTTCTCAGACCGCAGCGCAGCCGCGATCTGTTCCGCGCCGTCGGCGATCAAGTCCGTGCGCTTTTGCACGTCCTCGTAGAGCAAATATCCACCCAACTGGGTATAGAGAATCATGGCTGCCTGGACGGACAGAAGCACCACCAGCAGGACCGGGACGAGCGCCACAAACAGGTAAGCCACAATCAGGCGGTTGCGCAGACTCCACAGAAGCCGCTGGCTCCACAAGCTCATCAGGCGGGCAAGCAGGTAGATTCCCGCGAGGAGAGCCAGAAATTTTGCAAAGCTGAAAGTTCCTCCCGACAATCCGGAAAGAATGAGCACTACCCCTCCAGCGACGAACAACAGGGCAAGGATGTCCGGCCAGGACAAGCGTTGCCGAAGGGCTCTGAGATTGGAACGAAGTGCCGACATGAGCAAAACGCAAACTAAAAGTCTAATTTACCTGAAGGAGCAGCCGCTGACGAGCAGCGTAATGCCGGGGCGCACACCCACCGGCGAAGGTAATGCGCTCCACGCGGGCATCTACTTTACTTTGCCGCGGCGTTCCGCACCTTGCTATGCTTCACGCTGTAGGTGAAGTAGATGATTAGACCTATGATGAGCCAGACAACCAACCGGATCCACGTGAGAAGCTCCAGCCCAGCCATTAGACCGAAAGAAACGATGATGCCCAGAATGGGCACAACGGGCACCCAAGGAGTCTTGAACGGCCGCTCCAGGTCGGGTCTCCTGACTCGAAGGATCCATACGCCTGCGCAGACGATGATGAAGGCAAGCAGCGTGCCGATGCTCACAAGTTGGCCGAGATCTCCAATCGGCACGAGCGACGCCACGACTGCCACGCAGACTCCCACAATCCCGGTGGACTTCCACGGAGTACGGAATTTTGGATGGATCTCGCCAGCCCACTTCCACAGCAGTCCGTCATTCGCCATTGAATAAAAAACGCGCGACTGCCCGAGCAACATCACCAGCATCACGGTGCTCAAGCCTGCGAGCGCTCCCGCGTTGACCACATAGCTTCCCCACTTCACTCCCGTTTCGCGGATCGCCAGCGAGACTGGCGCTCCGATATTTAGACGCGAGTAATGCACCGTGGCAGTAAGCAGGCCGGAGACCAGGATATACAGAATCGTGCAGATGATCAGTGAGCCAAGAATGCCGGTGGGCATATCCTTTTGCGGATTGCGTGCTTCTTGTGCGGCCGTGGACACCGCGTCAAATCCGATGTAAGCGAAGAAGACGACTCCCGCGCCTCTTAGAACTCCGCTCCACCCGTACGAGCCGAAATGTCCCGCATTCGGTGGGAGAAAGGTGGTCCAGTTTTCATGCGCCAGATGGCGATGTCCAAGCACAAACGCGGCAGCAACAACGATAAACGTGAGTACCGCAATCAGTTTCACGAATACAATGCCGGTATTGAAGTTCGCCGATTCTCGTATGCCGATGATTAAAATGATGGTGACTGCGATCACAGCCAGGAACGCCAGCAGATTAAACTTCGCCGTGGCTTGCGGAGACGCGGCCAATTGTGCTGCGCTTAACTTCAAGGTGGTTACAGGCGACCATCGGCCGTCGAAGAAGACCCATTTCGCGCCGGGCACATCACAGATCTGCGGCGGCAGATTGATTCCGTAGTCCTGAAGGAACGCAACAAGGGTGCTGCTCCAGCCGCTGGCGACTGTTGCCGCGCCAAAGGCATACTCCAATATCAAGTCCCACCCGATGATCCAAGCGACAATCTCTCCCAGCGTCGCGTATCCGTAGGTGTATGCCGATCCCGCAATCGGGATCAGCGACGCGAACTCCGCATAGCACAATCCGGCGAACGCGCACCCCACTCCCGCAAGGACGTACGACAGCATGATCGCCGGCCCCGCGTACAACGCCGCCGCCGAGCCCGTAAGCACAAAGATCCCGGCCCCAATAATCGCTCCGATCCCCAGTGTCACCAGATTGATGGGTCCGAGTGCTCTTTTCAGGCTGTGCTCGCTGGTATCCCCAGCCTCCGTCATCAGCACATTGATCGGTTTGGTCGCGAACAAACCATTACCCATGCAATTCCTCCTCTAAATTCGGCTTGCGTGTGTGGCTGAAACCAATCCGGCCCGGAACGGAACCTGGCACTCGTTTCGCCGACGACAATGGCGTTTCTCAAGTCGCTTTGTCGCGAACACCAGAAACACTCGACCACAGCCAGTACACCGGCACACCCAATAACACGATGACCAACCCCGGCCATGTGGTCTGCGTTTCATACAAGAGCATAACCAACATGATGGCCAGCGCCGCGATGATATACAACAACGGCACAAACGGATAGCCAAAAGCCTTGTAGGGGCGCGGCTCTTCCGGCCGGCGCTTTCGCAGGACAAAAATGCCTGCGATCGTCAAAACATAGAAAACCAAAACAGAAAAAATGACGTAGTTGATAAGGTCGCTGTATAGATTTCCATACGTGCCGTCAGGGTTTCTTGTGCGCAAGAGAATCAAGACGGTGATCCAAATGCCCTGCAGCACAAGAGCGATGCCGGGCACGCCGCGTTTGTTCAATTTTCCGGTAGATTTGAAAAACAGCTTGTCCTTGGCCATGGCATACACCACGCGCGAGCCCGCCAGGATCAGCCCATTGTTGCACCCGAACGTGGAAACAATGATGGCACCAGCCATAACGGCTGCACCTGCGGGCCCAAAAATCGCATTCAGCGCTGCGGTTGCCACTTTATCGTCGGGAGCGTTTTGGATCTGCGCCAAAGGCAAAGCAAAAAGATAGGCGAGATTCGCGAGGCAATAAAGCGAGATGACGATGATGGTGCCCAAGGCCATCGAGAGAGCAACGTCCCGTCTGGGATTCTTCACTTCCGCCGCTGTGAACCCAATGTTGTTCCAGGCGTCCGCAGAGAAAAGCGACCCTACCTGCGCCACTCCGAATGCGACAAACAGCCCGAACCAGCCGCTCGACGACGTGACGGTTGGCACGATCCCACGAAGAAACCCCGCGCCGGGCGAGATTTCATGCGCCCCGCGAATCGCCCAGAGGCGCGCGAAATTATCCACGATGGCCGCATGATTCCGGGCTACAAAGACGCCCAAAACGATCAAGCCGATCAAAGCCAAGGTTTTGGCGCTCGTGAAAATGTTCTGAATCAGTTTTCCCAGCCGCACGCCCAGCGTATTCAAGAAGGTCAGGAGAGCGATCATCAACACGCCCACCAGTTGCTGAACGGAGAGGCTGATGGCGTACTTCGATCCAAGATTGATCGGGTGAATGACCCACGCCTGCGCCGAAATCGAAGGGCAAAATACGCCCAGATACCGCGCGAATCCAATGGCGACGGCCGCGATAGTTCCCGTCTGGATTACGAGGAAAAGCGTCCAGCCGTACAAGAAGCCCCACAGCGGTGAATACGCTTCACGAAGATAAACGTATTGCCCGCCCGCGTGCGGAAACATTGCCGCCAACTCGCCGTAGGAAAGCGCTGCGGCAATGGTAAGAATTCCGGTGATAACCCACGTTAGAAGCAGGCCGCCCGAAGAGCCGGTCTGCCGAGCAATGTCTGCGGAAACGATAAAAATACCGGAGCCGATCATCGAGCCCACGACGATCATCGTGCCGTCGAAAAGCCCGATGGCCTTTACAAATCCATGCTCGTTTTTGGAAGCTTCCGCGACCGGAAGAGCCGAGTCTGCCATGAGCGAGGTGCCTCAGCCTGCCGCAGCAGATGGTGCTGCGGTCAGCAAGTGCAGAAATTGTTTTGCGCGCGCTCCGGGATCGTGAGCATGCAGAATATCGCTGATGACCGCCACTGAATCCGCCCCTGCTTGGATGACTTCCGACGCTCGCTCTAGTGTAATTCCGCCGATCGCCACGATCGGCTTGTCTGTTAGTTCTCTGACTTCCTTCAGTAAACCCGTGCCCACCGCTGGATCGGGTCGCCGCTTGGATGACGTCCCGAAAATCGGGCCCACAGCGATGTAATCCGCGGAAGACTCTGCCGCTGCCTGAAATTGCACTCTGCCATGCGTCGAAACGCCGACCCACTTGCCCGGACCCAGCACCGCGCGTGCTTCGTTTGCTCCCAGGTCCTCCTGGCCCACGTGGACGCCGCTTGCGTCCGCCAGATGCGCCACATCCGGACGGTCGTTCACAAAAAACAATGCTTCCTTCGTCTTCAGCATCACCGCCAGCTCTCGCGCACTTTGCACCATTTCCCTCGGCGGGGCGTTCTTGTTGCGGTACTGCAACAGGCGCACACCCGCGTTCAACATCTGCTCCGCAAATTCAAGTTCCGGGTATGGCGACTGTTCGGCGTCCAATATCACATACAGCCTGGGCAGCACAAGACGCATTGGTGTCTATTTTCCGTTTGTTCCCAGCAATCTTTCGATGAAGTGCGTGTCCAACTTGCCGGCCGCGAATTCCGGATCGGAGACGATCCTCCGGTGCAGAGGAATGGACGTTTTGATCCCTTCGATCACGAACATTTCGAGCGCCCGTTTCATTCGTCCGATTGCTTCGGCACGGTCGCGGCCCTTCACGATGAGTTTCGCGATCATGGAATCGTAAAACGGCGGAATCACTGCATCGGCATAGGCTGCAGAGTCCACCCGAACGCCTGTTCCTCCCGGCGCCTGAAACGTTGTGATCCGTCCCGCGGAGGGTACAAACGTCTCAGGGTCTTCTGCATTGATCCGGCATTCGATGGCGTGTCCACTAAAGTGGATTTCGCCGGTGGCATCCTCCATCCTCTCGCCGGCGGCGATGCGGATTTGCGCTTTGATCAAGTCCACTCCGGTCAGCAATTCCGTCACCGGGTGCTCCACCTGGATCCGTGTGTTCATTTCAATGAAATAGAGCGCGCCAGCCTGGTCCATCAGGAACTCCACAGTCCCCGCGTTCGTGTAGCCCACCTTTTGCAGCGCCCGAACGACTCTGTTTCCCATGTCGCGCCGCAGTTTGGCATCCACGGCCGATGAAGGGGATTCCTCTACCAGCTTCTGGTGTCTCCTCTGGATGCTACACTCGCGCTCGCCAAGATGAATTACCTTGCCATGCTGGTCTCCCAGCACCTGGAATTCGATGTGCCTCGGATGTTCCAGGAATCTCTCCGCATAAACATCCGGTGTGCCGAAAGCCTGTTGGGCCTCGCTCCGCGCGGTCTGGTAGGCGGATAGCAGATCCTGATGCTTGCGCACGATCCGCATTCCCCGGCCGCCGCCGCCCGCCACAGCCTTCAGGATCAGCGGGAATCCTATGTTCCCGGCTTCCCTGGACAACTGTTCTTCGCCTTCGATCGCCCCTTCGCTGCCGGGGATGGTTGGAAGGCCTGCGGCCTTCATTTCCCGGCGCGCCCTGTCCTTTTCCCCCATCATTTCGATCACTTCCGGCCGCGGCCCGATGAAAGTGATCTCGGACGCTTCGCAGACCTTCGCGAAGTTGGCGTTTTCGGAAAGAAATCCGTAGCCGGGATGGATAGCGTCAACGTTGGTGATTTCGGCTGCGCTGATCACCTGGGGAATATTGAGATAACTTTCGCTACTCCGCGCCGGACCGATGCAAACAGCTTCGTCCGCGAAGCGCACATGCAGTGAATTCCGATCCGCCTCCGAATACACGGCCACGGTGGAGATGCCCAGCTCTTTGCACGCGCAAATGACCCGCAGAGCGATCTCCCCGCGGTTGGCTACCAGAATCTTGTTGAACATGGCTCCCGGAACCGGTCATTTCTTCCGGCTAGGTCGGATGCCGAACAGCGGCTGGCCGTATTCCACGGGCTGGCCGTTTTCCGCGAAGATGCGCAACACTTCGCCGCTGAGGTCGGACTCAATCTCGTTCATAAGTTTCATTGCTTCCACAATGCACAAGGTCTGGCCAGCCTCCACATACGCCCCGATTTTCACAAACGGTCCCGCTCCTGGACTCGGCGAAGCATAAAACGTTCCCACTATGGGCGACTTAACCAGGTGCAGATCTTCCGAACCACGCACTTCGAAGCCCGGTTCCGTCGTACCGGCCTCTCCGCCGCCGGATGCGCCTGCCGAAGCCAGCGGCGAACCCGGCACAATGATCTCCGGCAAGTGCACGGGACGTTGCGCCAAGGCTGTTCCTACCGAAGGTTTCTTCAGCCTGAGGCGAAAGTCTCCACGCGTGTACTCGAACTCCTCGAGGTTGTGCTCATTCATCATCCGAAGGAGCCGCTCGATCTGTTCGATTTCAGGTCCCTCAGACGCTTTGCGCCCGCTTGACTTCGAAGGCTGTTTTCGTTTCATTCCCGTTTTAGAGCTCGATGAGTTCCCGCGAACCGCGGGTCAGGACTTCCGTTCGCTTCTCGCGGATGGCAACGTCGTCTTCAATGCGGATTCCCCCCGTGCCTTCCACATAAACTCCCGGTTCGATCGTAATCACATTGCCCGCTTGCAGCCGTCGCTCCTGTCCCTTGGCTACCCGCGGTTCTTCGTGAACTTCTAGGCCCAGGCCGTGTCCCGTGCTGTGAACAAAATACCGGTCCAATTTAAACCGTGCCAGGACCTTCCTGGCCGCCTGATCCACTTCTCCGCACGTCACTCCCTCCCGGGATGCGGCTATGGCAGCCGCCTGCGCCTCCTGGACGCCCCGGTACCAACTCCGGACTCGCTCAGAAGCTTTTCCTACAAACACCGTGCGGGTAATGTCACTGCAGTAGTGACCAAGTATAACACCCAGGTCCAGGACGACCAACTCATTTTTCTTCAAGCGTTTGGCCGTTGGCCGAGCGTGGGGTAATGCCGAGCGTGTCCCGAAGGCAACGATGGTTTCGAACGCCGGTCCGGACGCTCCGCGCCGCCTCATCTCGTACTCAATCTCCGACGCTACTTCCAATTCCCGGACGCCGGGCTTGAGCAGCTTGAGGGCTGACTGAACCACCGCACTCGCCAAAAGCGCCGCCTTTCGCATTTGCGTGAGTTCTGCGGGGTCCTTTCTGGTTCTCAGTTGGACGACAACTCCCCCAGCTCGAATCGTCTTGAAACGCCTCCCGGCGGCCCGGCTCAGCTCGGACCAACCGGCCACGCTGATCCTCTCAGGCTCGAACCCCACTCTTCGGAATCCCTGCGCCCTGATGTATTCCCCCGCGGCCTGAAAAAGACTCCCTTTCTGCAAGAGGATACGCACTCCTCTCGTTTCCTCTTTGGCCTGGACCGTGAATCGTCCGTCCGTGATCAGCGTGCTGCCCGTCCGCGAGACCATCAATAGTCCCGATTCTCCCGTGAAACCGGTCAGGTAATACCAATCCGCAGGGCTGCCGACCACCAGGGCCTCAATATGGGATTGCTCAAGCAGCCGAAACAGCATCCTTCGCCGTCTTGAATATTGGGCAATCATAAAAAAATCGAGGAGACCTTAGTCTCCTCGATTTCAGGAAAAGATGAAAGTCTGTGCGAGATCAGTCTTACCCCGGGATAATCCGAGGCGTCAGGAAGAACAGCAATTCCTGGGACTGCACGTTGACGTTCGTCCGTCGGAACAGATGACCGATCAGTGGCAAGCTGCCCACAATCGGCACTTCGGTAATGTTGGTCTGTTCTTGCGACACGATAATGCCGCCGATCACTACAGTACCGCCGTCGGGGACCAACACCTTGGTCTCCGCGGACTGCGTGTCCAATGCCGGAATTCCCTGCACACGGGGAATACCGTTGTCCACCTGGGTATTTTCCACAAGCACGTCCATGAAGACGGTGCCGTCCGCTGTGATCTGCGGCGTCACTTCCAGTTTCAGCACCGCGTCAATGTATTGAACGGAAATCGTGTTGTTGATCGTGGTCTGGATCGGTATCTTGGTGCCCTGTTTAACCGTTGCCTTTTCGTTGTTCTGCGTGACCACCCGCGGTTTCGAAAGCAATTTGCCGACGCCCTTGGCTTCCGCTGCGGTAATGAAGAAGTCAATCGCAAAGTTCGGCGACCGATGCGAAAACCCGAGCCCGCTCGTGGGAACTCCCGCACCGAGATTCACAGCCAGCGGCAGCCCGGTGGTTACAGTCGAGGTCGAGGTGCCCCCTGAATTAGTCACCACCGGCCCGGTCGGGATCCCCGAAGTGGTTACTCCACTGCTTCCGCCCTGCCCGCCGTAGAACAGGCTCCGGCCGCCTGTGGTAGAACCTGCAAACCCAAGTTCTGTCCCGATATCTTGCGCAAAAGATCGCGAAGCAGCTACGACACGTGCTTCGATTTCCACTTGCTGCGACTTGCGGTCGAGTTGGTGGATCAGGTTGTCAATCGTCGGGATGACCGAGGGAATATCGCGAATGATCAGCTGGTTGGACCTTTCGTCCGCGAAGATGTCTCCGCGCGGGGAAAGAAACTTCTTCAATGTCCCAACCATTGTGGATGCTTTGGAGTAGCTCAGCACTCGCGTCACGGTAACCGGTGGGACGGCTTCTGCCTGCGCTTTATCCAAGTCCCGCGCCGTTTCGGCCTCTTTTTTAAGCGTGTCCTTCGTTGCGATGCGCAGTACGTTCCCGTTCAATTGCTTGTCCAGGCCGTTGTTCTGCAGCACGATGTCCAACGCCTGATCCCACGGCACTTCGTCAAGCACGATGGTCAGGGAGCCTTTGACCGCCGGATCGAGCACAACGTTCAATCCGCTGATCTCATGAATCAACCGGAAGAAGTCGCGCAGGTCCACGTCCTTGAGGTTCACGGAGATCGGCTCGCCTGTATACTTTGGCGCTGCCATCCCCGAAGGGCTTACCTGCTGGCTGCTGGTTGCCACAGTCGCGGCCGCCGTGCTGGCCTGCTGAACGGCCTGCTGCGCCGCCTCTTGGGCAGGTTCCGCGGGCTTCTCTGGCGAATTGTTCCCGCTGTACGACGCCAAGGCGAGTGAGGGCTGGGTCAGTTCGCTTGGCAACGCGAAGCGAGGAACGGAAATTTGCCGGTCTTTGACGTCCTGGATCAGGCCCTTTCGGGATGCTGCTGCGTCATAATAATTGCCAGTCCGGGCAACGGCCATTCTTTGTGAAGTGATCGTGGGGGCGGATGCACTCGCATCCGGCGCGTCGCCTTGAGCTTCAAAATAAACGACCACTGCGTCTCCGTCCCGCGCAATCTGATAGGGAGAAGCGCCGGTCAAGTCAATCACCACGCGGGCGATGTCTCGCCGATACTGCCCCAGGCGCACTTCCCGCACTGGAGAGGCAACGCCCGGGATTACCGTCTTTTGCACCGCGAGCCGCGTGCCATCAAAATCCAATACCAGACGGTCGGGATTCTGCATCCGCACGGCGTGGGGTTGCAGCCGGCCCTCGCCCACCACTCGAACGCTCGCACGCTCCGTTCCTTGCGTGAGAGCCACGCTTGAGATCACCGCCGTGGTCGCTGTCGCGCCGGCGGGCTCCTGAGTCTGGGCAAGCAGCGGACTCGCCACAAATGCCGCGCTCACAAGGATCAGGCAGCCATTTCGTAGCGCCGGCCAGTTGGTCTTCATTGCTGTTCTCCTGCACTGGAGTAAATTCTCTTGCTAACTTGGCGTTCCACGGGTTTTCCGAACGCGTCCTTCCCCTCTTCGTGGAAAGTGACGCTATCCATCGCAATCTTGTCTACTTTTCCGTCGTACAACTGATCGCCTTCCCGCAAGAAATAGGTCCTCGACTG
>Ga0335076_10000650_pt1 | contig 32347 bp, 27 predicted proteins | sample Lox_Sample_25_FD_206717 | JGI IMG/M metagenome (GOLD analysis project Ga0335076, IMG submission 206717) | Soil microbial communities from Loxahatchee National Wildlife Refuge, Florida, United States - Lox_Sample_2.5 | ecosystem: Environmental > Terrestrial > Soil > Wetlands | place: USA...
GACGCTCATGTCAAGGCGAGCGAGCTTCAGACGTCGGCGTATCGCGAGACGCGGTACGGTCCCGACCTATGGAGGCTCGCGAGAACCGCGACCCCGGCTACGACGACTGGTTCGACGAGCCCGAGCCGCCGACGGAAACCCAGAGCGGCGCCAACCGCGGCGTCCACGAGGACGCCGACGAGGTCTGGGTGCTGCCCGAGGAGGAGGCCGGTGGCGGCGGGGGGCACCGGGACTTCAAGATCGCCGGCAGGACACTGACGCTGACGCAGCTCGTGATCATCGCCGCGTCCCTCCTCGCCATCTTCTTCGCGATCCTCGCGGCTGCGGGCGTCTTCAACGGCGCCAAGGCCACGGCGCCACCGCTGACTCAGCCGACGACTCCACCGCCTCCGACGACCGTCGCCTCGACTCCGACCAACACGACCCCCACGACGCAGGCTCCGGCCCAGTCGCTGAAGCCGGGCGACACGGGGTCGCAGGTGAAGGACCTCCAGCGGTCGCTCACCGCGCTCGGCTTCCCGGTCAAGGTTGACGGGGACTATGGGCCTTCGACTCAGACTGCGGTCGAGCAATTCCAGTCTTCGAAGAACCTCGCCGCAGACGGCATCGTCGGCCCGCAGACGCTGGCGGCGCTACAGCAGGCGCTGTCCGGCTAGAGAGCCGACCCAGCCCGGCGGACGAGCACAGCCGCGGCGAGCGCGAGGCCGACGGCGACCTCGGCGACCCAGACGTCGCGCTGCTGAATCGGATCGACGGTTGCGCGACGCGCCAGCGGCTCGAGACAGAGCGCGGCGGCCGTGACGAGCGCTCCGGTGATCGCGCGCCGCGTCCGCCACTGCCGGCCGAACCAGCCGAAGAGCGGCCCGGCCACGATGCCACCGAGGAGCACACCACGCTCACTGATGAAGAACCCGCGGACCGTCGCCAGCGTGATGTGGGCGTTCTCCACGGGGCTCAGGGTCATCAGGCCGTAGCCGAGAAGTGCGGCGTACGTGCACGCAAGGCCGACCAGTGCAGCCCGTCGCGGCTCCCGCTGCGTGGCTCCGGCGACGAACGGCAGCACGAGCCACGGCGCCGACAGGAGCGAGATGTCGCTCGACCAGCCGGCGGCCCACGCGTGACCCGAGCCCGTCAGGCTCCCGAGATACTGGTCGCCCGCGCCGAAGGCGGCCGAGACCAGGAGTGCGATCGCGACCACCACGCCGCGATCGTAGCCCTACCTTCCGCTGCGGTCGATCAGCTCGATGCGGTAGCCGTCCGGATCTTGGACGAAGCAGATGAGCGAGCCGCCCTCGCGTACCCGGTATGGCTCGCGTTCGGCCTCGATGCCCTGCTCCTTCACCTCCGCAAGCGACTGCTCGAGGTCGTCGACGCTCACGGCGATGTGGCCGTAACCGGTGCCGAGGTCGTACGTGCGCCCATCGTGGTTGAACGTCAGCTCGAGCACCGACTCCTGGTCCCCGATGCCGAAGAAGTAGTTCGTCGCCTCGAGCTCGCCGTTGCGGACGATGTCCATGTCGCGCTCGAAGCGGAAGCCGAGCGCCTCGTAGAAGGCGCGGCTCTGCTCCGGATCAGTGATCCGCACCATCGTGTGGAGGAAGCGCGCCACGGCTGTGATCGTACCGCCACTGCTCGAAGGCATATGCGGGGACGACCCCGGGGTGACACTGCTCACGTCGTCGGTGCCGACGCTCGCACGAGAGAGTCCCCAGGACGGCCCGGCGTCCGAGGGTCGCGGTGGTCGGCCGGGCGAGTGTTGAAACGTCCCGGTCTGAGACTAGACGGGTGCGGAAGGCGCCCGTGAGCGGGTGCGGGCCGTCCAGAGCCAGGTGATGACGATCGCAATGATGCCGAGCACCAGGAAGAACAGCAGGAGCGGGACCGCGTTCACCGAGGTGTGTGCGTGAACGACCAGTGGCTGGCCCGGCAGCGGCTGGCCTGCTCCGGGAAGCAGCCGGAGCGAAGGCGCGGTTGCTCTCCGGAACGCGAGTGTGGGAGGCGCGGCGCGGGTGATTAGCACGGTGCCGAAGAGGGCGACGAAGGAGAGCACCACGAAGACGAGGACGGCGACGGCGCCGAGGGTCAGGGGTCGTCGAAAGAAGCTTCGCGGCTGTGGCGAGCGTGGTGGGGGGATGACTCCTCGTTCGGTAGCCCAGGTGGCAGCGAAGGAAGCGGGATCGAAGGCGGTCCTTCCAAGGAGCTCTTCGACGGAGACGCCGTCGGCCTCAGCCTCGTTGAGGTCGGAGGCTAGGTCTGCGGCCATCTCGTCGGCGAGCGGATCGGAGACGCCAAGGCGCTTCCACTCGCGGCGACACTGCTCGACGAAATCACTCATGTAGCCACCTCGACCGTGACAGGGGCAAGGACCGCATCGACGGCGTCACGGGCGGCTCGCCATTCGGACACGCCCAGCGCCAGCGCCAGCCGGCCAGCGCCCGAGGGTTGGTAGTACTTACGCGGCGGCCCCCCGTTACTCGCGGCACGGCGTGTGTCGACCAGACCGTCACGCTCCAGACGTCCCAACAACGGATAGATGGAGCCCTCTCCGACGAACGCGAGACCGCGCTCACGCAGGCGCTTGGTCATCTCGTAGCCGTACGCCGGCTCCTCGTCGATCACCGCAAGGAGACAAAGGTCAAGCACACCACGGAGCAGCTCCGTTCCCCGTGTGGAACCAACTGCCATGCCACGCAAGTTAGCACGCAGAGCCTTGCGACGCAAGGCTTAGCCGAAGAGCCTCGCCCTCCTCCGCGATAACGCTCGGCTGGGGCCGGCGTTGTTCCCTGAGCAGCGCCACCTCGGAGCTCCACTCGATCTGCGGTGAGTGTGATTGCACGAGTCGAAGTCAGGTGGGACACTCGAGCCTATGAGCTCCCTCGATGAACTGCCGATTGGCACAGTCACTTTCCTCTTCACAGATGTCGAGGGCTCAACACGCCTGCTCAAGCTGTTGGGCGACGAGCAGTACAGCCAGGCACTCGACGAGCATCGGCGAATCCTGCGCGAAACGTTCGTCGAGCACGAGGGCCGCGAAATCGACACGCAGGGTGACTCGTTCTTCGTCGCGTTCAGGCGCGCCAAAGACGCTGTCGCGGCGGCCGTTGCCTGTCAGCGCCGCCTCGGTGAGCACGGGTGGCCCGAGGCGGCCGAACTCCGAGTCCGCATGGGCATCCACACCGGGGAGCCGGCGATGGGTGGCGAGCGGTACGTCGGGATGGGAGTCCATCGCGCTGCCCGCATTTGCGCCGCCGGCCACGGCGGCCAGGTGCTGCTGTCACAGACAACGCGTGAGTTGCTGCGTGACGATCCGATTCTGGGCGTCGGCGTTCGCGATCTCGGCGAGCACCAGCTCAAGGACATGGACGGGCCCGAGCGCATCTATCAGCTTGTGGTGCCGGGTCTGCGAGAGGACTTTCCCGCACTCAAGACCACAGGCCCGCCGCCGTTCGAAGGGCGCGAGGGCGAGCTCGCCGAGGCTGCATCCGAGAAGCTGGGGCGCCGCTGGCGTAGCCCCGCCCGGCGCACGCTGATCGCCGCGACGTTCGCGGCAGCCGCGGTCGGCACCGCTGCGGGAGTCGCCCTCACACAGGGCGGCGGGTCGACTGCAGGCGCCGGCCTCATTGCGGACTCCGTCGGGGTGATCAAGCCGACCAGCGGCAAGGTCGTCTCCGAGATACCGGTCGGCGCTGCTCCGGCAGAGGTAGCGGTCGGGTTCCGTAGCGTATGGGCGACGAGCACGAACGAGAACACCGTGTCGCGGATCGATCTGTCGACGAACACCATCCGGCAGACGATCTCGGTCGGTGCCGGTCCTGAAGGGGTAGCCGTTGGGGGTGGCGCCGTCTGGGTCGCGAACGGCCTCGACGGCACCGTATCCCGCATCGACCCCGCCACGAACCGCGTGGTGGAAAGGGTTCCCACGGGCAACGGGCCGACCGGCGTCGCGTACGGTGAAGGTGCCGTCTGGGTGACGAACTCCCTCGATGGGACGGTGACCCGGATCGACCCGGACGCGGCGCGGCCGCCGGTGGCTTTTCCGGCAGTCATCGGCGCGGCCGGCGTCGCGGTGGGGTTCCACCGCGTCTGGATCGCCTCACCGCCGACCGCGAGTGTCGTCGCTCTCGATCCACGTTCAGGCGAGGTTGTGGCAACAATCCCCGTCGGAGGCGAGCCGAGCGCAATTGCGGTGAGCGGCAACGCCGTGTGGGTGGCGAATCGCGCGGACGGCACGGTGTCCAAGATCGATCCTCGGGGGACGGCACACCCCGACGGCCTGGTTACGGTCGGACGCGAACCGGACGCCATCGCGGCGGGGCGGAACGAGGTCTGGATTGCGAACGGAGGCAGTGAGACGCTCACGCGCCTCGACACGTCGAAGAGTGTCGCCGCCACACGGCCCGAGACCGTCCCGCTTCGGAATCCGCCGAGCGGCCTTGCTCTCGCTCCGGACGGTGTGTACGTGGCGGTCCAGTCGACCGGCCTCGAGCATCGCGGTGGAGACGAGCGCGTCCTGGTCGACGAGCCCGTGCCCTCGGTTGATCCGACGACAACCGCATCCTATGCCGAACAGATCCTGTCCATGACCAACGACGGGCTCGTCGGCTACCGCAGAGTTGCCGGCGCCGAAGGCGACGAGCTGGTACCCGACCTCGCCGTCTCGCTGCCGGCCCCGAGCGATGCTGGGAAGACGTACACGTTCCAGGTGCGGTCGCACATCCGCTACTCGGATGGGCGACTCGTGCAGCCGGGTGACTTCAAGCGGGCGATCGAGCGAACGCTCACGCTCGACCGCCCCGATTGGGAAGACGTTTTTGGCAAGATCGTCGGCGCCAACCGCTGCCTCGCCAGAAAGCCCTGCAAGCTCGACGCCGGCATCGTCGTCGACCGAGCGGCACGGACGATCACGTTCAAGCTCACCGCTCCCGATCCCGATTTCCTCTCAGACCTCGCGCAGTCGGGCGCCTACGCCGTCCCGCCCGGGACACCCGCGCACGACGTCGGACGCCGCCCGCTGCCGGCCACCGGGCCGTATCGGATCGCGGCGTTCGACAGTCAGGCGAAGCTCGTTCGACTCGTCCGCAACGAGAGGTTCAAGGAGTGGTCGAGAGACGCTCAGCCCGACGGATTCCCGAACGCGATCTCCGTCTCCTGGGCGCAGGATAAGAAACCGGCTCGACGACTGGCGGAAGTGGAGCGAGGACGCGCCGATGTGGGGGACGGCTTCTACTATCCCCCACTCTCGAAGCGGCAAGTCAGCCGCCTCGCGGTTCGCTACCCCAGCCAGCTGCATCTGGACCCACAACTCGGGTCGAGTCAGTTCTTCCTCAACACCCGCGTCGCACCGTTCGACGACCTGCGTGTGCGCCGCGCAGTCAACCTCGCTTTCAACCGCGAGGCGTTCGCGCATTCGCTCGGCCTTGCATTCGAACCGACGTGCCGGCTCGTGCCGCCCAACATGCCCGGCTATCGACCAACTTGTCTCTACGGCCACGGCGGACTGAGTGCGCTCGACGCCGCGCGACGGCTCGTCCGGAGCTCGGGCACCGCGGGCACCCACATCAACGTGTGGATATTTCGCACGCTCGCCGCGTACGGCCACTACATGGTCTCCGTGCTCGACTCGGTCGGCTACCACGCTCGGCTCAAGGTGGTGCCAAACGAGAACACGTATTTCAATGAGGTCTTCGACCCCCGGACACGAGCCCAGATCGGGTACGTAAGTTGGGGGTGGGACGCGGCGTTGGCCCCCGACGATCTCCGCCAGCTGTACAGTTGCGCTGCCTCGAAGTCGACGGGGTCCGGGTTCTGCGACCCCTCCATCGACGCGAAGATGGCTCGTGCGAGTGCCGTCGAGATTCGGGACCCACCGGCGGGAGCCGTGCTCTGGCAGCAGGTCGAGCGGTCGCTGCTGGCGCAAGCGCCCGCGGTGCCAACGTTCGTGCCGAGCGATGTCGTCTTCGTCTCGAAGCGCGTCGGGAATTACCAACACAACCCGCAGGCGGGCGTCCTGATCGACCAGCTCTGGGTTAAGTAGGGGCGATAGGTCGTACCTGACGGCCTGCTCTCGCGAAACCCCTGGGTCGGGGGACGGGCGGCTCGGCTGGGCCAGTGTTCAGGAACGACCCCTGAGGGCCGCTTAGTGCACGCCGAGGATCGCTCTGACCGCGGACGCGTCGGCGGTGTCCGGCTTGCGTCCTCGAAAACCGGGGGCCACGCGCCAGCAGCCGCCGAGCTCGACGCTGGCTCCCAAGTTGCTCCCTTTCGCCAGGATCATTGCGAACGTGCGCTGTTTCGCGCAGCGGCGGCTCGTCGGCGAACCCGTGAGTGCCCCGAGCAGCCGTTGCGTCTGCGCAGGACCGAGACGTTTGCCACGTACGAAGTACCCGAGCGCGATGTGATCCGCGGGCGCGCGGTAGATGCAGGCCCTGGCCGTGTGCGGCGTCGGCGTGAAGAAGGACTCATCCGGCCTCAGTTTCGGTTCGCCCTCGGCGACGACGTTCCCCCACCGCATTGGGCAGTTCGCGGCGACCGCGGGCGCGGAGATGGTCTGCCTGATCCGGCGCACCCGGACGGTGTGCCAGCGAACACGGATCCGCTTTTCCCCCGGTGCCAGACCTAGCGGATGACCACAACGATCTAGCGGTGTCCGCGGGACGAGCGCGTATCCCTGGCGGTCAATGAATACGGGCACAAAGATGCCCACGTAGTTCGCGGTACAGACGGCGTTCTTGGGCGGGAAGTTTGGATCGTTCAGCTGCTCGAAGTACCTCTGCCAGTTCGGGATCCCGCTGACCGCGACCTTGCGGGAGATGACCTCCCACTGTCCCTGTCCGGGATAGGTTCGCGAGCCCTCGACGCAGATCACCGCGGTCACCGCGTGGAAGCGACTGAAGACCTTCGGCCCGACCGGGTGGCTGTAGTACGAACCGCGGCAAGGGACACTCTTGGCTAGCCGGAGGTCGGTCTGCGGCGACGGCGGACGGGACGGCCCCGGCGTGGAATTCCGCGGCGTGCTTCCTCCGAAGGCGCCCGCCGCGTACGCGCCTCCGAGACCAAGCGCCAGGAGAAGAGTGACCGCTACGAGAGCGCCCCTCATACACCAGTTATACGTCGCCGGAGGCTGTTTCGTCACCGTTTGGGGCCTCAGCAGTCCAGCACTCGCCTGGGCCAGTGTTCCGGAATGACCCCCGAGGGTCGGATCGAGTGCCGCCTCTAGGCTCTGTTCGTGAAACGCAAGGTCCACTCGGCCAAGGAAGACCTGGACTGGACCGTCCATCTCGTTTGGACTCCGGAAGTGATCCGCCCAGTCGGGCTTAAGCGAGGGGACTTGACTTGGCTCGTGTTCGTCGTACCGGCGCTGGTTGCCACGCTCCCGCTCCGGTACGCCGGTGTGATGTCGTGGCGCGTCGAGGCGGTGGCGTTTCCGCAGGGACGGCGGAGCTTGCCGTTGGTCACAGCGTGGCAGGTCAAAGGCCGACGCAAAGAACTGAAAATAGTCGTAGACGAGATCGCGGCGGCACTCGAGCGCGGCGACACGAATCCGCAGGTTCAGGGCGCTTCCCCCGTCGACATCGGGCCAGCTTGGAGGTAGAACCAGGGAGTTTGGTCTAGATCGCCTAGACCACGCCGGTGACGCTCGCCTGGGCCAGTGTTCCGGAATGACCCCCGAGGGCTTGGCCCAGTTTCGGTGGACTCCGTGTTGTAGAGCGCAGAGCGCGGGCGTACGGTTCGGGTGTGTTTAGACGAGGGGTCGTGCTTGTGCTTGGTGTGGTGGCGGGAGCGTTGCTTCTGGCTTCGGCGACGGCGGCCGGCGCCGGCGGTGCGGTGGGGGTCGTTGTCGCGAGCCGGGGGACGGCGGGTTGTACCGGGTTCGTCGTGGAGTCGCTGAGTGCGGTGATGAGCCGTTGTATCCCCTTCGATCCCGGTGCTTGGGCGGCCCCACCGACAGCCGTTGCATCCGATGAGTCGGTCGCGTTCGACTATGGGCCTGATCCGTTGATGGAAGGCGGCCTGCCGGTGTGGCTGGTGCATCCGAGCGGGAGCGCGCTCGAGCTGGACACGACTCAGGGAGACAACGAGGTGAGCATCTCCGCTGACAGCTCAAAGCTGGCCTTTCTCCGTACCCCGTGGAACACCGATACCAGAGACATCTATACGGTCAACGCCGATGGGTCGGGGCTTCGCTTGGTGGCCTCCGGGACAGTCGACAGTCTGGACGCGCCCGCGATTTCCCCCGACGGCCGCTCGATCGCGTACTGGTGTCTCCCGAATCCCCCTCCGAGTCGAGGGTGCGGCCCGTTGCCTGACGGCAGCTACCGCCAGAGCGGCCTGATGCTGATGAATGCCGACGGGACTGACAAGCGGATGATCGTGATCGGTCCGACACATGTCCCGGTTGGGCCACTTGAGTGGTCGCCAGGGTGGCCGCTTTCCTGGTCTCCCAACGGGCAGTGGCTGACGACGCAGGGGCTGACGCCAAGCGAAACCACGCAGCTGTTCGCCTACCGCACCGACGGCAGCGACCTGTTCCACTACCTCGACCCGCGCCGACAAGTCACGCACCTAAGCAGGGCAGTCTCGGTCTTTGGGGAGTTCTGCGGCAGCAGCAGCCAGATCCTCTACGTGTCAGACGACAGTCGCTACGCGTACCTCATCGACCGGGACGGCAGCAACCGGCAGCGGACAGCCCTCAACGAATGGCAGACAGGTGAACCCGTCTGCGTACCGCCAGCCAAAGGCGGAGGTCCCCCGCCGATCGTGAACGTGATGCGGGTCACCGTGCCGGCAGTGCGCACCCTCAGCTACGCCGCCGCCAGGCAGCGCTTGCGGCGCGCCGGGTTCCACGTCGGCACCTTCAAGCGCGCCTACTCCGACCGGATCCAACGAGGCCACGTCATCGCGCAGTACCCACACGCCGGTGCCCACGCTCACCGCACAAACAAGGACGGCCCACCCGTCAAGCTCATCCTCAGCCGCGGCCCCCGACACTAGGTGCGCCGAAGGCCTAGCCTCTCGGCTAGGCCAGTGTTCCGGAATGACCCCTGAGCATGTCAGGGATTACGCCGATGGGGGCGGCGTGGGTGTCACTACTCTTGGCAGGTCGGAGGAGATCGGATGAACCTCGGTCAGCACATTGCTCGGCGCTCAGACGGGTGGGGCTGGTTTTTCGTGTGGGCGCTGTTCGGAACCTCCTGGGCGCTGGCCTCAGTGTCGCTAGGCCCGCTCCTACTCATTCCGACGGCGTTGCTCGGTGTGTTCCTTTGGCGCTGGCGACCAGCAGCGCGTCGCTCGGCCTTCGGCCTGCTTACCGGGGCAGGCGTGCTCCTCCTGTACATCGCGTGGCTTCAGCGCGACGGGCCGGGTACCACCTGCAGACCGATTCCGGGACCGGGGATCCAGTGCGATCAGCACCTCAACCCGCTCCTGTGGCTCGTGATCGGCATCGTCCTCGTCGTTGCCGGTGTCATTGCACAGGCACGCCGAGGCTAGAGAGACTGGGCTGGGCCAGTGTTCCGGAATGACCCCTGAGCCGAGGGTGAAGCCGCGCCGGGACTCGCCACGCGGCTTAGGTGGCTAGCAGCGGCGGTTGGTCAGGCCGGGTGCGCGTAGTAGCTCTTATGGACGATGCGCCAAGTGCCATCGTCCTTGACCAGAGAGAGATCGTCGCTGAAGTAGGTGCCACCAAACTGGTCGAGGACGCGGACGAGCGCCGTGTCCCCCTCGAATGACATTCCATTGATCCGCAAGTCGTACTCACCTGCATCGCTGGCGCCTTCCACGCATTCCGCGATGTACTCCTCGCGCGTCTGCCACTCCAGCTTCCCTTCCCATGTGCCGACGATGCAGGCTCGCGGGTGGAACGCACTGGCAAGTTTCGCTTCGTCGCCAGTCATCGACCCGTCGTAGTAGGCACGCACGACCTCGGTGACCGCGGCGATGTCCGCTTGGTTGATGTTTTCGGTCTGCTGGCTCATGCCTGGCTCCCCTGTTCGACGGCCGCATCATCCCAGACGCCCGCGTCTTCGTGTGATTCGCCGCGAGCGGTAGCACTCTCGGCTGGGCCAGTGTTCCGGAATGACCCCTGAGCCGCCGGGGTGCTCGCCGCCTCGCTATCGTCGGCCGCCGATGCCGTTCGAGGACGAAGTGCAGGCCGTCCATCTCAGTGCCTGGAGGGCGGCCTGGGAATTGGAGTTCGAGACGCTGGCTCAGCAGCTCCGCGGCGTTCTGGGCGACGTCGCCGTGGCGATCCAACACGTTGGATCGACCGCTGTGCCCGGCCTGGCGGCCAAGGATGTGATCGATGCTCAGGTGTTGGTTCGGGAACTGCACGACCTTCGGATCGGACAAGCATTCGAGAGCCTCGGCTTTCGCCGGCGGCCCGAGCCGTGGAATCAGGTGGACTCAATTGGGGGTGTGTCGTTTCCGAAGGCGGTGTACGCGCCGCCGCGCGGAGCGCGTGCTGCGAACATTCACGTCCGCCCCGAGAACAGCGATGCAACTCGTTACGCCCTCCTGTTCCGCGACTACCTCCGCGCGGATCCTGAGGCGCGAGCGACCTGGGCCGACTTGAAGGCGCACATAGCCTCAGCCGTCCCCGACCTGATGCCCTACGGACAGATCAAGGCCGCAGCTCTGCCGCTCCTGATGCGCGGCGCCGAGCAGTGGGCGGACCAGATGAAGTGGATTCCCGAAGGCGTCAGGTCGTAGCAACCTCGCCTGGGCCAGCGTCCTTACGCCTGAGCACTTCCTGCCCGGTTTCCTCCAGCAAAGGGCGCCTGTCAGCTCAATGTTGTTAAGTGACCGTCCGGATCCTGGACGAGGCAGATCAGCGATCCGCCTTCGCGGACGCGGTACGGCTCGCGCTCGAAGCCGAAGCCGAGCGCGTCCTAGATCGCACGACTCTGCTCCGGATCCGTGATCCGCACTATCGCGTGGAGGAATTCGGGCACGGCCCGGATCTAGCGGGTCAGGCGGGCTCACGCGCCTCAGCTCGACCGACCCGACGCCAGGCCGGTCGAACGGAACCGGTGGCAAGCGCAACGCCGACCAGGATGAGCGCCAGGGCCGCAAACGCCGCCGCACCGAAGCTCTCGCCGAGGAAGATCGCACCGTAGGCGAGCGCGATCGGAGGCACCAGGTACGTCACGAGCGTCGCGTAGTTCGCGCCGGCACGCTGGATCAGCTCGAAGAACAGCAGGTACGCGATCGCGGTGCCGACGAAGCCGAGCACCAGGATCGCTGCGATCGTCTCGCCGTGCCACATCCCGGCCGGCGCCTGGACGATCCCGACCGGCAGCACGGCGAACGTCGAGACGGCCGTGGAGGCGAGCGCCACCACGAGCGGCGGCGTACCGCGAAGGTGACGGCCCGCGATCAACGTCCCGATCGCATAACAGAGGGCCATGGCCACCACGGCCAAGGCGGCGAGCAGCTTCCCCTGCGGTTGCGCACCCACGAGGAGCGCGACCCCGACGAAGCCGATGCCGAGGCCGACCAGACGCAGGCCGACCACCCGCTCCTCGCGGAAGAACGCGAACGCGAGCAGCGCGTTGAAGATAGGGACGGCTCCCTGGATGATCGAGGCGAGCCCGGAGTCGATCCGCTTCTCCCCCCAGGAGAGGAGCCAGAAGGGCAGTGCCGTGTTCACGAGCCCGACGACGACGAGCCAGCGCCAGGCGCCGCGTAGCTCGGCGAGCGTCTTCGGCGCGCCGAGCTGCACGAGCGCGATCACGGCGAGGAGCAAGGTCGCCGAGGCGAGACGACCGAGGATGAGCGTCGCCGGCGTCAGCTCGCGGTCGGCGATCTTGATCAGCATGAACGAGGCGCCCCAGATGAGCGCGAGCACCACGAGGATGACGGCCGGCCGACGCATCTACCTTCTGGAACGCAACGTAGCCCGCTCGCGTGAGATTCCGCCGCGCCCCGGGTTACACTGGATCACCTGTCGGAGGTCGCCGCCCAGCCGCTTCATCGAGCCCTTGGTCTGACGGACTGGGAAGCGGAGCGTATCCGGGAGCTGCTGGAGCGCGAACCGAACCACTTCGAGCTCGCGGTCTTCTCCCTTCTCTGGTCCGAGCACTGCGGCTACAAGCACTCGGCGCGGCTCCTCAAGCGGCTCCCGTCGACCGGCGAGCGCGTCCTCCAGGGGCCCGGCGAGAACGCGGGCGTCCTCGACCTCGGCGACGGGACGGCGGTCGCTTTCAAGGTGGAGTCGCACAACCACCCCTCCGCCGTCGAGCCGTTCCAGGGCGCGGCGACCGGCATCGGCGGGATCCTGCGGGACGTGATCGCGATGGGCGCGCGGCCGATCGCGCTCCTCGACGGACTCTGGTTCGGGGGGCCCGACTTCCACTTCCAGCAGGCGGTGGCCGGCATCGGGCACTACGGCAACTGCGTCGGCGTGCCGACGGTGGGCGGCCAGACCGTCTTCGATCCGTCGTACACCTCGAACTGCCTCGTCAACGCGATGTGCGTGGGGCTGCTCGAGTCCGACCGGCTGCGCTCGGCGAGGGCGAGCGGGCCCGGGCGGCTCGTGGTGCTCTACGGCGCGACGACCGGCCGCGACGGAATCGGCGGCGCCTCGGTGCTCGCGAGCGCGGAGCTGAGCGAGGACGACGCCGACAAGCGTCCGTCGGTTCAGGTCGGAGACCCCTTCACCGGCAAGAAGCTGATCGAGGTCTCGCTCGAGCTCGTCGAGTCGGGCCTGGTCGAGTCGCTCCAGGACTGCGGCGCTGCAGGTCTCGCGTCGGCGCTCTCGGAGATGGCCTCCGGCAATGCAGGTATCGACGTCCATCTCGATCGCGTGCCGTTGCGCGAGGAGGGCATGGAGCCGTGGGAGATCATGATCTCGGAGTCGCAGGAGCGCATGGTCGCGGTCGTGCGGCCGGAGATGCTCGACGCGGTGCGGAGCGTATGCGCGCGCTGGGAGCTGCCGTGCACGGCGATCGGCGAGGTGACCGATTCGGGGGCGCTGCGGGCGCTCCACGACGGCGGCGTCGTCGGCGACATCCCCGCGGGGCTGCTGACCGACGGGTGCCCGCGCTACGACGTCGAGCAGCGAGCCGAGACGCGGCCTGTGCGGCACCTCGAGCGGCCGGAGTTCGACGTCCGCGAGGTGATCGAGCAGTACGACCACCTCGTCGGCTCGCGCACAGTCCGCCGGCCGGGCCTCGACGCCGCCGTCCTGCGCCTGCGGCCGTCGCTGCGGGGGCTCGCGGTCGCATTGCAGGGACCGGCGCCCGGCGAGACCGACGGCTTCCGCGCGGGAGTCCAGGCGACGCTCGGCGCCGCCCGCAACGTTGCGTGCGCAGGCGGCGAGCCGATCGGCCTCACCGACTGTCTCAACTTCGGCAATCCCGAGAAGCCGGCGATCGCCCACGAGCTCGCCCAGGCGATCGAGGGGATCGCGCAGGCGGCCGAGACCCTCGGCATCCCGGTCGTCTCAGGCAACGTCTCGCTCTACAACGACGCGGACGGCTCGTCGATCCCGCCGACGCCGGTCGTCGGCTGCGTCGGGCTCGTGCCGGACGTTCGGCGGGTGCCCGGCCGCTGGCAGAGCGGCGATGCCGTTCTCCTCGCCGCGTCCCCGGACGGCTCCCTTGCGGCGGAGGCGGCGCTGATCCGCTTCCTCTGGAAGGCGGCGCCGCACCTCAGCCTCTGCCACGACGTCGGCAGCGGCGGAGCCGGTGCGGCCCTCGCCGAGGCCGCGGCCTGGAGCGGCGGCCTCGAGGCCGACGTCGAGCTTCCGGCCGACTACGACTCGCGGCGCGGCGCAGCAATCCTCGCGTGCCGGCCGGAACGGCTCAGGCGGCTGGGCTCGCGCGGCTTCGTCCAGATCGGTCGGGTCGGCTAGCGATGTGCGGCGTCTTCGGCGTCTACGCGCCGGATCGCGACGTCGCGCGGCTGGCGTACTTCGGGCTCTTCGCGCTCCAGCATCGCGGCCAGGAGTCCGCGGGCATCGCCGTCTCCGACCACGGGCGACTGACCGCGCTGCGCGACCTCGGCCTCGTCTCGCAGGTCTTCGACGAGCAGAAGCTCGGGGGCCTGCGCGGCCAGGTCGCCATCGGCCATAACCGCTACTCGACGACAGGCTCTTCGCAATGGGCCAACGCGCAGCCGCTCGTCCAGCACGGCCGCGTGCGCACGGTCGCGTTGGGCCACAACGGCAATCTGATCAACGTCGGACCGCTCCGGGACGAGCTGCGGGAAGCGGGCGTTCCGCTCGGGACGACCTCGGACAGCGAGCTGATCGCCGCGCTGATCGCGAACGACCCGGCGCCGCTCGAAGAGGCCGTGGCGAATGCGATGCGCCGGCTCGAGGGCGCGTACTCCATCGTCGCGCTGTCGGAGGGTCGGCTCGTCGCCTTCCGCGACGAGCACGGCTTCCGGCCGCTCGTCATCGGGCGGCTCCAGGAGGACTGGATCTTCGCCTCGGAGACGTGCGCGCTCGATCTCGTGGGTGCGGAGCTCGTCCGCGAGGTCTCGCCGGGCGAGCTCGTCGTGGCCGATGCCGACGGCCTCCATGCGACGCAGGCGCTCGCGCGGCCCGACGGGGGCGCGCTCTGCATCTGGGAGTTCTTCTACCTCGCGCGGCCGGACAGCCGGCTCGAGGGAGTCGAGGTGCATAACGCGCGCGTGCGGATGGGCGAGCAACTCGCGCGGGAGGCGCCGGTCGAGGCAGACCTCGTCCTGCCGATCCCCGACTCGGGCACGCCGGCTGCAATCGGCTTCGCGCGTGAGCTCGGGCTTCCCTTCAGCGAGGGCCTGATCAAGAACCGCTACGTCCAGCGCACGTTCATCCAGCCCGACCAGGAGCTGCGGCGGCAGGGGATCAAGCTCAAGTACCACCCGGTGGCCGAGGTCACCGGAAAGCGCGTCGTCGCGGTGGACGACTCGATCGTCCGCGGCAACACGACCCGCGAGATCGTTCGCATGCTCTTCGACGCCGGCGCCGCCGAGGTGCATCTCCGGATCTCGTCGCCGCCGGTGATCGGCCAGTGCTTCTACGGCATCGACCTCGCCGACCCGTCGGAGATGATCGCTTCGACGCGGACCGTCGAGGATGTGCGCGAGCACGTCGGCGCAACCTCGCTCGCGTACCTCTCGCACGACGGGCTGGTCGAGTCGACGCGGCGGCCGGCCTCGGCCCTTTGCCGAGCGTGCCTCACGGGCGAGTACCCCACCCAGGTGCCCGCCGAGGCCGCGAAGCTCAGGTTCGAGCCCGCACGTGCTTGACGAGCTGCTCGAGCGGGCCCGCGAGGACGAGAACGTCATCGGGGTCATCCACTCGGGCTCGCGCGGCCGCGACGCCTATGTCACGGACGGGAGCGACTGGGATGCGTTCGTCATCGTCCGCGAGGAGCGCGGCGATTATGAGTACGAGCACGGATCCGGACTGGAGCTGTCGGAGGTGACCGTGGCGCAGCTGGCCGAGATTCCCGACTGGGCCCGGCCGGCACTCCTGGGTGTCACGCCGCAACTCGACAAGACGGGAGAGGTGGCGGCCGCGCTCCGCACGGCACTGGCAGTCGACCCGGCGACGGCCGCGGCGCCGCTCGACGCCTACGTCAACTCGTATTACCGCTCGGCCAAGAACGCGCGCGTCGGCCTCGGGCTCGCGTCGCTTCTCGACGCGCAGGAGTCGATCCCCCACTACCTCGCGTTCGTCTTCGCCGCCCACGGTCGCGTGCGGCCCTACAACAAGTGGCTCGAGTGGGAGCTGCGAAAGCATCCGCTACCGGTCGCCGTCGACCTCGCTCGCCTGGAACGGATCGGTCGGACCGGCGACCTCGTCGAGCAGCAGGCGCTCTTCCGGGACACCGAGGCACTCGCGCGGGAGCGCGGCCACGGGGCGACGATCGACGGCTGGGAGCCGGACGTCGCCCGGCTGCGCGGGGAGGGCTAGGACCCCTCGGGCGGCTGCCAGAGCTCGAAGCGGTTGCCCTCGGGGTCGGTGCCCCAGGCGAAGCGCCCCTGCTCGCCGTCCTGAGGCCCCTCGATCTCGAGGCCGCCGGCACGCAGCTGGGCCGCCATCGCGTCGAGGTCGCGGACGCGGTAGTTCACCATCGCCTGCCGGTCGCGCGGGCCGAAGTAGTCGGTGTCGGCCGGGAAGAGCGCCCAGACGAGCGTCTCGCCGCCCGCCGAGCGCAGCACCGAGCCGCCCCAGGCCTCCAGCTCGATGCCGAGGAGCTCTGCGTACCACGCCGCCAGCACGGCGGGCTCGCGTGCGCGCAGGAAGACCCCGCCGATGCCGCTGACGCGTTCCATGTCGGTGCCTTCGTACCATGGCCGACCGGTGCAGCTCTTCCACTATCACCTCGTCACGAGTCGCGTCCGCGAGGTCGAGGCGCGCTATATCGGCAAGCTCGCGTTCGATCTCGTCGCGCGGCACGGCCGGATCGGCGAGGAGCTCACGTCCTACGAGCCGGGAATTGCGTGGAGCGAGCTCGACTCGATCGGCTTCAAGCTCCGGCTGACCGAGCTCGAGAAGGGGGCCGTCAACGTCGTCGTCCAGCCCGGACAGTGGCCGACGCCGCGCGTCGATCACCTCGGGTTCGTGCTCGACGAGGACGAGTTCGAGATCGCGCTCGGGCGCGCCGAGCAGAACGACCTGCGCGTGCAGGAGCACGGGGGGCGGCGCACGTTCGTCTCCACCAACGCCGGCTACCGGCTCGAGCTCCACCCGCCGCGCGAGTGGATCGACGACCTGCTCGCGCAGGGCAACGAGCTGCGGCTCTCCGAGCTGCATCTGAAGGCGGACGATCCGGCGGGCAAGGCGAAGGCGCTCGCGCAGATCCTCGACGCCGAGCGCGACGGGGGCAGCGTGGAGGTCGGCGACACCGTCGTCCGCTTCGTGCGCGGCGGCCCGCAGGGCAGACCGGAGCTCTTCGGCGAGCTGTTCGTCTAGCCGCGGCCATAGACTCGCGCCGTGGCGGAGGAAGGACGGACGTACGACGCGGCCGGCGTCTCGCTCGCCACGGCCGGTGCGATCGTAGAGCGGCTGCGCGCCGCGGTCGAGTCGACGGGTGCCGTGGGCTTCGGCGCCTTCGCAGCTCTCCACCCGCTCGACGAAAGCCGACTGCTTGCCGCCTCGACAGACTCCATCGGGACGAAGCCGATGGTCGCCCGTCCCCGCGGCCTGCTCCGCAACTGCGGCGCCGATATGGCGGCGCACTGCATCAACGACGTGATCACGTGCGGCGCCGATCCTCTCGTCCTGCTCGACTACGTCGCCTCCAGCCGGATCGAGCTCGAGGAGGTGGCGGAGCTGATCGAAGGCGCTGCGGAGGTCTGCCGCACGGCGGGCGTCGCGCTGATCGGTGGTGAGACGGCCGAGATGCCGGACGTGTATCGGGAGGGCGAGCTCGACTTCGCCGCGACCTGCGTCGGGATCGTCGACCGAGAAGCGCTGCTCGACGGCTCTGCGATCGAGGCGGGCGACGTTGTCCTCGGCTTCCCCTCCGCGGGAGTGCACGCCAACGGCTTCACGCTCGTGCGCAATGTCCTCGAGGAGGAGGACTACGACGGGCCCGACCTCCTCGCGCCGACGCGGCTCTATCTCGACGCAGCGCGGAGCCTCCGCGGCCGGGCGCGCGGCTTCGCGCACGTCACCGGCGGCGGCATCGCCGGAAACCTCGAGCGCGTCCTCCCTCCGGGCCGAGAGGTCGAGATCGACTGGGACGCCTGGGAGCGCCCGCCCGTCTTCCGCTGGCTCGCCCGCCACGTCGAGGAGGAGGAGCTGCGCCGCGTGTTCAACCTCGGCATCGGCTGGTGCGCCGTCGTGCCCGCCGCCGAGCCGGGCGAGCTCGTGATCGGGCGGATCGCGTGATCGGCGTGCTCGTCAGCGGCGAGGGCACGAACCTTCAGGCGCTCATCGACGCCGGGCTTCCGATCGTGGCGGTGGCCTCGAACCGGCCCGGCGTACGGGCACTCGAACGGGCCGAGACGGCGGGAATCACGACGGCCGTGTTCGACGCCCGGGACTACGAAAGCCGTGAGGATCGGGACGTGGCGCTCGCCGAGTGGTTGAAGTCGCAGGGCGTCGAGCTCGTCGTCCTCGCGGGGTACATGCATCTGTTCCGCGAGCCCTTCTTCGACTACTACGGCGGCCGAATCGTGAACACGCACTCGGCGCCGCTGCCCGAGTTCCCCGGCGCGCACCCGATCGAGGACGTGCTCGCGGCGGGCGTCGACGAGACCGCCGCAACCATCCACTACGTCGACGAGGGCGTCGACACCGGCCCGGTGATCGTGGCCGAGCGCGTCCCCGTCCTCCCCGACGACACGGTCGACACCCTCCGCAGGCGAGTGCAGGCGGTCGAGCACCGGCTGCTGCCCGAGGTGGTGAGAGAGCTGTGCGCGCGCTGATCTCCACCTGGGACAAGTCCGGGCTGGACACGTTCGCGCGCGGCCTCGTCGGGCTCGGCTGGCGACTCGTGGCGAGCGGGAACACCGCGGCCGCGGTCGAGGCGATCGGCTTGCCGGTCGAGCACGTCGAGGCCGTCACCGAGTCGCCGGAGATGCTCGGCGGGCGCGTGAAGACGCTCCATCCGCGCGTGCACGCCGGCATCCTCGCCCGCCGCGACGAGGAGGAGGACGTCGCCACGCTCGAGGAGCACGGAATCGAGGCCTTCGACCTCGTCTGCGTCAACCTCTATCCGTTCGAGGAAGTCACGTCCCGGCGCGGTGTGACCGAGGCCGACGCGGTGGAGATGATCGACGTCGGCGGGCCCTCGATGCTGCGCGGCGCCGCGAAGAACTTCGCGCACTGCGCGCCCGTCTGCCGGCCGGAGCAGTACCACCAGGTGCTGGAGGAGCTGCGCACGGCCGGCGAGCTCTCACTCGAGACGCGGCGGCGGCTCGCGGCGGAGGCCTTTGCGCACACCGCCGCCTACGAGGCGGCGATCGCGACATGGTTCAACGCCCGCGAGGAGTTCCCGGAGTCGCTCGTCGTCTCGCTCGACAAGGTGCTCGACCTCGCGTACGGCGAGAACCCGCACCAGCGCGCGGCGTACTACGCCGAGCGCGGCGTCCGCCGCCACCTCCTCTCTCGCGTCGAGCAGCTGCACGGCAAGGAGCTCTCCTTCAATAACCTCAACGACTTCTCGGCCGCACGCTCGCTCGCGCGCGAGTTCGCACTTCCTGCATGCGTGATCGTCAAGCACGCCAACCCGTGCGGGGTCGCCGTCGCGACGACCGTGGACGAGGCCTACGACAAGGCGCTCGCCTCCGACCCCACCTCGGCCTACGGCGGAGTCGTCGTCCTCAACCGCGAGGTCGAGGCGCCGCTCGGCGAGAAGCTCGCGGAGCAGTTCGTCGAGGTGCTGTTCGCGCCGGGTTACACCGAGGACGCGCTCTCGGCGTTGCGCCGGAAGAAGAACACGCGCATCCTCCTCGACGGAGAGCGGCGCGCCGGCGAGCCCGGCGAGCGCAGCTACAAGCGAGTGCTCGGCGGGATGCTCGTCCAGGACTCCGACGCCGAGATCGAGGAACGCGACACCTGGCAGCTCGTAGCGGGCGAGCTGAGCGAGCCTCAGTGGGGCGACCTCGTGTTCGCGTGGCGGGTCTGCAAGCACGTCGCGTCGAACGCGATCGTGCTCGCGAAGGATCTGCAGACGATCGGGATCGGCGCCGGGCAGATGAGCCGCGTCGACGCGGTGCGGATCGCGGTCGAGAAGGCGGCGGAGTTCGGCCACGACGCCGCCGGATCGGCGCTCGCCTCCGATGCGTTCTTCCCCTTCCCCGACGGCCCGCAGATCGCCCTCGACGCCGGCGCGACGTCGATCGTCCAGCCCGGAGGCTCACGCCGCGACGAGGACGTGGTCGCCGCCGTCTCGCAGGCCGGCGCGGCGATGGCCTTCACCGGGCGCCGCCACTTCCGGCACTAGGCTCCCGGAAACGACCTCAGGGGAGATGGGATGACACCGGACCCACGCCGCTGGCAGGCGCTCGCGCTCGTCTGCGTCGCCTTCTTCATGACCGTGCTCGACGTCTCGATCGTCAACGTCGCGCTGCCGTCGATCGGCCGCAGCCTCCACTTCTCGGAGACGGGGCTGCAGTGGGTCATCACGGCGTATGCGATCACGTTCGGCGGCTTCCTGCTGCTCGGCGGACGCGCCGGGGACATCCTCGGCCGCAAGCGGATGTTCCTCGTCGGTGTGGCCATCTTCTCCGCCGCCTCGCTCGTCTGCGGCCTCGCCGGATCGACGGGCGTGCTCATCGCCGCGCGCGCCGTGCAGGGGTTCGGCGCCGCGATCGTGTCGCCGGCGACGCTCTCGATCATCACGACGACGTTCGACGAAGGCCCCGAGCGGAACAAGGCCCTCGGGATCTGGGGTGCGATGGGCGGCGGCGGCGCGGCCGCCGGCGTCCTCTTCGGCGGGATCCTCACGAAGTACCTCGGCTGGGAGTGGATCTTCTTCGTGAACGTCCCGGTCGGCGCGCTCGTGCTCGCCCTCGCGCCGGGCATCGTCCGCGAGAGCCGCGCGCCGGACGTCGGCCGCAACTTCGACGCGGTCGGCGCGGCGTCGGTGACGGGCGGCCTCACCTTGCTCGTCTACGCGATCTCGAAAGCGCCCGTCGACGGGTGGAGCGACACGACGACGATCGTCCTGCTCATCGCGGCGGCCGTGCTCATCGTGTTCTTCGTCGAGTGGGAGAGGCGGGCGCAGAACCCGCTCATGCCGCTCTCGATCTTCCGGATCCGCACGCTCGCGGGAGCGAACGCGGTCGGCGCGCTGCTCGGGGCCTCGATCTTCGCCGACTTCTTCCTCCTGACGCTCTACGTCCAGAACGTGCTGCTCTACTCGGCCCTGAAGACCGGGATCACGTTCCTCGCCACTGCAGGGACGGTGGTGCTCGTCGCCGGCCTCTCACAGTGGCTCTGCACGAAGGTCGGGCCGAAGCCCGTGATGGTGGCGGGGCTCGCCCTCAACACGGGCGCGCTGATCTGGTACGCACAGATCCCCGTGGACGGGACGTACGCGCACGACCTGCTCGGCGGGTATCTCATGTTCGGCTTCGGGATCGCCTTCGCCTTCATCCCCGTGTCGATCGCCGCGCTCGCCGGCGTCGGGCCGCGAGAGGCGGGGCTCGCGTCCGGCTTGCTCAACACGTCACAGCAGGTCGGCGGCGCGATCGGCGTCGCGATCGCGTCGAGCGTGGCCGTGTCGCACGCGACGGCCCTCCTCAAGACCGGCCACTCGCCGGCGTCCGCGTACACGAGCGGTTACGCCCTGGCGTTCTGGGTCATCGCCGGCATCTCGGCAGCCGCGGTCGTCGCCGCCGTGACGCTCGTGAAGAACGAGATCCCGGGCGAGACGCAGCCCGTGGTCGCCTAGGTCTTTGCCTTCGGCGGCAGGACGGTGATGCGCTTGGTCGTCTTGACCATTCCGGCACCTGTCTGGAGCGAGATCTTCAGCGTCAGACGGAGACCATTACTACTCGCGAGGAGGCGCCTCATGAGAGGCTTCTTGAGTTTCACGGACACCCTATGGTGCCCCTGAGACACCGAGAAGGACTTCGAGCCTATGGTCGCCTTGCCGAGCTGGAGCACGGCCCGGCCCTTGCAGCTCGAGAGCGCGTTACCGCTGCAGGTGAAGGGCAGCGGGACACTGCCCTTGGCGGTCGCCCTCACGATTCGCCCCACCTTGACGGACATGAGCTTTGCCTGTGGAGTCGAGAACGTCAGGTCCTGGCTTTGGGCTTCCCCAGAGTCGGTCGTGTGCCAGGCGACGATGCGGTAGTGGTAGCGCGTCTGCGGGAGTAGCTTCGTCAGAGTGAACCTCAGCGTCTTGGTGGCCGAGATCCTCTGCGCCGTCGAGTCGGAGCCGTAGCTCGCGTCCTTTCCGTACTCGATCCAGACCTGGGTCGTGGCCCCGTTCGGGTTGACCGGGACGACGATCTGCACGCTCGTCGGGCCGAGTACCCGCTGGTCGACAGTGGTCAGGATCGGGTTCTTCCCCGACTTGGTGCTGCCGGCGTCGATCACGACGACCGCGGGTGCGCTCTGGCCTCCCTGGTTGTCCGTCACCGTCAGGCTTGCGTTGCAGTGGCAGGCGGCCGCGTACGTGTGCGTGATCGCGCTGGGCACCGAGCCTATGCCGGTGCTCGATGTACCGTCGCCGAAGGCGAGCGTCCAGGACGCGATCGTGCCGTCCGGGTCCGAGCTGCCCGCACCGTTGAACGTGACCTTGAGCGGCAGTGAGCCGCTCGTGGGGCTGGCCGTGAGCACCGCCTTCGGCGCCGCGTCCGTCGTGAAGGTCTCGTCCTGGCCGTACCCCGTTGAGTGGTCGGCGTGCGTCGCGACGACCTGGTAGTGGTACAGCGTCCCGGGCGAGAGGCCGGTCAGGGAGAAACTCAGTGTTTGGTCGGCGTTCCCGGCCGCCAGGGACTGCGTCGCCGTCTGACTCCCGTAGGAGTCCGTGGGCCCGTACTGCACGTAGACGTCGGTCGCGGCCCCTTTCGGGTTGACCGTTGCGGAGACGGTGGCGTGGTCTGTCCCGATCGACGAGACGCTGCCCGTGGTCGCTGTGGGCGGGTTGAGCCCGTCGTCCTCGATGATCGTCGCGATACCGAGGTTCGACGCGATCGTGCTGTTCGTGGGGTTGGTGAGCAGGACGTTGAACCATCGCGTCAGGTCGTCGCCCGGGTTGCCCGGGTTCTCGGGGGTCGTGTTCGGAATCGTCTCGAAGGTGATGCTCCCGCTGGCCTTCCCCGCCGGGATCGTCATCGTGCCGGCGGCGGCCACGTAGTCCTGCCCTTCGATCACGGGAATGGACGTTGTGAGCGATTGACCGTTGCTCGTCGCGTAATGCGCCGTCGTGTCGAGGCCGCTCGTCGTGGGGACACAGTCCGCCGGATTCTTGTCCAGCGATTGCTGCGGGTCGCAGAGGACGACCGGAAGTGTGATGAAGCGCGGCTGGAAGGCGATCTGGCCAACCGCGACCGAGTCGGCCGGGCTGACCCCGGTGAGCGTGTTCCCGCTCACGCCGGTGTACTTGTACGGCCCGCTCACGGAAGCCGCGCCGGGCGTGGAGATGAAGAACGTGTGCGCACCGTCCGATTGCGGAAAGCCGCTGGCGTCGTTCAGCTGAAGGCTCCCGCCGGTGCTCCAGGACTGTGCGCCGTCGACCACCGAGCCGGTGTTGCCCTCCAGGGTCGCACCGTTCTCGATCTCCACCCAGGGCGGTTGGTCGTCGTTGACGATGGTGCCGGTCGCCGAGGTGTTGGCGAGTGTGGCGCCCGTGGGATTCGAGAGGTTGAGCATGAACGTCTCGTCGTTCTCGTAGATCGTGTCGCCGATCACGGGCACGTCGATCTGGCAGGCGACGTTCCCCGCCGGGTTCGTGGTGCAGTCCGTATTGGCCGGGATCTTCAGCGTCCCGCTCGTCGCGGTGTAGTCGGAGCCGGCCGTGGCCGTCCCGTCGGCGGTTGCGTAGTCGACCGTGACGTCGTGCGTGCTGACCGCGGACAGCTTCGCGACGAAGACGAGGTTCGTCGTGCCGGAGTTGCCCTCGTTCTGGGAGACGTTCGCAACGCTGATCGAGGGCTGCGGGTTGACGTTGATGGTGGCGGGGGTCGAGCTCGTCGACGCATTGCTGCTGTCGGTGACCGTGAGCGTCGCCTGGTACGTCCCGGCCGCCGAGTAGGTATGGGGGATCGCGTTCGGCACCGCGCCCGTACCGCTCGTCGAGCTCCCGTCGCCGAAGTCGAGCGACCAGGACTTGAGCGGGATGTTGTCGGGGTCGTTGCTCGCGGAGCCGTCGAAGGAGACCGCGAGCGGCACCGTGCCCGAGGTCGGCGTCGCGTTCAGGATGGCGACCGGCGGCTGGTTCGTGTTCGCATGGATTACGAGCGTCGCCGGCGTGCTCTGCGCCCCCTGGTTGTCGGTCACCGTGAGACTCGCGGTGCAGGAGCAGGCACTCGTGTACGTGTGGGAGATCGAGCTCGGCACCGCGCCGCTGCCGCTGGTCGAGTGCCCGTCTCCGAAGTTCAGCGCCCAGGAGGCGATCGAGCCGTCGGAGTCCGAGCTGCCGGAGCCGTCGAACTTGACGGCGAGGGGTATCGGCCCGCTGGTCTGGTCGGCAGTGAGGGACGCCGTCGGAGGGGCGTCCGCGGTCACCTTGACCGAGTCCGTGTCAGTGGCCCCGCTGTCGTCGGTGACGGTGAGCACGGCCGTGTACGTGCCGGCCGCGTACGTGTGCGGAAGGCTCGAGGGCGGCAGGCCGCTGCCCGAGGCGACCGTGGTGCCGTCGCCGAAGTCCAGCTTCCAGGAGACGACGCTGCCGTCCGAGTCCGAGCTGGCCGACCCGTCAAAGGTGACGTTCAGCGGAGCCGGCCCCGTCGCCGGAGTCGGTGTCGACTTCAGCACCGCCGTGGGCGGAACGTTCGCATTCGCCTTCACGTTCACCGAGGCCGAATCGGTCGCGCCGTCGTCGTCGGTGACCGTGAGCTTCGCCGTGTAGCTGCCCGTGGCGTAGGTGTGACTCGTGTTCGACGGCGGCGTTCCGGTGCCCGAGGTCGAGCTGCTATCGCCGAAATCCAGCTTCCAGGAGGCGATGCTGCCGTCGGGATCCGAGCTCCCCGATCCGTTGAACGTGACCTGCAGCGGCGACTTCCCCGTAGCCGGAGTCGGCGTCGTCGTCAGCACGGCGTTCGGCGGCATGTTCGCATTCGCCGTCACGGCGACCGTGGCGCTGTCGGTCGCGGCCTGGTCGTCGGTGACCGTGAGAGTCGCCGTGTAGCTGCCCGCGGCGTAGGTGTGGCTCTCGTTCGCGGGCGGCGGGCCGGCGCCGGAGTCCGACATTCCGTCCCCGAAGTCCAGCGTCCACGACGTGAGTGTCCCGTCGGAGTCGGAGCTGCCCGACCCGTCGAAAATGACTGTGAGCGGCGCTTTACCCGTCGCCGGGGTCGGCGACGAGGTCAGCATCGCGGTGGGACCGCCGGCAGCGGGCGAAGAGCCCGGGAAGAGGATCAGCGTTGTGGCCGCGGCGACGGCGAGCGCCGCGAGCAACGTCGTGCGCCCGAGGGGAGAACGCCCCTGGGAATATGGCTTGCGACCCACCTTCTCCCCTTCTCGACTGCCGCCGGGGCGCGCCGCGCCCTACGCCGAGTATAGGAGAGAAATCCGGAATTTACGAACTTTCGCAGACGGACAAATCCGACCCGCCGGGACCCCCCAAGTCGCCTGTCCAGTGGTAGGCGCTCTCCCCGACGCCGACCTGTGTGAAGTACGGGCACAGCAGGAGCGCCTTGTGCGGAGGGCTGTTCATGAAGTCGTTGAAGGCCGCCTGTGCAGACGCCTGCGGGTAGCTGACGAGCGTCACCTCGCCCTCGAAGGGAGCGCTGAAGCCGGCGTCGGTCATCCGCTGCCACGGAGTGCTCCCGTTGCACCCGGGTTGATGAGTGAGCCCGCTGTAACCGAACGTCACGTCCTGCCAGTACGAGTGGCTGTCTGCGGCCAAGCTCAAGCTTGAGTTGAGAGTGAGTGAAGCCAGGCCGAGCGTTCCACGCTCCTGGTTCACGAGGTCCACGAACTGCTGCTCGGCACTCGAGATTCCCGGATTGACGGGCCACAGATACATGTACGGGGACTGCGCGCAGTCCGTGCTGCTCGGGGGCGGAGTCCCAGGGGCGGGCGGCGATGAAGGCGGAGACGGCGGGGGTGGGGACGGAGAAGGCGGGGGCGACGTCGGCGGCGACGTGGGCGAGCCCGTTGAAGGCGAGACGATCTCCCACGAGTAGCTCAGCCAGTGCGCCCGTCCCCGGCGACCGCGCACCACGAGCAGGAAGGTGTAGCGCCCCTGAGTGAGGTTTCTCCAGGTCGCAGGCCGATGGCAGCGCTTGAACCCGCGAGGCACGCTCGGCCGCGCCTCGGCGGATTGGCCCTGCAGCGGGCGCCAGCGCAGGCGGCACACCGTTCGCGCGTGTCGCCCGCCTGCCTTCCACCTGAAGACGGCCGTCGTGTTCGAGGTCTTCGTCTGCGGCGTGACCGTCAATCTCGCGCCGGGCCGGGCAGCAACGGCCGCGCTCACCAGCAGAACAGCAGCGGCGGCGGCGACGGCGAGAACGGGCAGGCTCCGGCGCACGGCGGGACCCTAAAGGGGTTTGAAGCGGAGTGCCACCGGAACCGGCGCCCCCCTCCACCCCTTCCGACTTCCACGACGCTGGGGGCCGGGCTGATGCTTGGGCACGCGGGCACCGTGCACGATCAGGGACGCGGGACGCGGTCGGCTGGTCGTGCACTGCACGTCGAGCCGGTACTTGCCGCCCGCGAGTCGCGCGACGAGTGCGTCCGCCGTCGGGCCGCGGTTGCTGGAAAGCCAGAGGCCGTTGCCGGAACGGAGGCTGAGGTAGCACGACTGCGCCTTCGGCGAGCGGAGCGTCGCGGCGACCCGGCCGCCCGAGACCGCCAGCCGTACGTGCCAGCGTGTCCGTAGCCCACCGCGGGTGACGCGGGCGTGCGGCGCCCGGCGCCCCTTCGTGCCCGTAGCCGAGCGGGCGCTCGTGAGCCTGGCGCGTGTCCGCGACCGTGTGGGCTTCGCCCGGAACTTCGCCCCGAGCGCGGCCAGCGTCCCGACAGCGTCGACGCGACCGTCGGACACGCCGGCGACGTGATGGGCGCTGGAGAGAATCGCGTGCTCGATCGTCTCGGGGGACGAGGTAGGCGCGTAGGAGAACGCGAGACCGGCCAGGCCGGCCACGACCGGCGCGCTCGCGGAGGTACCGCAGAACTGGCCGAACCCGTCGCCGAGGAAGGTGGTCGTGTCGCAGCCGGGAGCGGCGACGTCGACCCAGCTTCCGTAGTTCGACCACGGGTAGAGCCGACCGGTCTTCGCGGTCCCGGCCACGCTCAGGACTCCGGGATCGGCGGCTGGATAGAACGGCTGTGAGCTCCCGCCGTTGCCCGCCGCTGCGACGACCAGGACACCCTTGCTCTCCGCATAGCGGACGGCCGCGGCGACCGCGTCGCTCGACCCCCCGCCGAGGCTCATGCTGATCACTGACGCACCGTGGTCCGCTGCCCAGGAGATGCCTGACGCGACGTCGAGCCAGCTCGCGCTCCCGTTCGCGTTGGCGACCTTCACCGGCATGATCGAGCAGCGCGGGCAAACGCCGGAGATGCCGAGGCCGTTGTCCGCGCGCGCGCCCACAATCCCGGCGGTCCGCGTCCCGTGGCCGTTGTCGTCGCTCGGATCGTTGTCTCCGTTGACGAAGTCGTAGCCGGGGACGAGAGCGCCCCGCAGGTCGGGTTGCGAGAAGTCCACCCCGCTGTCGAGCACGGCGATCACGATCCGCGGAGATCCCGTAGTCACCGCCCAGGCCGCCGGTGCGCCGATGAGGGCGGGCCCCCACTGCTTCCGCCAGAGGGGATCGCTGGGCAGCGCCTGGACCCAGCCCGCGGTTCGCATCACGGTGCGGTTGCGCTCGACGAAGCGAACGTCGCGAACCTGCCTGAAGCGGAGGCTGAGCGCCCGGGCGTCTTGGCGCGACACCCGAACGGCGAGCAGGCCGGGCCCGCGGATCAGCTGCACGGAACGGCCGGACAGGGTCTCGACCCTGCGCGCGACCGCTCGAGTCTCGCCGGGCCGGTCGGCGGCGACAAGCAGCTTCGTGTAGCCGGTGGTCGGCTGAGTCGTCGCGCGCGCCGTGACGACGACCGCGAGCGCAGAGACGGCGAGGATCGCCGGCAACGCGACGACGGGTGAGAAGCGGCGGCAGAGCTCACGCGGCGGCACGAGATCCAGGTCGGCTCGGCCGCGTCTTCTCTTTAGCGGGCCCCGTCAGCCTCCTTGGTCGTTCTCGCTGGCCGGGCGCGGGCTTAATCCCTCAGACAAGGGATAGCCACATGGGCAGTCGCACTGATACTTCGAGCCAAGGCCACGGAAGGCGTACTGCGGAGGTGGTTATCACCACGCCAGACAAGCCGCGTGCCGGCGGCGCGCGCGGAGAAGTCGTGATCCTCGACGAGCACCCGATCTGGGTGGAGGCTCTCGAGACCATCCTCACCGGCGCGGGAATCCGCGTGGCGGGGAAGACGACCTCGGCGCAGGCTGCTCTCGAGCTCGTCTGCTCGAAGCAGCCGGACGCATTGATCGCGCCGTTGGAGCTGGCCGACCCGGAGATGGAGGCCCTCGAGCTGCTCCGGCGGGCCCGCGAGCGCCGGCCTGGTCTCCGCCTCGTCGTCTTCGCCTCGCGCGACGACACCTTTCACCTCAGCGCGGCCGCGAGCGTCCGAGCGGATGCCTACCTGCCGAAGACCGTAACCGCCTCGAAGCTGGTCGAGACGGTGCACGCATGTCTGAGCGGTGAACAGAGGCCCGTGGTGAACGGGGACGTGGCCGGCCCGGCGCTGACACAGCGGGAGCTCGAGATCGTCAGCCTCGCGGCCCGTGGCTACACGAACGCCCAGATCGCGCAGCGCCTGTGGGTCACGCGCTGGACCGTCAAGTACCACCTTGCGAACGCCTACAAGAAGCTCGGCGTCACGAACCGCACCCAGGCTGCGCGCCGTCTGTTCGAGCGCCGCCTGTCTGGGCACGCTCCCTGCTCGGTGTAGCCGAGCGCTTTAGTGCGATAGCGCGCGTAGCGTCAGGGACGCCGCGCGCAGGCGGCGAAGCTTGCACGAAACAGCGAGCTTGTACTTGCCTCCCGCGATCCGGGCGCTCAGCGACTCGGAACTGCGCCCCCGCCTGCTCGTGAGCCAGATCCCGTCGGGCGACGCCAGGCTGAGCGAGCACGACGGCGCCTTCGGCGAGCGGAGCGTCACGGCGACCCGCTTTCCCTGAACCGCCAGCCCGAGGTTCCAGCGGCCCCCGAGGAACCGACTGAGGCGGACAGCCTTCTCACCGGCACGAAGCGCCGCCGAAGCGGCGGCTGCACGAACGGCCGCATAGCCGTTGACGCGACCGCCGGCGATACCGGCGACAGGTTTCGAGGTGCGCTCGAGAATCGAGATGATCTGAGCGGGGGTCAAGCTCGGGTTGACACTTAGCATCAGCCCCGCGATCCCCGCGACCGCCGGCGCACTGACCGAGGCCCCGCACGGCTCGATGCCCTCGCCGTTCTTCGAGAGGGCGAGCTGGCAGCCCGGTGCGGCGAGGTGGACCCAGTTCCCCCTTGTCGACCAGGGAGAGATCTGGTCGGCCTTGTTGGTCCCGGCCACCGGGTAGGCCCCTGGGTCGGCCGCCGGATACGTGTAGCCGGAGCCCGCGGTGTTGCCGGCGCCGGCGAGCACCAGGATGCCCTTGTGGGCGGCGTAGGCGACCGCGGACGCGATGTTCGGGTCGGACGATGTCTCGCTCCAGCTGAGCGAGATGATGCGGGCCCCATGATTTGCCGCCCACCTGATTCCCGCTGCCCCCACGGCCGTGTTGACGACCGTGCCGTCGGACACCCGAACGGGCATCACCTTGCAACCCCAGCAGTAGCCCGGGATCCCGGAGCCGTTGTTGCCGCGCGCGGCGATGATGCTCGCGACCAACGTCCCGTGGCCGTCGTTGTCGACCTTCGTGTAGCCGCCGGAGATGAAGTCCTTGCCTCGGACGAGAGCCCCTCTGAAGTCCCGGATCTTCGGGTTGATGCCCGAGTCGACGACCGCCACGACCACGTGCCGATTGCCTCGTGTCAGGTTCCAGGCGAGCGCCATCTTGGTGCGTCCCAGCCCCCACTTCATCGTCCAGTCGTTGTCGTTGGGGTTGAACGCCCCGGCCAGGCCGGCGCTGGCGAGCGCGCCCACAATGAGAACGAGAAGAAGGAGACCGACCCGACGCCTCACGCGACCGAATTCTACGCGCTCTTCCGGATATTGGTACCTAGGGACGACGCGGACCTGCCCCTTTGGCTAGACGTCGTGAGAACCGCTTGAAATTGCCCGCCTGAGCCTGTAGAACACGCCTGCCCCCGCCGGTACGCCCGGCGGCGACGGTGTCCCGGCCTACCGGGCGTTCGCGAAGGGACGAGAGGAGGAGCAGAGGGGGTCAGACAATCGGCTCTACCAAGGGGTCTGAGGGTATTAGGGAGTCCTCGCAAGACCAACATCGAAATCACTGAAGCGAGGGGGAGGTAATGAAAATCGGGAGAGGCTCGACGAGGCTGAAGCTCGGCCTCGTCACAGGTGTCGCCCTCCTCGCGTTCGCTGCCATGTTCGTCGGCAGCGCGCGCGCGGCGGAGTCGCCACCTGCAGATGCCAGCGGACTGCCCGCCAACACGGGCGCTGCGTTCGACCCGCTGGCAACGAACGTCCCGTATCTGGCCTGGCGCGGTGAGATGGTGCGCCTGGTCGGCTGTATTCCGTACGACCAGAACTCGTATCCGGGTGACTTCGGGCTGAACATCAAGTCCGAAGGTCTCGGCGACGGCTACAGCGGATCGAACGACGGTCTGTCGGTCACCGTGGAGCCGTACGCCTTCAGCGGGCCCGAGGACGACGTCCTCGCCCTGCCGAAGCCGGTGTCCTCACCGGCCGCGAGCGTGTTCTACGACTACGCGAACGGCCGGCTCTGCGCACGTGGCTCGTGGATCTCGGACAAGCCGGGAATCCTGATCGCGAAGCTGACGGTCTCCTACAACGGAGTCGTCCTGATCCAGCACGATTTCATGGTCGGCTGGATGGCGATCAACAGCGCCACGATGACCAACGCAGGATCGGTCACCGATGTGCCGGGCCAGGAGCCGGGCAACTCGGCCAACGTTCAGGTCACGGGCTCGATCCCGCTGAACAGCGAGTTCCAGTCCGACTGGGGCCTGCCTGCGACGCTGGTTCTGCCGAACGACTGGGCCGAGTGGGCCACGAGCGGCATGGCGTCGGCCAACATGCCCTACTACATCTGCAATGACTACAGCATCGATGCTCCTGCCACCGCGGGCTACTGCGAGGGCTTGAGCGTCAACCCGTACTACGGAGTGGACCCATCGGCGTTCTGGGACATCCACGACTCGTCGGCGCCTGCAGCACTCGGCGTCACCGATTCGCCGGACGTCCATGCCAGCCAGTACACGTGTCCTGGCAGCACGCCGAGCCTGTACATCGACCAGGTCGACAACTGCGTCGGCGGCTGGTCGTTCTCGCGGCTCTTCGGTGACTACAACGTCTCCGGAATCGGACCGTTCGACCCGGCCTTCGCCACCACTCTGCTGAGTGATGGAAGGCTGAACGCGGCCGACGCTCCGATGCCGGCGCTGGAGATCACCTACAACTCCGCGGGCGGCATGGGTGGCTTCGACGACTCCGTGCTCAACCGGAAGGCATGCGTCTACAACGTGAACTCCGACCCGGCGGACGATCTGTGCGTCGCGACGGGGCATCACGAGAGCGAGGCGCACGCTCTGTACGCGCCGTACTACGGGGAGTACATCCCGTCGACGTCGCGTGATCCACTGGGTGCGGCTTCGGGCATCGACTCGGCGTTCCAGACCGACAACTTCCAGGCGTTCGCCGGCTGGTACGGCGAGTACAACTTCTGGCAGATCGCCAACGTCCTCACGCAGGGCGCGGGCGGCGACTCGGGTTGTCTGCTGAACGGCGGGGACCGCCAGCTGAACACCGGGGCCACCAAGGTCGTCGAGTTCACCGACGAGCATGGTGAGGCTCGGGCTCAGTGGCAGCCTGGCGAGGACGCGGACTTCTTCGCGAACTACGCCAACAACAACGGCAAGGGCGGCTGCGACCTCGAGGGCGTGAAGTTCCCGAACCAGACGCTCTCGGCAACGGCGCAGTATCCGTACCAGCCGACTGCCAACCCGACCGCCGTGTCGGGCACGATCACCAAGGTCATCAGCAACCTGTTCCACAAGACGATCTCTTGCGTTGCCGAGCGGAACCCCGACGGCAGCATCACCGGCTACATCTGCACGGTGACGGCGCAGGACATCGACGGGAACGGGTCCGTGATGAACCGTGAGCAGGTCTGCCTCAACTCCCAGGGAAGCGCTGGGGACGGCACCTGGTACAACTACGCCTCCGGCCAGATCGGCAGCGCCGGTAGCGGCAACACCATCTGCGTGTGGCTCAGCGGTGGTGGCCCGGGTGTGCCGGCATCGGCACAGGCCGATCTCCTCACGACCCAGGGCACGATCGACATCAGCGCCCTGTTCACCGGTGAGAAGATCGTGCGTGACGCATGCGTCGTCTACGGCAACGGGTCGAGCACTCCTGGCCCGTGCGGTGGCAGCGGTGGCGGCGGCACCACCACGACCGGTGGCGGCGGCAGCACGACCGGCAGCACCACCACGACCGGTAACGGCAACGACGTCACGGTCAGCCGGAGCAAGGCACATCAGTCGGCGCGCGTCGCCCAGGTTCAGCTCGTGCTGAGCCGGTCCGGCCGCGTCCTGTATGTGAAGGTCC
>Ga0335076_10000651_pt1 | contig 32345 bp, 35 predicted proteins | sample Lox_Sample_25_FD_206717 | JGI IMG/M metagenome (GOLD analysis project Ga0335076, IMG submission 206717) | Soil microbial communities from Loxahatchee National Wildlife Refuge, Florida, United States - Lox_Sample_2.5 | ecosystem: Environmental > Terrestrial > Soil > Wetlands | place: USA...
CCCCTAGGACGGACTCAACTCCACTGCCCTTTAGGGCGCCGATCCAGCGGCCACGCAGGCGAAACCGACCTCCCGGGGCTCGCCCAACCCTCACCGCAACATGCCCTCCGAAAAGCCCCGCGAGGCTATACTGGCCGCCTCCAGCGCCTGTGGCGGAATTGGTAGACGCGCAAGGTTGAGGGCCTTGTGGACTTTATGGTCCGTGGAGGTTCGAGTCCTCTCGGGCGCACTGGAAAAGCCCCGCTCAGCGGGGCTTTTTGTTGGCCAAGCGCCCCTGCCGGGACCGTCCGTCACAGTGGGTATTGTTGCCACGTGGCAACAAACAACATCTATACCCACGCCGTGGCAACGTTCTGTGGGTACCCGGGGGCGTAGGCAGGCCGGGTGAGCGTACGGGAGCACCGGGAAGGCTGGGAGGTTCGCTGGCGCGACGCAGACGGCCGTCAGAGGTCCAAGCGCTTCGGCACCGAAGAGGGCGCGAAGGGCTACGATGCGGCGCTCGCCGAGGTCTCCCCCGCCGCTCGGCGCTCAGACACTGTGAAGTTCGGACGCGGCGGTGGTGTCTATTCATACACCACGCGGGAAGGCGTTCGCTGGCGCTTCGTCTATCGCCGCAGCGACGGCACGCAGACCTCAAAGCGGGGCTTCGCCAGCGAGAGGGCGGCCCGGGACGCCCGCCGGCGATTGATCGAGCAGGTCGAGCGCGGCGAGGCCCGCCACACCAAGGAGACGTTTGGCGCCTACTGGGACCGTTGGCTTGCTCAGCGGCGCCCGTACCTCGAGGCCGGCACGTGGACCGGCTACGCGACCAACGGGCGCAAGCGCCTCGTCCCGGCGCTCGGGCACCTGTCGCTCGGCGAGTTGACCGTCGAGCGCGTCCGGGACTTCGTCGCCGATCTCGCCGAGGCCGTCGAAGCCGGCGATCTCGCGGTCAAGACGGTCAACAACACGCTGGTGACGCTGGTCGTGTGCCTGAACCACGCCGTCGACGACGGGCTGATCGCCGCCAATCCAGCGCTCCGGGTCCGCCGGCTCCCCGCCGCCCACATCGAACGCGAGTACCTGCGCCTCGATGAGATCCCACGATACCTCGACGCATGCTCAGAGCTCTATCGCCCGTTGGCCGAGTTACTGATCGGCAGCGGGCTCCGCATCTCCGAAGCCCTCGGCCTGCGCGTCGGCGACCTGGAACTCGAGGACACCGGCGGCACGATCGTCGTCTACCGCTCGCGCAAGAAGGATTTGGTCGGCTCAACGAAGTCCGACCGATTTCGATCCGTCGAGGTCGGGCCTGGGCTCGCGCGTGTCCTCCGAGACCAACTCGACCAACGAGCCGAGCTCGGGTCGGGAAGCGGACAAGCCGCGTTCGTGTTCGTCATGCCGGTCCGCGGCAGCAGGCGAACCAACGGCCGCTGGCCATCGGTCGACCCGTTCGGACCGCTGGACCGGACCACCGTCTCGCGCGACTGGCACAAGCAGGCCCTCGAGGACGCTGCGCTCCGCGACATGCCGCTCCACGCTCTCAGGCACACCGCCGCGGCGGCCTGGTTGGCGGCGGGTAACTCGCTGATGTATGTGCAGCGGCAGCTGGGTCACGCGGACATCAGCACCACCGAGCACTACTACGGCCATCTGGAGCGCCACGTGCTGGCCACCGGCGCGATCGCGACCGAGGAGGCCATCGCACAGGCGGCGGCTGGCCCTCGTTAGGGCAGCGATTGCCGATCCCGGGCCTGGGCGTCGGCCCCGCCCCCATGATCCTCGGCCTGTTCGCGCCGTTCGTCCGCCGCGCCGCCCCGATCCGTGAATGTTTCGGCCGGGCATCCATCGGGCGCGTGTCTCGGCCAGCCAGCCCTCGATGTCCTCGGCGACGAAACGGAGCGGCCCGTCCTGACCGCCCAGCCTCACCGACGGGATCCGGCCGGTGCGCGCAGCGTCGTAGACCCAGGCGCGCGATACGCCGAGCATGCGCGCGATGTCGTTGGGGCGGAGCAGCGGTGAGAACCGACCCTCGCGGGTGTCCCGCAACCCGTCTTCAGCCAGCCCCATGCTCACACCGGCTCGTCCGACTGTTTCCACCGTCGATGTGAATCGGCTGCCCGAGCGACAACGTCAGCTCTCCCAAACGCGTGTGCATGCTGTCGAGTCTTTGCGGGTTGCCGACCCGACCGTGAGGTATCTTATCAGCGTTAATCACGCTACTGTTGATCCTGAGGCTGAAGGTGTCTGATCTCGAGGCAGAGACCCCAGAAGATCCGTGGCTGACCTTGGCGGAGATCGCCGAGGAGCTGCGGATGAGTCCGGCAACGATCCGTTCCTGGGTTTCGAACGGGACGCTGCGGGCGATGCGCCCGGGCAAGCGGAAGTTGCTGGTACGCCGCTCGGAGCTCGATCGAATGCTCGCCAGCGAGGACCTCCACGATCCCGACTCGCCTGAGGTAAGCCGGCCGGGGGGCGAAACGTGGCGGCAAATGGACACGATCGTGCCTCCCGGCAAGTCGCCGCATTGGGCGGCCGAAGCAGTTGAGCACGTCTCGCGCAGCGGATGGCTCGGGGTGGCTGAGACGGAATGGCACAGAGCGCTGAGGTCGAGTGCGATGGCCCCACCGGACGCGGGGTTCGTCGTGCGCCTCCGTGAGATCGCCGACGCCGCGGCACGGAAGGCCGCCGCACTCGCGAACCTGGACGACTCGCCCGGGCCGTGGTGGCAGCGCCAGTCGGGACTCCCAAACGGGGTCCTGTCGTACGAGCTCCGGCCCGGCGGCAATCGGCCGGGCCCAGCCGAGCAATGGATTCGGTTCGATCGAGCCGTCGACGAGCTCGGTCACGCGATGGCTGAGCACTCGGTCCCAGCCGAGCGGCAGGCGCTCGAGGAGGTCTCGCTGGTCCTGCACGACATCATCGACGCGCTTCTCGAGCAGGAAGGCCGGCAATGGCCACCTACACCCGATGACCCGGACGCCAGCGACAGAGACAGCGCCGAGGAGCCGGATGACGCGTGAGTTGAAGCGGACCGCAGCGTGGTCCGCAATCCCGAGCGCCCGGCGGACCCGTTTTCGGACCAGCTCGAGTGGCCGTCGGCCCCGCCCGCACGGGTGTTTTCTCATCCTCGAGCCCTCTTGGTGGCAGCTGACTACCCGCCCTCCACGAGGTCGTTCGGGTAGTCAGCTGCCAGTCGAGGCCGGGGTGTTGATCTGGGTGCGGGCGGGGCGGAACGTAGCGATCTGGCAGCGGGCTCAGATGAGGGGCTGGTGATGGGAAGGGAGGTGGCTTCGGGGCCCGGAACAATGCGGGTGGGGCGGTTCGTCGGGAGGCTGGGAGTCGTGTCCTTGCCGGCTATCGAGGCTGGGCTTGCTCTCGATGAGCGTGTGGTCCGGCGGCATGTCGCGAGGCTTGAGACGGCGGGCTGGCTCGGCCGAGCGCCTTGGGTCTGGGGGGAGGGCTCGGTCGTGTGGCTCACAAGCCTCGGCATCGATGGCACCGGCCTCAGCGGCGTGCGCGCCGTCAAGGCGCCGCCGGCGCGGACGACGATCGCGCACGGTGTCCTCGTCGGATGGTCGGCGGCGCGCGCCGAGAAGCGCCGGCGGATGTGGAAGTCGGCGCGCGAACTCGCGCTCGACCCCGACCGGTGGGCGGTGCGGATGCGCTGCGAACGCGGCTACACAACGCTGCTGCCCGACCTCGCCGTCTGGCTCACGGGTTCCGATCGGCCCATCGCCCTGATCGCCGAGAGCGGTGGACGGCGCGAGGATCGGCAAAAGCTCATCCTCGAAGGCTGGAGAGATGCGATCTACGCCGGCCAGTACTCCAAGGTGCTTTACGACTGCTCGAACGAGTCGGTGGTGCGCTGGATCAGCCGCCTGGCCAAGAGCGCTGGGCTGACGCGTTCGGAGCTCAACGTGGTCGTCCAGGCGCGCTCCGAGGAGATCGCCACCCTCGCGCCCGCCGCCGCCGACGACGTGCTGCCCGATAGCAACCCCGACGCCGCCCCAGACTCGCCCAGCGAAGTCCAGATCGAACCTACTCCGGCACCCGAGCCCTCTGCGCCGGCCGAGACAGCGCCACCGGCCGCTCGGGCCGAGCCACGCCCAGAGACACCCGAGGAGGCCACCGAGCGCGAGCGGCGCTACCGCGAGATCTTCGGGATCCGCGAGCCAAAGCCGCGCCGGCGATGGCGACGCTGAACTCGGTGCCGACGCGCCGCAAGATGTGCTGGACTGGCGTTGGCGTCGAAAGCCATGCAGCCCTTCAGCGTCCGAACGAGCGGAGGTCTCTGGCACAGCCAGCTTCCGCATCGCCCCGAGGCTGCAGAACCCTGCGTCAGGCGTTGGCAGCGAGTTATCCGAGCTTGCGGTAGGGGTGTTTCCCCGATGCGCAGCGGGTGTCGTTGGGTTGATGCTTCAGCTCGAGGCCGTTGATGATCGGGAACTCGACACCGAAGGATCGCTCTGGTTGGAGTCGAGGCCGCGAGGGCTCGCGGGCGTTGGTGGTGGACGGCCGCGGTCGGTCGGTGTCGACCGCCATTCTTTACGAGGTGTGCGCTCGATGCGCGAACTCCAGCCGGGAGCCGTGATCAACGTTTTGACCGACGTCCGTGCGGCTGTGGATAGCGATATTCGCGCTTGGTGCGGGACGACCGGGCATGAGCTCGTTGAGGCCCAGGAGGCGGCCGGCGCGCGCGAGTACGCGGTTCGCAAGGCCGCCGAGGTGCGCGAGCAGCCGGGCTGGGCGATCGTGATTTCCAATCCCGGTCTTGAGGAGCTGCTCTCTCCGCTGGGTTTCGCAGTTGCGGCAGGGTTGGCGGGGAGCGCAGTCTCGATCTACTTTCAGGGACCGGCGGTGCGCGTGTTGACGCGCTCATTCTCGGAGCGGCTGCCCGGCTGGAAGCGTCCGTTCAGCACGTTTGCTCGACGGGGGCTTGACCGCGCGGGGCACCCGCCGCCGCACGTCAAGCTCCGCCAACTCAACGATCTCGGCGCGCGTATCTATGTCTGTGGCCCGTCGATGGATCACTTCAAGGTCAGCCCCGAGGAGCTGTTGTTCGCCGACATCAGGATCGCCGCCTACCCAACTTTCGTTGCCGAGATGAACAACGCGAGAGTTCAGGTCTTCCTTCAGTAGGAGCCACTGGTCGGCGTGGCTTGAGACGAAACGGGCTCAGCTGATCCGAAGGCTCGGACGGGAGACACTGGTCGTCCAGGCTTGGGCGCCGTGCTGGAGCGCGTCCCAGGGTGAGCCGAGGGGCGGGGTGTAGGAGAGGTCGAGGTCTGAGATCGCCTCGACGGTCATCCGGTTGAAGATGGCGGTGGCCGGGATGTCGATGCGTTTGGCGATCTCGGAGTTGAGGTGGCCGACGAGCTGGACGCCGAGGAGTTGGCCGGTGCGGCGGTCGCCGGTGTATCGCATGGCGATCTTGTGGCTGCCCGGGTAGTAGGCCTTGTGGTCGTCAGCTTCGTACGCCACGGTGAACGGGTCGAGGCCGGCGGTGGCGGCCTCGTGATCGCGCAGCCCGGTGCGCGCGGCGACAAGGTCGAACACTTTGACGACCTGGGTGCCGAGGCTGCCGGCGAACTCGCGGGTTCCGCCGAGGGCGTTCTCGCCAGCGATCCGGCCTTGTTTGTGCGCTGTGGTCCCGAGTGGGAGGTATGTGGTCCCAAGCAGCGGGTGATGGGTGACAACGCAGTCGCCCGCGGCGAGGACGTCGGGGAGGTTGGTTCGCATCTGTCGATCGACGACGATCGCGCCTTTGATGCCGACCTCGGCGCCGCGGCGGGTCCGGGCGAGCGAGAAGATCACCAGCATCAGCCCTAGCGTCGCGATCACCTCGGAGAACAGGTGTGCCGGCGAGGCGCGGTGCTTGGTGGAGATGCTGATGAGTGCTTGGGCGAACATCACGTTCGCGGCCATCGCACCGAGGATGCACCCGGTGATTTGGAATGGGATGTAGGCGAGCGCGTCGCGCCGGCTCAGCCCGCCGAAGGCGGCGTCGACGAGCGAGACGACCGGGTTGAAGTGCGCGCCGGAGACGGGGCCGAACATGAGGATGATCGCGAACAGCCCCATCGCGGTTGCGAGGGCGTTCTCGAGCAGCTCCAGGCCGACGTCGCCCGGTGAGAGCTGCGCCGCCGCGATCCCGGAGCCGATCACGATGGCCGCTAGGTAGGCGGAGCCGAGCAGTTCGGCGAACAGCCGGCGGCCGAGTGGGTGGCTCACCCGTCAACCATCGGCGTGCTCCAGGACCTCGCAGGTCTCGTGGCTGAGGCACTCGCGGGTGCGCTTGTTCGCGAGGGTGAAGACGTGGCTGCGAATCGGGACGTGGTCGTACTCGTCGAGGATGCGATCCGCACAGCCGCGGATGACCTCGGGTTCTCGGGTCTCGCCGAACTCCTGGATCAGTGATGGGAGGAGCTTGGCGAGTCGCCACTGGTGGGAGGTTCGGTCGGACTGGATCTCTTCGATCCGGTCGCGGGCGAGCTCGCTGACTCGCTCCTCGATCATGTCGCGAATCTCCCGGACCTCGTCGAGCGATTTGCCGGCGGGGTCGGGGATGTCCCAGTCGTCGACGCGGGTCGGGACGTAGGGGCAGACGTCTCCGCAGCCCATCGTGACGGCCCAGTCGGCATGGAGTTGCATCTCGACGGTGAGCCGCTTGGGCTTCTCGCGCGAGAGATCGATTCCGATCTCTCGCATCACCTCCACTACCTCCGGCCACACCTGGCGCGCGGGCTCCGAGCCGGCCGACTCGGCACCGCAATCTTTGTGGGTGCACTCGCGTTCGAAGAACGCCCGGGCCATCTGCGAGCGCCCGGCGTTGTGTGTGCAGACGAACAGCACGTACTTCATTTCAGGAGACCTCCCTCCTGCTATGCGGCCGCGACCAGCTTCTCGGCGTATTCGCCGGGGAGGCCGGCCGCGGCGACTTCATTGGCCACCGCCTCGGCGTCGTAGGGGACCCGTTCGATCGAGGCACGTACCTGGCCGCTCTCGTCGAGCTCGAGGATCGCGAACCCGGCGCGCGGGTCGCCGTCCTTCGGCTTGCCGACCGAGCCGCAGTTGATGAACAGGACGCCGCCGTAGGTGTGGATCCAGGGTTTGTGGGTGTGCCCGAACACGAGCGTGCCGGCGGTTTCGGCGGCGGCCAGCCGCTCGTACAGGCTCGCGGGCTTGTCCTCGAACAGGTACTCGTTGACCTTGCGCGGTGAGCCGTGAACCAGATGCACGCTTGCATCGCCGAGCTCGAAGCTGAGATCGAACGGGAGCGTGCGCATGAAGTCCTTGGCGTCGTGGTCGGTGTGCGCGAGTGTCCAGGCGACCGACTGCTGGCCGAGCTCGCGGTCGTGCTGGGTCACGTACGCGCACCCGCAGTCATCCAGCTCGCGCGCGATCGCGTAGTCGTAGTTGCCGTAGATCGTCGGGATCCCGCGTTCCTGGATCAACGCGCACACTTGGTTGGGGTGCGGGCCGTAGCCGACGAGGTCGCCGCCGCAGTAGACGGCGTCGACGCCGATCGCGTCGATCGCGTCGAGGCTCGCTTCGAGCGCCGGGAGGTTGCCGTGGATGTCGGTTATGACCGCTACGCGGTTCACTGAGGCCCCCCTTTGGGCTTGTGTAGGTCGAGGAGATTGGCTGCGGGAACGAGTGTCTCGATGAGTTCCCATACGTGGTGGTGGATCTCGTAGCGGATCCTTCTGACGACATCGAGCGGTTGCCCCGCCGGGTCGAGCACCGGCCAATCCTCGTAGCGCTTGCCCGGGTACACCGGGCACGCGTCCCCGCAACCGAGCGTGACCACGACGTCGGCCGCCTGGACCACCGCGTCGGTGAGGGGCTTGGGGAACTCGGCGCTGACGTCTAGGCCGATCTCTTGCATCGCGGCCGCGACGACAGGGTCGATCTGCTCCTCCGGATGAGACCCGGCCGAACGAACTCCGATCCAGCCCTTTGAGAGGTGGTGGGCGAGGCATGCGGCCATCTGGCTGCGCCCGGCGTTGCGCTCGCACACGAACAGGACCTCGGGGAGCGGCTTCTTGACTACGCCGGTCGACTGGGCGACCGCCCACAGTTGGTCGCGGGCGAATCGCTCGATTATGACCGGCAGGAAGTTCGGGCCGACCGACGGCCGGTCGCCGAGCTCGGAGTAGGACCCCTCGACGTAGCGCCTCACGGTCTCGGGCGAGAACACGCCGTGGAACTCCTCTGACAGCTGCGCGGCCGTTGTCTCAAGGCAGTAGCGAAGGAGAGGGGTGAGATTCGAGGTCACGTCGGCCCTCGGGAGAACAACCGGGAGTGTATAGATTGACAAGCATCAGTTCAATCGATATAAGTAGATAGATGGCTATCGATATGGAGCTCACCCCCAAGCAGAAGCGCCCCGCCGGCGAGCCCTGTTGCGAGCCGGTCGTCTACCCCGACGTCGAGCGCGAAGAAGCGGTCCGGATGGCCACCGTCGCCAAGGCGCTCGGCGACCCCGTCCGCATCCAGCTGGTCGACGTCCTGCGCAAACACGCCGGCAAGGTGTGCGTGTGCGAGCTCGTGCCCCTGTTCGACCTCTCCCAACCCACCGTCTCCCATCACCTCAAGGTGCTGCGCCAGGCCGGGATCGTCGGCTCCGAGCGCCAGGGCCTGTGGGCCTACTACTACGTGATCCCCGAAGCGCTGAAGGAGCTATCGATATGGCTGAGTTGATCGACACCGAATGCTGCGCCCCCGCCGCGCAGGACGCCTGCTGCGAGCCAGCCGCCAAGGCGTCCTGCTGCGGCGAGACGCACGCCCCCGGCTGCGGCTGCGCCGCCGGCTCCGAGCCGGTCGTTGCGGTCGGTGCCCGCAGATCGTCTGAGGACGTCCGCGAGACCGTCCGTCAGAAATACGCCGAGGCCGCCATCGCGGCCGCCCGCGGCGAGTACCGACAAGCCCGCGCGATCGAGTCCGAGTCCGGGAGCGATGACGCGGACTTCTACGGCCAGAGTCCGGCCGATCGCACAGGTGTGTTCGGGTCGGCGTTATACGACGAGGCCGAGTACGAGCAGCTGCCCGACACGTCCGTCAAAGCGTCCCTGGGGTGCGGAGTCCCGACGGCGGTCGCCGACCTGCACGCGGGAGAGGTGGTGCTCGATCTCGGGTCGGGCGCCGGCGCGGACGTCCTGATCTCCGCCCGCCGGGTGGGGCCGACCGGCAGGGCGATCGGGCTCGACATGACCGACGAGATGCTCGAGCTCGCGCGCGCCAACGCCGCCGAGGCCGGCGTTGAGAACGTCGAGTTCGTCAAGGGCTACCTCGAGGAGATGCCCCTCGCCGACGAGACGGTCGACGTGGTCATCTCCAACTGCGTCATCAACCTGTCCGGCGACAAGCCCCTGGTGATTCGCGAGGCGGCGCGCGTGTTGCGTCCGGGGGGCCGCTTCGCCGTCTCCGACGTGATCGCCGATCCCGACATGGACGAGCAGACCCGGGCTGACATGGCGGCCTGGACGGGCTGCATCGCCGGCGCGTTGACCGAGGACGAGTTCCGCTCAGCCCTCGAGGCGGCCGGCCTGAGCGAGATCGAAATCACTGAGACCCACCGGGTCCACGAACACGCAGGCTCGGCCATCATCCACGCCCGCAAACCCTTCGAAGCGTGAACGCGGACGCGCGTCCAGCCGGCTGTGAACTCACCGAAGCCGGGTTCGGATCACAGCTGCGGCGCTACCGCCGTCTCTCCGAGCACGTCACCAGCCTCGAGCGGACACCTGGCAAAGTCATCGCCGAGTTCAGAGCAGACCTTCCTCAGGGCCTGCTCGAGCGCGCGCTCGATGTCGAGCGGAGATGCTGCCCCTTCGTGGAAGCGACATATGAGCCAACACCCGGCCGGCTGACTCTCGCCGTCCAAACCATCGACCAGGACCCCCGACTCGACTCGCTGTTCCGCGCGCTCGCCCCCGCCAGCACAGCTGGCCGCAAACCCTAGCCGTGACCATCCTGCCAGATCACCTCACGATCCGTCCCGGCGAGGCCCGTGACCTTGGCCGGGTGGCAGAGATCTACAACGCGGGCATCGCCGAGCGCGTCGCGACGTTCGAGACCGGCCCGCGAACGGTTGACGACATCGGCAGCTGGGTCCACGACGGACACCCGTTCGTCGTCGCTGTCGATGACGGCCAGGTGATCGGCTGGGCAGGTGCCGGCGCCTACTCCGACCGGTGCGTCTACGAGGGAATTGGCGAGCACGCCGTCTACGTCCATCCCGATGCTCGTGGGCGGGGTCTCGGGCGGATGCTGTTGGTGGAGCTCTGCGCGGAGTCGGAGCGCCGCGGCCTGTACAAGCTCAGCAGTCGCGTCTTCACCGACAACCAGGCCAGCCGCGCCGCGCCCCGCGCCGCCGGGTTCGAGGAGGTTGGCGTCCAGCGCCGCCACGGCAGGCTCGACGGGCAATGGCGGGACGTCGTTCTGGTCGAGCGTCTACTCGGCCCCGCCTCGGACTGACTCGCGTCGGCGCCGCTCGTCTCCGTCGTCTCCGTCCTCGGGATTTGGCGCTTCACGAGCCGACTGCGCCAGCGCGGCAGCAAAGCGCCAGCTTCCCCTTCGCGAGCGGTGATTCCCGGTGATGGCCGATCACGTGCTCGCTTCGGGACGACCAGCAGAAGCAAGCGCGTCGTGGCGGCTGGCTCCTCCAAACAGCGACCGAGTCCAGACCTAGCGCGCCAACGCAAGACCGGGTCTCCTGTCGCGGTGGCGGTCCGAACCTGACAGTCGCCACAAGCGGGGTCCAGCGTTCACGCTGATTCGATCCGCTGAGCCTTCAGATCTGAGCCGGCGTTCTCGATGCGAGAGGTGGACGCGGGGCTCTGACGTCCCCGACTGCACCGGCAAGCACCGCGGCCGTTCAAATGAAATCGCCCGTTCAGCCGACACTCTTGTCCCCTCGTGCCGCCTCCACACGCTGCTTCGCCCAAATCAGGCTCTTCTCCGCAATCTCTACCGCCGCGCCGCGGTCGAGGGTCGCGTTTATGTCGTCGTAGCGCGTGGCGACTGCCCACGGAGTTAGCGCGTTGGCGTCGTGAAGCTCGTTCGGAAACGGGTCCGGCCCGGTTGCGACGAGCCGTGTCAGTAGATCAAGGTCATGCGTCCTGGGTATCTCGAAGCCGCGGACGGCGAGCACTGCTTTGAGTGATTTCTCGATCGCCTGCTGGGCATGGAAGCCCACGACATCGTCGTGTTGATTCGCATCGTCTGCGAGCACGCGCGCGGCCGACAGATCCGAGGCCGCCTTTCCGAGGAACAGGTCTGCGACCTCGACTTCCTCAGGTGTCGGCAAGAACCCGGCCCTCGCGCAACGCGCGCTCGACCATGGTGCCTCGAACAGACGCCCGCCGCCGAGCTCGTTCGCGATCAATGACAACGACGTCGATCGGTACGAGCAGGTCCCCCAACTCGGTGCGAAGGCGGACAGACTCCCGCGCGGCGTCTGCGACTTCGGGCTCGATCACGAGGATGTCGTAGTCCGAGCCCTCATCGGCTTCCCCACGGGCGTGCGATCCGAACAGCACGACGCGCGAGTCCCTCGGTGCCGCCCGAGCCAACCGAACTCCGATCTCCTCGATGACCTCCGCCGATGTCATGTGTGGCTGATCGTACCCCCGCATCCGGCCTCGCCGTGGCAACACCGGTGGCAACATCCACCTCGTCCGATGCCTCCGGGGCGTCCGCAGAACCTCGCAATTTGGACGAATCGGACGCCGGCACACGCGTCTACGCGGGCCGTTCAAGGTTGAGGGCCTTGTGGACTTTATGGTCCGTGGAGGTTCGAGTCCTCTCGGGCGCACTGGAAAAGCCCCGCACAGCGGGGCTTTTTTACGTTCTGGACCGCCCCTCGGCGTCCGTCCGACCCTGTGGGCTAAAGCCCGAGTACAACTGCGAGCGCGGTGTCCACCGCTCCGAGCTCCTGGGCGCTGAGCCGTCCAACGGACGCGCCAAGACGCTCTGAGCTCACCGCGGTGACCTGCTCGACGAGCACACGCGTCGGCCGTCCTTTGAGCTCAATCACGGGTCGAAACGAGCGAGCCGGCGCCGACGTTGACGTAGGAGCAACGAGCACCGTGCTCAGCGCGAGCAGCTCGTCTGCCTGCACGATGACCGCGAAGCGCGCGCCACGCTGCTCGTGCCTCCGGGCACCTCGCGGGACCCGGAGGCGGAAGACCTCGCCACGAACCACCAGTCAGCCTTCAGGCCACGGGGCTGCCAGCTCGTCCATCTCCTGACGTACCCGGCGCGCCTCGGCCAGATCGGTCGGATCGGCAGCGGCCAGCTCCGCCTCGGCTCGGAGGAAGCTCCGGCGCCGTCGGCGCTCCGCGGCTTCACGGAGGGCGACGCGAATCGCTTCTGAGTCGTTATGCCCCTCGTTGAGGAGTACGGCAAGGTCTTCCTCGGCGCGGCTGTCGAGGCGAGCTTGAACCGTACGTGCCATTTAGAAACCGTACCACAATACGTACTACGGCAGGCTATTTATTCCGTCCACCACGTCCACGGAAGCTTGCAATTTGGAATGCGATGAAGGACGCGGGTTCCGGCTCGCGGGTCCTGGTGAAGGGGGTCGACGCTCTAGCAGGCCTCGCCGACCTCCGCGGGCTGCCGCCCGCAAGCGCGCCCGGCAGATTATCGACCGCTGCGCGCACCCCGATTGCCGCGACGCCCTGAACAACTACTTCGGCCGCGCGCGCACCGCAGCAGCGGGCCAACACACGCCCCACCTGCTCGATGAGGGGCTCACGTGGGGCACGCTCGGTTCCTGCGGGACGGCACGATGCAGGGTGTGTGAGCGGCACACTGCGGGTCACACCCGACAGCCGTACGCCGGTCTCGTGGCTTGAAGGAGATTCAAGCCGAGCAGTCACCGTTCTGGGCCACGCGACTCGCAAAGGCGGGCACCAACCGCCGTAGCCCTTTCTAGCTGCGGCTGCTGGCGTGCCCTCGCGTCTCGCGGGGCTGCCGCTACCACATGCGCGCTCGGGCTTCGAAACTGAGCTTCGGGCTAACCCTTTGGCGAGTCGACCGCGCCAAAGGTGCCCTCTTGTGCGTTCTGGGGGCTGTCTGTTTCCTCCTGGCCCCTGGCGAAGCTACCGAGCTGCTCGTCCTCGGGAAACTTCTCGGTGTCGTCTTGGCCGGTCGCGAAGCCCTCTACCCGCTGGTCCTGCTCGAACTGCTCAGGGTCAGCTTGACCCTCGGCAAACCCACCGCCGGTGGCCCCGTAGGCCCTCGCCGGATGCTTTCCCTGTCGATCGCTAGTCATCAAATCGTCTCCTGGTCTAGCCGGTAGAAGCTCGAGGCGGCCTCGTCCTGGCTCCCTCACCCCCTCGACGATACGTCGCACACGCGCTCTCGCCATCGTGGTTTTTTACGCACCCACGTCGCGTCGTACCAGAACCGGTCGCGCGTTCGGTCCGAGCGACGAGTTGTCCGGCGACGCTCTGGCAAGCCGGTCGGGGAGCCGGATGCTCCGGGCTTGGTGTCCTCGCGTCGATCAACCGTTGTCGGCAAGCCGCGAGCTGTAGTCGACGATGCGCTCAGTGCCGAGTCACACCTCGAGGGCGTGCATCGCCGCCCGTGCCAGCTCGCCTGCGGACTGTTGCCGACGGTCTGGGTTCTTCGCGAGCGCACGATCGATCGCGTCTTCTAGGCCACCGGGCATATCAGCTGTGAAGAAGCGAAGTCTTGGCGGCGGGTCGTGGACGTGCGCCCAAAGCTTTTCGAGTTCGTTGTCACGTTCGAAGACCACGCGTCCGGTGAGCATCTCGAAGAGCACGCAGCCGAGCGCATATACGTCGGTTCGAGCGTCGACCTCGCCACCATGGGCTTGCTCGGGCGCCATGTAGTCCACTGAACCCATCGCAGCGCCGGTTCGGGTCAGCGGCTCGTCGTCGGCGCGCCTCGTGATCCCGAAGTCGGTGAGGAAGGCAGCTTCGCGGCCAGAACGATCGGCAATCAGTACGTTCGCGGGCTTCACGTCGCGGTGGACTAGACCGAGCCCGTGCGCTTCATCCAGGGCTCCGGCGACCTGCGCGACGATCGACACGGCTCGTGACGGCTCGAACTGATGCTCGTCGCGGAGCATCTTGGCCAGATCGGTGCCGTCGACGTAGCGCATCGTGAGGTAGAGCAGCCCGTTCTCCTCGGCCGCGTGGAAGACCTGTACGACGTGCGGGTGATCGATCGCCGCGGCGAGACGACTCTCTCGCTCAAAGCGGGCGCGGAAGATCGGACTGCTGGCCAGTTCGGGGGCGATCAACTTGAGCGCCACTGGCCGATCCAGGGCGCGGTCGGTGGCGCGGAAGACCAAGCCCATGCCGCCACGCCCGACAAAGGCGTCGATCCGGTAGCCGGCGAAGGTCGTGCCAACCGCGAGCTCCGGGTCGCCATGGGTAAGCCCCGGGAACCCGGCCGCCGCGTCCTGAGGCGTGGAGGCCAACCGGGCCCCAAGGGCCGGATCGACGTACGTGCGCCCCGACGCGACTGCGTGCACGGCGCCGACCAGATCCTCTTCGGCACCTTCCTTGAGAAGGTACCCGCGGGCCCCGGCGTTCAGCGCCGCATGGGCAAAGCTCGGTTCCGCCTCCGCGGTTAGAACGACTACGGCGCACCCTTGAGCGGCTTCGAGGAACTTTGGGATCGCCGGCAGCGTGGGCGCCCCCGGCATGTTGAGGTCCAGTACGACGACCTGTGGCCGGTGGTCCCGCGTGGCGGTTAGCGCCTGCTCGACATCGCGTGCTTCGGCTACCACATGAAGATCTGGCTCGGCGTCGAGCACCCGACGCAGGCCGCCGCGAATCATCGTGTGGTCATCGGCGAGCACGATCTCGATCCTGTCGCACGAGAGGTTTGTGGAGCCCGCCACATTCGCGACTCTACTGCGGCGGCTGCGGTGCTAAGAGCCCTTTTATCCCCGCCCTGCTAGCCACTGGCTTCCGTAGTTCACCCCACTGGCTTGGCGGTTTCCCCCGGTGGCTCGTGACTGCTGGAGCGTCTTACGCTCATGGCGTGCCCGGGCGCGTCCGCTCTTTCGACTCTCGAGGTCAGGGAAAGGGCGGTCGTGTCCGGGTGGTCGTGGCCGACGATCACCCGTCGATGCGCCGGAGTCTGCGGCAAGTGCTCGAAGGCGAAGACGACTTCGAGATTGTCGCCGAAGCGGACGACTACGCGACCGCGATGCGCCACGTGGCCGCACACAACCCGTCGGTACTGGTGCTGGACGTGCACATGCCCGACGCATCCGGAGTCGAGCCAATTCGTCAACTCCGCGACCGGGCACCCCGTACCGAGATCGTCGTAATCACGATGCACGAGAGTCTGACATTCGCCGACCTAGCGCTCAGAGCCGGAGCGCTCGGTTTCGTACTCAAAGACAACGCGGAGCTAGACCTCCCCGAGGCCGTTCGCCACGCCGCGGCTGGGGCCGAATACCGTAGTCCACGCCTTGGCCGCGGACAGGGCTTCGAGCCGGCCTGACGCGGACGCCTGGGTGGTCCATCAGGCTATCTGGGTTTGCCTGCGCCGGTGCGTCGGGAATACGGCTTTGACGGTCGTGCCTTGCCCGGGCGACGAGGTGATGTCCAGCGTTCCACTTAGCAGCTCCGCGCGTTCGCGCATGCCGGCGAGACCAAAACCGCTAGTTCCGGCCGCCGGATCAAACCCCCGACCGTCGTCGCGAACCGTCACCGAGACAGTCTCCAGGCTTTCCTCGATCTTGACGGTTGCTCGACTCGCAGCAGCGTGGGTCCTGGAGTTGTTCAGAGCCTCTTGGACGATGCGATAGACCGCCGTCTCAAGCTCGGTCGTGTGTCGCTCGGGCTCGCGCCCCTGCTCGTACGCGAGATCAATCGCTAGGTCTACCTCGAGGCCGTGGCGGCGAGCCCGCCCGGCAAGATCCTCGATCGCTGCCTGAGTCCCCAAGTCATCGAGCGCGGCCGGGCGGAGATCGGTCACAAGCGACCGGAGGCTCGCGATCTCGCCCTCCAGCTCGGCGACCGCCTCCCTCACCGTCTCGATCAACGTCTCGAGACGCGGCTGTCGCAGCTGCGTGGCCAGCCCGATGCGGAGTGCAGACAGGTTCTGCAGCGTTTCGTCGTGCAACTCGCGGGCCCAGTGCGCGCGTTCCTGCTCGGCGGCGGCGAGGCGCTGTCGGCGGCGATCAGCCTCAACGTTCTCCGCAGTCGCGATCGCGGTCGCCGCGCTCGCCGCGAACGCTTCCAGCAGTCGCTCGTCCTCCCCCGAGAACGTCGGCCCATCAAGGAGCCGGTCGACCGCGATCAACACGCCGTATCCACGGCCTCGAAACATCAGCGGCACCACCAGTCCAGCACTCGCGTGGACCCCCAGCCGGCCTAGACCGTGCCGCTCAAACCGTGCTCGATTCGGCTCGTCCTCAAGCCGGAACGAACGCTTGGTCCGAAGTGCCGCAGCAGCCACGCTGTCCTCCAGGTCCACCGGCTGGCCGACTAAGCCGTCGGGCAAGTCGCCCGCGGCCGCGGCGATCACCATCTCGCCCGCGTGTTCGTGTTCGATCACCAAAGCACGGGCCGCCACCAACGCCCGTCCGCGCTTGGCCACGAGCCCCAAAATCAAATCCAGATCGGTCTCGCCACCCAGCGCCCGGGCGATCTGGACCGTCGCATCCAGGGCGTCCACCGATCGCTTGAGCTCAGCTCGCTGCACCTCGACATCCCGGTAACGCTGCGCGTGATCAATCGCGACCCCGGCCAGATCAGCCAGTCGAACCACCGCCCGCTCATCCTCCTCCGTGAACTGACCATCGCCGGGCTTCTCGGTCAGATACAGCGCTCCAAACGGCTTCCCAGCCGCTCGCAAGGGAACACCGAGAAAAGTCGCCATGTGCGGATGCCCCGATGGGAAACCGTAGGAGCGGGCATGAACCCCTACATCTGCTAGCCGCAACGGCCGCGGATCGCGGATCAGCTCACCCAGCACGCCACGACCGCGAGGCAGCGCCCCGATCTGCCTGCGGCTCTCCTCATTAATCCCAACGGTGATGAACCGCTCTAGCTCGCTCCGCGAGTGATCGAGCACCCCAAGCGCCGCGTACTGAGCAGTCGTCAGATCGCGCGCAGCCTGAAGAACGCGCTCCAGCACCACGTCCAGATCGAGATCGACCAGCACCCCGTAGGCGGCGTCCAGAACGCCCAGCACTCCCGAGGCGGTCAGCGACCCAAGCTCATCCACGTCGGCGGCCATCTAGCCCGACCGGCCCATCGGAGTCGACTCGAGCCGCGTACACAAAGTCGCCGCCCGCCACTCTCGGATCCGATCTTTGCCCCAAGCGTCGATTTCACAGGCGTCGCGAGCTCGTCCAGCCTGCCTGAAAGTCCCGCGGCGGGTGGCGATCCACCGCGACCGCCACCGATTCTCACTCGCGGCTGGCCACGCAGATCGGGCGACCGAGCACGCAAGCATCGTGGCTGCCCCACACGCCTTAGAGCGCGAGGAACTGAACCGACTCCGAGCACCTGAACCAAGAAAACAAGCCTCGCGAAGCCCCGGGAGATATTCCGGATACCGTACCCTATCGGTAATCGTATGGCGGTTGCGCAATTCGCGTTAACCTTTGCCGACCGATGTCCCGCCCTCGCAGCGCGATGAAGGTCACGACGCTTCGCTTCGGAGCCGACCTCTGGCGGCTGCTCGAAGCGCCGATTTCCGGGGCTTTTTGACGTCTGTGGCAACATTGACTCCAGGTCAACGCCCAATCTGACCGCGGCTGAACGCCGCCGCCCCGACTCGGAGGTCAACGCGGCCGCCCGTGCCGAGACACTGCGGGCCGACGGAGCGAGGAGCCTCGGCGAGAACCTCGAACAGGCCGACGCTCTCATTCGCGTTGCCTTCGAGCTTGCGAGAGGGTTTGCGGCAACTGAGTCGTGACAACGCCGCTTGACCCCGCCGCCCTGCTTCGCGAGCTGCACTCGGCCGGAATCAAGTGGAGGTTCGAGTCCTCTCGGGCGCACTGGAAGAGCCCCGCACACAGCGGGGCTTTGATGTTTCGGGAGCGTGAGGACCCGTCGAGGGCTAGGGAGCATTCGGGGGTCGCGAAGACTGAACCGACACGCCGCGACGCACACCACCAGGCCAGCCGGACCCACCGCGCCCCCGGCACGCCGCTCACACCGTGAGGGCTACTCCGGCCTAGGAGGCTCTGAGATGTCCCGCAGCGCGATCACCAATGCGTCGGGACGGCTCCGGCGGTAGCACGGCCCTGTGCGGTCGGCCAAAAGCACCTTGACTCGCGCTACCACCGCGGGGTCCAAGGGCTCCCCTGAGCGCAGGCGTGCAGCGGTCGCCAGGATCTCCGACGCCGCCACAAGTATCTGCTCGCGGCACGGAGGAAAGGTCAAGACGAGGCCCGTTGACGGCCGCGTCATCTGAGCGCGTTCGAGGAGCCGGTCTAGCGAGCGTGCGACGGCGCGGCGGACATGAGCGCCCGTCAGCTGCTCGGCGCGGGCCGCATGTGCTTCGGAGATCGAGGGCTCCGTTCCAGCAGCCAGTTCGCGATCGAGCCAGCGGGCGAGCATCCGCGCAATGAGACGATCTTCCAGCGTCACCTCACGTCGGCGACTCCCCGGGGCTAAGGACGCGGGGCTCGACTCCGGTTCTGCCGCCACGATCAGATCATCGGCGACCGATATGCAGAGACCGTGTAGTAACGGCCTAGATGTGTACAGGTTTCGTGAAGGCAGCTGCCTGGGCCGCCGCGAGCACCTTCTCGTGCTCGTGCCGCACATCGGCCCGGTCCGCCGGCTCCGGAATTGACTCCTCGCTCGCCTGGAGGATCATCGCCGCCTGCTCCAGCAGAAGGCACCGCTGATCCTCGGTCGTGACGTGTTCGAGGATCCGGGTAATGGCCTCCAGCTGACGGATCAGCACGGCGGGCATCCCCCGCCCCGCCTGGCGAATCTTCTCGAAGGCGCGCTCGACAAGCCGCTTGTAGCTGATGTGCGCGGTGATTACCCGAACGTACCCGTGGGTGTCGCGGTGGATGCGAACCGGTCGCCAGCGGTCGGTGACCCTGCACAAGCTTGCTCCGAGCCAGTCGATGCAGGTGAGCGCGGTAAACGTGTCGTTGACCGCAGGCGAAAGCGCCCTGATCGCGATCTCGACGAGTTGATCGACCGCGAACGGCAGATCCTGTGCCAGCGTCCGGTTGGGGCCGGTGATATGTGCCTGCCGGAGCGCAGCGCTAACGGAGGTGACCGCCCCTGGGGGCCACACCGTGGCGATCGCGTGGCCCCGCACGATGAAGTGGCCCGGGCGATGAAGGAGGCGGATCACCGCCCCTTTCTCCACGGCCAGCACGACGAGCGCCTCGTGACGGACGAATTGAAGGTAGCCGCTGGCCGGGGCCGGAACCGTCGCGCCGGACTCGTCGAGGCGCAGGCTGAGTTCCTCGACGGATGGGCCCGCCTCGAGCGTCTGCGCCGGTTCGGCAGATTCCGCATCGATCGCATCCGAGAGGTCGCCGGCGATGCTCGCGATCACGTGCGGGAGCTGGATCGTGGTCGCGATGTGGTGGATGAAGTAGATCAGGACCGCCATCGACAACGTCACGAGCCCGACCGACACCGTTATCGAGAGGTGTGGCACGAAGTCGCCACCATGGCTTCCCGGGCCAATCGAGATCAACACCAGCGTGGCGTAGACGAATGTCGCGACGAATGTGCCGAGCGTCAGCTGGGTGCCGCGATCGCGGATGAAGTTGCGCAGCATCCTTGGCCCGAACTGCGTCGAAGCCAACGTCAACGCGACGATCGTGATCGAGAACACCACGCCAACCACCGTGATCACGGCGGCGGCGAGGGCGGTCAGGATCTGTCGAGCCGCATCCGCCGAACCGAACTGCATCCACGACGGCAGCGTCAGACTTCCGTCGTACGCAGCCCGATCGAGCGCGTGCGTCAGCGCGTAGAGCACGATCGCGCCTATCACCTCCAGCCCTGGAACCAGCCAAAGGTTGGTGCGAAGCGCCTCCCGTCGCCACTCCCAGCGCAATGGAAGCGGGAACATCACGGGAGTTGAGGCGAGGCGAGCACTGGAGTGGCACAGGGCAGTCGCGCCGACCAGACTTCCCGGCTCACCTGCGCGCAATTATGTTGGATGGGCGTGATTTCGGCTAGCCGGTGAGCGCTGCCGGCGCGTACTGCAAACTGCCGACCCCGGCGTCCGGAACGGCCAGCGGGGCGGTCGGAAGCATCCGATCGAGCAGCGAAAACGCCAAACCCTGCAGTTCTTCGATGATTGGCGAAAGTGCGGCTCTGGCAGCCTCACGCGCGGCCGCGCGGCCCGGGCCTGTACGCGCATCGCGCCCGATCGTCGCGGCCGCGTCGCCGCCGATCTCACGAGCAAGCGCCCGAGCGCGATCGCCGTCGATGTCCCCGACGCCGACCCGCGCAGCCGACCACGCAGCGGCACCGGCGGATGCCCACGCCACCTGCCGTGCGGCGGCACGGCCCGCGCTCCATGGCGTCTGAGCGGCGGCTCGCACCGGACCGAGCGCCGACGACCAGGCCGCGCGAGACTCGCCGCGAGCGAGGGTCAGAGCCTCGAGCGCAGATGGAAGTTCGCATGAAGAGCCGATTTCCGGTAGATCGGCCAAGCGTCGCGCCGCGTTCGGAAGATGTGCGACGCCTAGCCACGTCCGCGTATACGTGCGAATCAACCAGTCCATCGCCATCCACGAGCGGGCATCATCCAACCCATCGTCGGCGGTACCGATCGTCCGCGCCAAGTAAGGCCGGAGCCGCTGGCGGGGTTCGTCCTCGAGCGAGTCGTTGAGAGCCGTGCAGAACGCCCGAAGAACCGGACTCACGCACCGCGGATGGTCGCTGTGCGACTCGCCGGCCAGGTAGCTGACCCACTCCATCGCGCACCTGCCATCGTCGGGGCTCGCGTGCGTCCCCCATCCAAGCGTGTAATCGGTGCTCATTCGTCCCTCCCGTGGTCGGTAGTCGTTCCTCCATTCTTCTCCTCACCTAAGCCAAGTCAACCCGTGGAGCATCGGCCCCGCTCGCGCCGTCGGTGATGAGGTTTGCGGCTCACTTGCGGTCGAGCGTGACGATCCGCGGCTGGCGCTGGGCCGTCGGCGCGATGTTCACAGAATCTTGATGCAGACGTCATGAATCTGCACGAACTCGCGACTACCGGCTGGGAGACTGCTTCAAGAACGCCAGATCCGTGACCTAGCTGGAGGTGACTCCATGGATCAGGAACCAGTATCCGTTCTCGTCGTCGCGCATCAGACTGCTGCAACACCCGCTCTGATCGATGCAGTAAGCGAGCGAGCCCGCAGCGGCCCCTCGAGATTCCATCTCCTCGTTCCACGACGCCGGCGCGGCGCCGATACGAGAACCGACCCGCAGGAGATCGGCGCACACGAGGCGCGCGAGGTCCTGCGTGATGCTCTGCCGCGGCTAAGCGAGGCCGCCGGAACCAAAGTCACCGGCGATATCGGTGACACGGAACCGTTGACGGCAATCCAGGATGCGCTCAGTCAAGACCCGTACGACGAGATCATCATCTCGACGCTGCAGCTGGGGCTCTCACGCTGGCTCAAGCACGACCTCGTCTCGAAGGCGCAAGCGTTCGGGCTTCCGGTGCACCACGTCCTAGGCAAGGACAGCAGGATCGCGGGAGCCGCCAACCGTTAGCTTTCCGCCGAATTGACGCCCGCCTCAGGCTCGACCGCTCGCTCGGCACCTGGCGCCTGAGGTTTGGTTGGCGTCGTCGACCGCTCGCTCGGCACCTCGTCGCTCCGGCTTGGGCCTGTCGGTGACCGGAACGATGATCCGGTCGAATGACTCCTGACCCAGGACATGGTTCAGCGCGTCGCGGTATGTCCGTCCGCGCGCGATGCGGGCTTCCACGGTGAGTCCTTCGGCGGCAGCGTGTTGTTTGATTGCCGCGAGCAGCGGTGCGGCTCGCGTCCCCAAGGCCGAAGATCGGCCGAATGCGGCGCTGTTCGGGCTGGCGACGCGGTCATCCGATTCGGATGACCGCGGGTGATGCCGCAGGGGGTTAGGATCGCGGCGTGACGGAGTCGAAGGCCGGCGCGGCGAGCGCCTCGGGCGTCGTCCTGCTGACGCTCGCGTCGGGTCAGTTCTTGATGACGCTCGACAGCTCGGTGATGAACGTGTCGATCGCCACCGTCGCCAAGGATGTCGGCACCACCGTAACGGGGATTCAGACCGCCATCACTTTCTACACGCTGGTGATGGCCTCGCTGATGATCACTGGCGGGAAGCTCGGGCAGATCCTCGGCCGCAAGCGTGCATTCGGGATCGGATGTGTGATCTACGGCTGCGGGTCGTTCATCACCGCGATCTCGAAGAGCCTTGCGGTGTTGATCGTGGGCTGGTCCTTCCTCGAGGGCGTCGGTGCCGCGTTGATCCTGCCCGCGATCGTCGCGCTCGTGGCGTCGAACTTCGAAGCGGCCGAGCGGCCGCGGGCGTATGGGCTCGTTGCCTCGGCAGGCGCGATCGCGGTCGCAGCGGGGCCGCTGATCGGCGGGCTATTCACGACGTACGCGTCGTGGCGGTGGGTGTTCGTGGGTGAGGTCCTGATCGTCTTGGCGATCCTCGTCGTCGGGAGACGGATCGTCGACGCTCCGCCGGACGAGCGCCCGCGGTTGGATCTCGTGGGGACGGCGCTTTCCGCACTCGGTCTAGGGCTGGTGGTGTTCGGAATCCTCAAAGCGGGCGCGTGGGGATTCGTACAGCCCAAGCCGGACGCCCCGCAATGGCTAGGGCTGTCGCCGGCGATTTGGCTGATGCTCGGCGGCGGGGTCGTGCTCTGGCTGTTCTTCGCATGGGAGAACCGACAGCTCAAAACCGGACGCGAACCGCTGATCGACCCATCGATCCTGCTGAACCCGCAGCTACGCGGCGGACTTACCTCGTTTTTCTTCCAGTATCTGCTGCAGGCTGGGCTGTTCTTCGCGGTGCCGCTGTTCCTGTCGGTCTCCCTCGGCCTGTCGGCGATCGCGACCGGCGTCCGGCTGCTGCCGTTGTCGGTGACGTTGCTGCTGGCCGCAGCTGGGATCCCGAAGGTGTTCCCGAATGCCTCGCCGCGCCGGGTCGTGCGAATCGGCTTCTTCTCGCTGTTCGCCGGGATCGCGACGATGGTCGGTGCGCTCGACGCGGGCGCCGGCGCGGACATCGTGACCTGGCCCATGCTGCTGGCCGGCCTCGGGATCGGCGCGCTCGCTTCGCAACTCGGGGCGGTGACCGTCTCGGCGGTTCCCGACGAACAGAGCGCCGAGGTCGGCGGTCTGCAGAACACGGTGACAAACCTCGGCGCATCGATCGGCACCGCGCTCAGCGGCGCCGTGCTGATCGCGGCGCTCACCACTTCGCTGATCGCCGGCATCCAGAACAACCCGGCCGTCCCCGCCGACGTCAAGTCCAAGGCCCAGACCGAGCTTGCTAGCGGCGTCCCGTTCCTGTCGGACGAGGACCTGCAGACGGCACTCGACAAGGCCGGGGTCCCCAAGCCGGCCGCCGACGCGATCGTCGATGAGAACGCGACCGCACGCCTTGACGCGCTCCGCTCATCCCTGTCTGTGGTCGCGGTCATCGCGTTGATGGCGTTGTACTTCGGTGGCGGCATCCCTGCCGAACAATCCACGGCACAACCGAGTCCAGAAACGCGCTGAGCTCGGCACCGTTAGACCAATCCGGTCGACGAGCCTGTGCCTCCCCCGTGGAAGGCCCGCACAGCGGGGCTTTCATCTACGACACCGCCACCTCTTCGGCTGGCGCAGCGGCATGAAGGCGGTGGTGGATACCGCCATCGTCAGGTCATCACGAGGAAGCACGAGCGCCGCTCCAAGATGTAGCGCGTCCCGACTTCGCAGCTCGTGCGCGAGAGCGAGTCCAACGCCTTCTCAACGGGGTCTTGATCGATCTCGATCACACCAAACGCGGGCCGCTCACTGTGCAGAGCGCGAACGGCCGATCGACTTCCCGCCAGGCCGATGGCGCGACCCGCTTCGAGGTACCCGACACGGCAATTGAACCAGCCGGCGGCGCGCCCCATCAGTTCCCACAGGGTGATCACCGCCCGGCTCGGCCACGTAGCGCTTGACCAGCGCGCTCGCATCGAGATAGAGGTTCAGCGCTCGTCGTCCTGTTCGCCGATGACCGGGGCGAAGGCGCTCTCCTGGATCTTCGCCAGCCGAGGCAACCACGGACGGTCATGCGCACTTGCTCGCCGCGCTCGACCGCTCACAGAGTCTCGCTCAGCGAGCGCTTGAGTTCCCTGACACCCATCTCGCGCATGTGACCACATTCGCCCCGATGTGGTCGCCTCGCGCGACAACACACGTGACGAGATCCATCCTGGTCCAATATGTCCACGAAACCGTCGTCAGCGGGCCGGGGTCACGCTAGAGCGATCCATCAGCTCCCGGGCTCGCTCGATGTTCGAAGTGGACGCCTTGGTCGCCATCGTCTCATCCTCTCTCGCCTCGCTGTCGTGATGGCGCGAGCATAGGGAGTCGTCGTTTGCCAGATCGGGATCTGGGCTTTGTCCGATGCTGTTGTCGCGCGGGGAGTTCGGGCTCAGGCCGTCGTTCGTTGCAGCGGCGCGGCGTCCAGTTCTTGGACCAGCGCGGTGACGCGGCGTCCGATCTCGTCTCGGGTGGCGCGGACTTCGTCGATTGGTCGGCCTTTGGGATCGGGCAGGTCCCAGTCGATGTACCGCTTCCCCGGGATGAACGGGCACTCGTCCCCACAGCCCATCGTGACGACGACGTCGGCCTGCTCGGCGAGCTCCCGGCTGAGCTTCCGCGGCGTGCGACCGGTGAGATCGATGCCGAGCTCGAGCATCACCTCGACCACCTCTGGGTGTATCGCGTCCGCCGGCGCGGTGCCCGCGGAGCTTGCAGTGTGGCGGCGATCGGCAGCCCGCTCGAACAGCGCCTGGCTCATCTGCGAGCGGCCGGCGTTGTGAAGACAAACGAACAGAATGTGCGCCACGGGGCTCTCCCTCCGCGCCGACTAGCGGGTCGGCGCGGGATCAGGCGGAAACATATCCATTGACAAACGTCACTTCAATCGATATCCGTACATAGATGGCTGTCGATCTTGAACTCGCACCGAAGATCAAGCGTCCCGCCGGCGAGCGTTGCTGCGAGCCGGTCGTGTATCCCGACGTCGAGCGCGACCATGCAGTGAGGATGGCCGCAATCGCAAAAGCGCTCGGCGACGCCGTCCGGATCCAACTCGTTGACGTGCTGCGAAAGCACGCCGGCAAAGTGTGTGTCTGCGAGCTCGTGCCGCTGTTCGACCTCTCACAGCCGACGGTGTCGCATCACCTCAAGGTTCTGCGCGACGCCGGGATCGTCGGGTGCGAGCGCCAGGGTCTTTGGGCCTATTACTTCGTGATCCCCTCGGTGCTTGAGGAGCTGTCAGCGTGGCTGACCTGACCACCGGATGCTGCACGCCGGCCGTGCAGGAGAGCTGCTGCGAGCCCTCGGAGAAAGCATCGTGCTGCGGCGACCCACAAGGCACCGGGTGTGGCTGCTCGTCCGACTCGGGTCAGACGGCGACGATCATCAACACGACGACCCTCGAACAGTTGCGCGAAACCGTGCGCGCGAAATACGCCTTCGCGGCGACCGCCGCCGCGTCGAGCATCTCGTGCAGCGGCCGCGGTGAGACTCCCGGTGCGTTCGGCGCCTGTATCTATGCCGCCACCGGCGAGAGCGGCGCGCCGGAGGGGGCGCTAAGTGCGTCGCTGGGATGCGGCGTGCCCACAGCGGTAGCTGACCTGCACGAAGGCGAGACGGTCCTCGATCTCGGGTCGGGCGCCGGCGCCGACGCGCTTATCTCCGCGCGCCGGGTCGGGCCGACGGGCAGGGCGATCGGCCTGGACATGACGGATGAGATGCTCGAGCTCGCGCGCGCCAACGCCCTCGAAGCCGGCGTGGAGAACGTCGAGTTCGTCAAGGGCTTCCTCGAGGACTTGCCTCTCGGCGACGAGACGGTCGACGTGGTCATCTCAAACTGCGTAATCAACCTGTCCGGCAACAAACCGCATGTCCTCCACGAAGCCGCACGAGTGCTGCGTCCCGGTGGCCGCTTCGCCGTCTCCGACGTGATCGCCGACCTAGACGTGGACGAGCGCACACGCGCCGACATGGCGGCGTGGACAGGCTGCATCGCCGGAGCGCTTACGGAGGCGGAATTCCGCTCCGCCCTCGAGAACGCCGGGTTCGGAGAGATCGAAATCACCGAGACCCATCGCGTTCACGAGTTCGCGGGCTCGGCGATCATCCGAGCCCGCAAGCCTCAGCTATGACCGTGCTGCTCAGCCAGGTGACGATCCGTCCGGCCCGGACCGGAGACCTTGCCCGGGTGGTCGACATCTACAACGCCGGTATCGCCGAGCGCATCGCAACGTTCGAGACTGCACGACGCACGGTCGAGGACATCAGCAGCTGGGTCGAGGACGGCCAGCCGTTCATCGTCGCAATCGGCTGTGACGAGGTGATTGGTTGGGCACGGGCGGGCACGTACTCCGACCGGTGCGTCTACCAAGGCGTTGGCGAGCACGCCGTTTACGTGCACCCCGAAGCGCGCGGGCACGGGCTTGGGCGGACGCTGCTGATCGAGCTATGCGCCGAGTCGGAGCGCCGGGGGCTCTACAAGCTTACGAGCCGGGTGTTCACCGACAACGAGCCGAGCCGCGCCGCGCACCGCGCCGCTGGATTCGAGGAGATAGGCATCCAACGCCGTCACGGAAAGCTCGGCGGGCAATGGAAGGACTGCGTCCTCGTGGAGCGTCTTCTCGGCCCCGCTGCCGACTAGCTCCGTGCCGGGTTCGCCCGGCTTGCCCATAGGCGTCGACATCGCACAACGTGGTGTGGCCACGTGGTATGGGTAGCCATCGACAATCAGCCTCAGCGCGCCGGGCAGCGATTGCCGGTCCCCGTGATCCTCGGCGTATCGATGACGGCTGCCGGCGTTGTGTACCCGGTCACCGACGCGGCGCTGCATCACACGTCACCGATCATGATCGCGACGCTGCGCGCGCTCGCCGGCGGGGCGCTCCTCACCGCGATCCTGCCTTTGATGAGAAGCCGTCTGCCGCGAACGCGGCGGCTGTGGGCGTGGGCATTCGGGATCGGCTTCGGCAACACCACGCTGACGCAAGTCGGCATCAGCGTCGGAACCCAGCGAGCCGGCTCGGCGGTCGCCGCGGTGCTCCTCAACTCGTCGCCGTTCTTCGTCGCCGTAATCGCCCGGTTCGCTCTCGCCGAGTCGATCACACGCCTGCGCGCGGCTGGCCTGGTCATCGGTTTTGCCGGCGTCCTGATCGTCGTGCTCTCTCATCCCGGCACGGTCGGGCACGGCTCGCAGCTGGCGATCGGCCTGGCGCTGTCGCTGCTCGGTGCAATCGGATGGGCCGGCGGCGGCCTTGGCATGCGTGTCCTGACACAGCGCGAGCCCGAGCTCGACATTCCGGGCATCACCGCGGCGCAGTTCCTAGCCGGCGGAGTTCCGCTGATCCCGCTCGTGCTGCTCGCCGGCGGATCGACCGATTGGAGTCGACCGACACTCGACGCCCAGCTCGTATTCCTCGTCCTCGGAGGGCAGGTGCTGGTCTACCTGGGGTTCAATGCCGCGCTCGGCCGCTGGCCGTCCACACGCGTCTACGCGTGGACGTTCCTCGTCCCAGCCGTCGCAGTGGTGACCGACGCCGTCCAGGGCACGCTCCCCAACTCGACCGCGATGATCGGCATCGCCCTCGTAATCCTCGGCGTGGCGATCGTCAACCTCCCCCGGGCAGAACGAGCACCGGTTGGCCCGAGTTCTCTCGGGCGCACTGGCAAAGCCCCGCACAGCGGGGCTGTTTGACGTTCCAGGCCGGCTCTTGCCCGGATAAGAGATCACCCATCTCGGGTGATGCGTGGCGACGCCGCCCGAGCGAGCGTGTGACTCCGGACCGACGTGCCCGACGGACCCGACGACGGCTGACTGCTGAGACACTCACCCCCTCTCCAAAGGAGACGCCGATCCATGACCCCTGATCGTTCGCGCGCGATGGAGCATGTCGTTCTCGTGCTGTTCGAGAACCGGTCCTTCGACAACGTGTTGGGCCGCCTGTACGGGCCCGAAGACGAGAAGAGGTTCGAGGGCGTGATCGGGAAGGATCTGAGCAACCCGATCCCGGAGTGGGCCGAGCACGGCGCGGAGCGAAAGACGGTCCCTTATACGATCGCGACCGACATGGATGCCCCGAACCCGGACTCGGGCGAGGAGTACTTCCACACCAACACGCAGCTCTTCAACAGCCTCCAGGAGCGCAATCGGTTCAAGATCGGAGAGGCGGTCGGCCCGCCCTGGAACGCGCCCGAGCCCGGCACCGTGCCGACCATGGACGGTTTCGTGACCGACTACATCAGCACGTTCACCGCGGAGATGGGCCGCCAGCCCACCTACGAGGAGTATGCGCAGATCATGACCGGCTACACGCCCGAGCAGCTCCCGGTCCTGAGCACGATCGCCAGGAGCTTCGGCGTATTCGACCACTGGTTCTCCGAGGTGCCCTCGCAGACGTTCATGAACCGGTCGTTCTGGACTGCTGCGAGCTCGTCCGGCTTTGTGGTCAATAGCCCGGTGTCGAACTTCACCCAGCACAACACCGCCGAGACGCTGTTCAATCGCCTCGAGGCGCACGGCCGCACCTGGAAGGTCTACGTACAGGAGCCGATGCCGTTGTCATTCACGGGCCTGATCCACATGCCGCGTCTCAAGGACCGGCTGGCGACGAACTTCGTGCCGTATTCGGAGTTCGAACAGGACGCGGCCAACGGCACGCTGCCCGACTTCAGCCTGATCGAGCCGAACATGATCTCCGGGCACAGCGACTACCACCCGGCCTTTGGCCGGTCGTTCATTCCGGGCGACATGAACCTCCCGATGGACCCGCCATCCTCGATCCGGGGCGGGGAGGCCTTCCTGGCCCGCATCTACGACACGATCCGCTCGGCCGCCTCGCACGAGGGGTCTAATGCGTACAACATTCTGTTCTTCATCGGCTGGGACGAGCCCGGCGGAACCTACGACCACGTCCCCCCAGGCCCCGTGCCTCCACCAGACCCGAGTGCGCCCCCGGGACAACTCGACTTCAGGTTCGATCGCTCTGGCTACCGGGTGCCGGCGATCATCGTCTCGCCGTGGGTGGACGACGGGATCGTGATCAACGACGAGCACCGGCACACGTCGATGATCGCCACGCTCCGGAAGGTATGGGGTCTCGGCGACCCGTTCACCGGCCGCGACGCCGCCGCCGTCCCCTTCGACCACCTGCTGTCCCGCGAGAGCCCTCGGAACCCCAGCAGCTGGCCGGACGTCGAGGCCCTGCCGGTACCGCAATTCCACATCGACATGGTGCAGATGGGAAGAGCGCTCAGCATCCTGGGAAAGACCGCGGGCAGCGGGATGCTCGAGCACGCAAAACAGTCTGGGCTCGTGATCCCACCCGAGCTCACCGACCCCAACGCGCACCCAACAGCCGAACAGACCCTCGCGGCCCTACGGAGCATCGCGGTTGAGGTGTTCCCACACCTCGGGGAGCCCGCGTAGGCCTGCGGTCCGAGCGGCTCGAGACGCTGATGGCTTCACCCGGATGAGATGATGAGCGTGAAGATCGGAGCCGGATCGTTGTCGAAACCTCGCTCGATAGGAGACAGCCGATGACCGGTCAGTCGGATCTGCCCGAGGAGCTCGCGACCCGTGCGGACGAGGTGCTGCGAGCAAGACCCAACGCGGACCTGCTCGCGGGCATGACAGCTGAGGCGTTTGAGTCCTCGCACCTCAACCGGGAGACGTTGGTGCTGGTGTGGCTCGCGGCCCTCGTGGCGATCGACGCGCCGCCAGAGTCGTTTCTCATGAATCTCGCCACCGCGAGTCAGAGCGGCGTCAGGATGGAGCAGGTTCAGAGCGTTCTCACGGCTCTGGCCCCGCTCGTCGGGACGCCCCGCGTCGTCTCGGCAACCGCCAAGATCGGGGAGGTGCTCGACGGACGCGCTTGAGCCGTGGAGACGGCTACGGCATCAATTGAGCGGCGTTTGGCTCGAGCGCTCGGGTGCTTCGAGGGGCGGCGCGCCGCCGTCGCTCGGAGCGGACTCGGTGGGTTCGTATCCGGGCGGGATCGCGCGTGCACGCTGAGCCTCGCGCGCCTGGCGCATTGTCGCCCGTCCCTTCTCGGCGATCGAAAGCTGGGGCGCCGGCAGGACCTGGGTGTGGGCAAGCCAGTCTGGGAATCCGCGGCGACCGATCAGGATCGGAGCAAACCCGGCGAACAACGGAATCATGGCCAGGTTCATTCCGATCCAGCGAACGAAAGCCCGAGCCGGCCTCACTTTTCCGCCCTTTCCCCTCACCAGCCGGATCTGCATGACCCGCGCCCCTAATGTCTGCCCGGTCCACGACCAGAACACGACGAAATATGCTGCTGCCCAGACGACGTAGGCCGCGGCCGCGATTGGCTTGAGAACCGAGGCAAAGCTCGGCGTAACGGGGAAGATCGACAGGAACAATTCAATGCCGAGCCCGGTCGCGATGGCCGCCACGTTGATAGCGACCGCGTCGATCACCCACGAAACCGCGCGTGTGACAACCCCGACGTAGGACTGGTCTTCGTCAGTCACGGCTTGACGAGCTGACCCGCACTCTCGCTGCTCGGCCAGGCCCCAAAGTCGAGGCTCGCACGTGTCCAGCGACAGCTCGGTGGTCATGAATGTCCATGCTTGATCTTGGCAACGTACCGCCTCCCGGCCGTCACCCGAAATGGATGACGAAGCCTAAGGGCGGCACGGTCGATCAAGCAATGACCCGACCCGAGCGCCGGACTTCGTGCGGGTCTCAGCCCGTCACGCTGCGCTCGAGCTTGAGTTCGCACATGTCGACTGAGACGCGGGTGCCCGGCGTGTCGGACGGGTCCATCGCGCTGAATGCCTCGGCTCCGACGCGCATATCGTCGGCGGTGTCGAACATCTGCAGGACAACGGCCGTCCCCTGACCTTCGTCGAATAGCAGCTGGAGACCGGTGGTGGGAACGCCTGGCGGCGGTCCCCCGGCTTCATTGATTCGCGCGGTGAGTTCCTGGACTCGCTCCGGAGTCACGTCGGTGAAGCGGACAACTCGAACGTGCACGGCGGCTCTCCTCTCGGTTCGAGAAACTCCCTGGCTACGGGCGCGCCTCGAGGATCAGGTTCAGCGGTGTTTCGGCCGCGCGGCGGAAGCTACTGAAGCCGGCCTCCTCGAATACCGTTCTCAGTCGCGCCTCTCCGGCCTGCGCGCCCAGCCCGAGCCCGACCTCTTGCGATAGCGAGTTCGGGGTGCACACCGCAGTCGATGCCGTGTAGAGAAGCGCCGCCATCGGGTTGCCCTGAAGGTTCACGGCGCGGCCGTCGAGCGCGAACGGCTCGACCAGCAGGATCGTGCCATCCTCGTCGAGGTGCTCGCGAGCGTAGGCGGCGATCCCGACTGGATCGCCCATGTCATGCAGGCAGTCGAAGAAGCAGATCAGATCGTAGGTCCCCGGGTACTCCTTGGCCCCGGCGACCTCGAACGTGGCGCGGTCCTCCACGCCCGCCTCGCGTGCTCTCTCCCGGGCGGTGCTGATCGACGGGGCGTGGAAATCGAACCCCCAGAATCGGGTGGCGGGGTATGCGTCGGCCATTGCCACTACGGAAGCGCCGTGGCCGCAGCCGACATCTGCAACGCGGGCTCCCGCTTCGAGCTTGTCCTCGACACCGTCCAGCGCCGGGATCCACTCCCCCGGCAAATGCGCGCGATAGCCGGTGCGGAAGAACCACTCGGTGCCCTTGAACAGGCACGGGTGATGATCGCCCCAAGCCAGACCTCCGTCGCCGGTAAACGCGGTCTTGAGCTTCTCCACGTCCATGAACATCGACCCGAGCGCATTCATCGCCCGTGCCACGAACACCGGCGATGAGTCGTCCGACAGCGCCATCGCAGCCTCCGGGCTCAGCGAATACCGATCGGCGTCTGCGTCGTACGCGATCAGCCCGGCCGCCGCCTGACCATCCAGCCACTCGCGCACCAGCCGCGGATGACAGCCAACCTGACCGGCCAGCTCGTCAACGCTGGGCGCGGTCTCCCGCGCAAGCGCCCGGTAAAGCCCCAGCTCATCGCCCAACCAGATCGAAAAACACACGGCGGCGCCCGTCATGTGCCCGGCCATCCGACCCATGAACTCCTCGAGCCTCGCCTCGTCAACCGCCCCGGTGGTCATCGCCATCCCCCGTTCAGTCTGTGGCGCCCCCCAGCTCTGCGGTAGGT
>Ga0335076_10000653_pt1 | contig 32317 bp, 25 predicted proteins | sample Lox_Sample_25_FD_206717 | JGI IMG/M metagenome (GOLD analysis project Ga0335076, IMG submission 206717) | Soil microbial communities from Loxahatchee National Wildlife Refuge, Florida, United States - Lox_Sample_2.5 | ecosystem: Environmental > Terrestrial > Soil > Wetlands | place: USA...
GCGGACGTATACGAGCGTGTTCGCGGTGCCCAGATCGACCGCCATGTCGCGACCGCCGAAACCGGTCAGGTACGTGAAAAAGCCCATAGGTCAGCCAGGTAGGAGTAAGCAGCAGACGGAGAACTGAGTGCCGGAGGCCACGCCACGCTGCCAGCGCCGTCCGACCTCGATTGTACGTGCTCGTCCCCATCGAGGCTGGTCGGTGGTATGCGTTTCGCCCGCTCAGCGCGGGCTGTGAGGTGGCGGGTCATCCGCTCAGCAGGCCGGGCGCGAGCTCCAGGAGCGTCGTCACCGGGAGTCCGACCACGTTCAGGAAGTCGCCTTCGATCCCGGCCACGAGCGCCGCGCCGCGCCCCTGGATCGCGTACGCCCCGGCGCGCTCTCGCCATTCACCGCTGGCCACGTACCAGTCGATCAGCATCGTGTCGAGCGCCCGGAACTCGACCGCCGTACTCGCCGCCGCCGTCCGAGCGGCGCCGTCGGCGATCAGGCAGATCCCGCTTACGACCGTGTGGCGACGCCCGGAGAGTGCGCTCAGCATCGTGCGCGCCTGCTCCTCATCCGCCGGCTTCCCATACAGCCGCGCGCCCAGGCTGACCAGCGTGTCCACGCCGAGGATCAGCTCTCCGGGCGCCCTTGCGGCCACGGCGGAGGCCTTGCGGAACGCGTTCTCGAGCGCGACCTCGTGCGGCGGTCCGGCGTCGAGCTCGTCGACGTTCGGCACGTCGACCGTGAACTCGACGCCGATCTGCTCGAGGATCGCCCGCCGCTGGGGCGAGCGCGAGGCGAGCACCAAGCGGCTCACGACGCGTAGAACCTGGGACCGGGCTCCCGATCAGGCCAGGTCCGGGAAGAACAAGGCCACTTCGCGCGCCGCGGACTCCGGCGAGTCCGATCCGTGAACCATGTTCTGGCCCACCTCGATCGCGAAGTCGCCGCGGATCGAGCCGGTCGTCGCCTTGAGCGGGTCGGTGGCGCCGATCACCTGGCGCGCCGCCACCACGGCCTGCTCGCCCTCGAGAACCATCGCCACCAGCGGTCCTGATGTGATGAACGTCACAAGCTCGTCGTAGAAGCCCTTCCCCTCGTGCTCGGCGTAGTGCTGCGCCGCCAGGTCGGGGCTCATCGTGAGCAGGTTCATCGCGACCAGCCGGAGGCCCTTGCGCTCAAAGCGCGCGATGATCGCGCCCGAGAGGTTTCGGGCAAAGGCGTCGGGCTTGATCAGGATCAGCGTTCGCTCCATGGGTCTCCTTGTGCGGCGCTCCGGGCGCCGTGCGTGGTCGAGTGGCGGCCGGAGACTTTAGGGCGTCAGCCGCGCTTCAGCCGCCGGAGGGGCCCCGCTCGGCCGGCGCGGGCGCCGGTGTCGGAGTCGCGGCGGAGCTGCGCTCGGCGCGAACCGTCGCGCCGGCGACCGGCTGCTCGCTGGTGCCGTCGCGACGCCGGCGGGTGCGGCGAGGCTGCGGAGCAGCGCCGGCGACCTCGGCCTCGCAGAACGGGCAGATCTTCCACATCGGATCGAGCGGCTTGCCGCACGCGGTGCATGGGTCCTTCAGCTTGCGCATGCAGTTCGGGCAGCGCAGGAAGTCCTTCTCGACCTCGTAGTCGCAATACGGGCACACCTGGTAGCCGAGCTCGGCGAGCCGTGCCTCGGCGGCCTGGATCTCGAGCTCGCGCTCGCGCACGTCGTCGAGGTACTCGGGCGGCCGGACGATCATGTAGACGATCGTCCCGACGAACGGGAACAGCGACGCCGCGGTGGCGCATCCGACCAGCAGCGAGTCGGCGATCCGGCGGCGGGCGTCGGCGTACGTCCAGTAGATGAGCGCCAGCCACACCACCACCAGGAACAGGATGATGAGCTCGACGACAGCACTGATCGTGCCGTTCTTGATGCCAAAGACCGTCAGGAAGGGCATTAAGCGTGCGAGTTTAGTGGTCGGTGGCGTTTGGGCGTCGCGGCGGCCGCACGTCTTGTGAGTGGATCCTCATACAAGCCGTGCGCGGTGGCACACAACTTCGTGCTGTCAGAGATATGTCCTGCCAAACAGGTAGCCGATTCCGAAGAACACCAGGATCACAAGGGCAACGACCACAGCGACCAGCGCGACCATCGCCAGAAACCGCGGCTGCCTCTCCTCCTCGTCATCCATGGTATCGACAGCCGGATTCAGAGCATCGAGGCGCGGCCGGCGCCTTCGGGGCGGAGCAGGTCGGCGACCAGGTAGATCGAGCCCGTAGCCACGACCAGACCATTGGCGCCGGCTAGTTCGCGGGCGCGCCTCAAAGCGGCTCGCGGGTCGCGGATCACCTCGGACGGCGGGCCGGCCAGCTGGCCCGCGAGCGACTGCAGGGTCGGCGGCGGCAGCGCCCGCGGGTTCTGGCTCGCGGTCAGCACGAGCGCGTCGCACATCGGCAGGAGGCCGGCGAGCATCGCCGCGGCGTCCTTGTCGTCGAGCACCGAGATGACCGCGACGACGCGGTCGTGCCCGGCCGCCCACGGCTCGCCCAGGGCCTCGGCGAGCGCCGCGATCCCATCCGGGTTGTGGGCGCCGTCGAGCAGTGTCAGCGGCTCCTCGTCGATCACCTGGAGCCGGCCCGGCACGAGGATCTCGGCCGCGGCCGTCGCGACCGCGTCCAGGTCGAGCTTTCCGAGGTACGCCTCCGCCGCGGCTCGCGCGAGCGCGAAGTTTCGCCGCTGAAACGAGCCGAGCGCCGTCAGCGGCACGCCCGGATCCGCGCCGGCATGGACGATCGTCGCGCCCCGCTCCGCGGCGACATGCTCCGCCACCGCCTCCGCATCGGGGTGCAGACCGTACCCAAGGACGAGCGTCGCCCCCGGTTGGACGACGTCGAGCTTCTCGGTGGCGATCGCGGTGATCGTCGGCCCGAGCCAGCGGGTGTGCTCGAGCCCGACGCTGGTCAGCACCTGCACGCGCGACGGGATCACGTTGGTCGCGTCGTAGCGGCCGCCGAGGCCCGCCTCGATCACCGCCACCTCGACTCCCCGACGCGCCAGCTCCGAGTAGGCGGCGGCGGTCAGGAGCTCGAATTGGGTCACGCGGTCGTCGCCGACCAGCGAGCGGTCGACGAGCTCGGCCGCGTGCGCGGCCCGCTGGATCGCGGCGGCGAACTCGTTTGGCCTCAGATCTTCGTCGTCGACCCTGATCCGCTCGGCAAACGACACCAGGTGCGGAGACAGGTACGCGCCGGTCCGGAGCCCATGCCTCCGAAGGATCGCCGCCGTCATCCGGACCGTCGAGGACTTGCCGTTGGTCCCCACGACGTGGATCGAGTCAAAGCGTTCGTGCGGATTCCCGAGCGCGGTCATCAAGCGCCGCATGCGGTCCAGGCCGAACCGCATCCCGAACAGCTCGCGGGACAGGACGTAGCGTTCGGCTTCCTCGGCCCTCACAGCGCTTCGAGCTCCTCGCGCAGCCGCTCGAGCTTGTCGCGTTCGGCCTGGACGACGTCCGCCGGCGCCTTGTCGACAAAGCCCCGGTTGGCGAGCTTGCGCTCGGCGCGCTCGATCTCGGCCTCGAGCTTGGCCCGCCGTGCGGCGAGCCTGCGCTCCGCCCCCTCCAGGTCGATGTCCTCGCTGGGCAGAATCTCGACGGCCCCGCCGGGAACCGGGACGGTCGCCACAGGCTCTGCCCCGTCCGCCGTGAACGCCATCCGCGCGAGCCGGGCCAGGTGCTCACCGGTCTCCTCGTAGCCTTCGGCCGCGAGTCGTGCCGGCACGGTGGCCGCGGCTCGTACCCCGGCAAAGTCGCGCCAGCCGCGCAGCGCCTGCACCGCCTCGATCACGCGCGCCACCGTGGCCTCCGCGTGCTCGTCCCGAGCACCCGGCTCCGCGGGCGGCAGCCCCGCCGCGAGCAGCCCTTCGGTCCCGGGGATGTAACGGTAGATCTCCTCGGTCACGAACGGGATCATCGGGTGGGCGATCGCGAGCGTCTGGGTCAACACGTAGAGCAGCGTGGCCTGCAGGTCGGCGTCGCCGGCGCGGAGGCGGGGCTTGACGAGTTCGAGGTACCAGTCGCACAGCTCGCCGTAGACGAACTCGTACAGACCGAGCGCGGCGTGGGCAAAGTCGTAGCTCTCGATCCGACGGCTGATCTCGCTCCGAGCCCGCTCCAGACGCGAGAGGATCCATCGATCCTCGACTGCTCCCGGCCGCGGAGCCGCCCGGACATCCGAGCCCACGCCGAGCAGGATCAGGCGGGCAGCGTTCCAGAGCTTGTTGGTCAGCTGGAGGCCCTGGGCGAGCCGCTCCTCGCTGAAGCGCACATCCTGGGCCGAGGACATCGCGAGCATGCCCCAGCGCACCGCGTCGGCGCCGTAGGGCGGGAATTCACCGCCGTCCTGAAACACGGGAGGCCTAGGACCGCCGTTGATCAGGTCGAGCGGATCGATCCCGGTGCCGAGCGACTTCGACATGCGGCGCCCGTCGGGGGCCTGGATGATCGAGTGCACGTACACGTCGGTGAACGGAATCTGCCCGAGGAACTCGATCCCCAGCATGATCATCCGCGCCACCCATAGGAACACGATCTCCCGGCCCGTCACCAGCACGTCGGTGGGATAGAAGGCGCGTAGCGCCGGCGTGTCCTCCGGCCAGCCGAGCGCCGCGAACGGGAACAGACCCGAGCTGAACCAGGTGTCGAGCACGTCAGGATCGCGTTCCCAGCCCTCGCCCGTCGGCGGCTCGGTCCCTACGTAGATCTCTTCCTCGCGATACCAGACCGGGATCCGATGGCCCCACCACAGCTGGCGTGAGATGCACCACGGGCGGATGTTCTCCATCCAGTTGAGGTACACCCGTGTGTAGTTTTCGGGCCAGAAGCGAATCTGACCGCTCCTGACCACGTCGATCGCGGGCTTGGCCAGCTCGTCCATGCCCATGAACCACTGCAGCGACACGAGCGGCTCGATCCGCTGACCGGAGCGCTGCGAGAACGGCACGTCGTGGACGTAATCCTCGGTCCGCGCGATCAGGTCCTGGCGGCGCAGCTCGGCCACAACTTCGGCGCGGGCCTCCTCGACGGTCATTCCGACAAACCGCTCTGGGGCCTCGTCTGTGATCCGCCCGTCCTCGCCGATCACGCTGATCTGCGGCAGGCCGTGCCGGCGGCCGATCTCGAAGTCGTTGGGATCGTGGCCCGGGGTGATCTTGAGCGCGCCGGTGCCGAAGTCGGGTTTGACGTACTCGTCGGCGATGATCTTCAGCTTGCGCCCAACGAGCGGCAGAATCGCCTTCTCGCCCACCAGCCGCGCGTAGCGCTCGTCGTCGGGGTGCACGGCGATCGCGACGTCCGCCAGCATCGTCTCCGGGCGGACCGTGGCGACGGTCACGGAGCCCGACCCTTCGGCGAGGGGGTAGTCGATGTAGTAGAGGGTGTCGGTGACCTCGTGGTCCTCCACCTCGAGGTCGGAGATCGCCGAGCGCTCGCCGGGGTCCCAGTTGACCATGTAGCGGTCGCGATAGATGTAGCCCTTCTCGTACAGCGCCACGAACACGTCCTGGACCGCGCGGGCGTATTCCTCATCGAGCGTGAAGCGCTCATCCTCGTAGTCCAGCGAGGCACCCAGGCGCTTGAGCTGCTCGATGATCTGCCCGCCGTAATCGTCGCGCCAGCGCCACACCCGCTCGACGAACACCTCACGACCGAGCTGCTCGCGGCTCGAGCCCTCGGCCACGACCGCGCGCTCCACCTGGATCTGCGTGGCGATCCCGGCGTGGTCGGTCCCCAGGATCCATTTCGTCCGCTTGCCGCGCATGCGGTTGAAGCGGATCAGGCAGTCCTGGATCGAGTTGTTGAGCGCGTGACCCATGTGCAGAACGCCGGTGACGTTCGGCAGCGGGATCGCGATCGAGTAGTTGTCGGCCGGGTCGCCGGCGGGCTCGGGATGGAACAGGCCGCTGTCGAGCCACACCTGCTCGATCCGCGGCTCGACCTCGGACGGGTCGTAGCGGGTTCGGGCTTCGAGATCGGAGCGGTCAGGCATGGCGACCGCTCAGTCTAGGGAGGACGCGACCACAGCCGGATGAGGCCTCCCCGGCCCCACGGATGCCGGCCAGCGGCCGGCCCCAAAATTCGCTAAGCCGCTTCTTCCTCCGGCGTCGCGACGGTCACGAGCGTTGGCGAGGTGCCCTTCTCGATCGTGTCGCGGGTTACTACACACTTGCGGACGTCCCGGCGGGAGGGGAGCTCGAACTGGACCTCGAGCAAGACCTCCTCGATGATCGACCGCAGGCCGCGGGCGCCGGTCTCGCGCTCGAGCGCCCTGTCGGCGATCGAATGAAGCGCCTCCTCGGCGAACACGAGCTCGATCCCGTCGAACTGGAAGAACCGCTGGAACTGCTTGACGAGCGCGTTGCGGGGCTCGGTCAGGATCTCCATCAGCTCGTCTCGACTCAGCTGATGGATCGCGCTCATCACTGGGAGGCGCCCGATGAACTCGGGGATCAGCCCGTACTGGATCAGGTCCTCGGGTAGGCAGTGCTCGAAGATCTCGCCGGTGTCGCGCTGCTCCTTGGACTGGATCGCGGCGCCGAAGCCGACGCCCTGGTGGCCGATGCGGCGCTCGATCACCTTGTCGAGGTTCGCGAACGCCCCGCCGCAGATGAACAGCACGTTGGTCGTGTCGATCGACAGGAACTCCTGGTGGGGGTGCTTGCGGCCGCCCTGCGGCGGGACGCTTGCCGTGGTCCCCTCGAGGATCTTCAAGAGCGCTTGCTGGACGCCCTCTCCGGACACGTCGCGCGTGATCGACGGGTTGTCGGCCTTGCGCGCGATCTTGTCGACTTCGTCGATGTAGATGATCCCGGTCTCGGCCTTCTTGACGTCGTAGTCGGCGGCCTGGATCAGCTTCAAGAGGATGTTCTCGACGTCCTCGCCCACATACCCGGCCTCGGTCAGCGCGGTGGCGTCGGCGATCGCGAACGGAACGTTCAGGATCTTGGCCAGCGTCTGGGCCAGCAGCGTCTTGCCGCATCCGGTCGGGCCCAGCAGCAGGATGTTCGACTTCTGCAGCTCGATGTCGTTCTCATCGGACTGCATCATCTGGACGCGCTTGTAGTGGTTGTAGACGGCCACCGACAAGCTGCGCTTGGCCTGCTCCTGCCCGACGACGTACTCGTTGAGGACGTCGTAGATCTCCCGCGGCTTGGGGAGATTCTCGATGTCGAAGCTCGGCGGAGCGGTGAGCTCCTCATCGATGATCTCGTTGCAGAGGTCGATGCACTCGTCGCAGATGTACACGCCGGGTCCGGCGATCAGCTTCTTGACCTGCCTCTGGGACTTCCCGCAGAAGCTGCAAAGCAGCTGTTCGTTGGAATCGGTCGGACGTGCCATGTATGCCCTCTCCCGGAGTTGCCTCGCGCCGCCTTATCCGAGCCCTAAGGGTAGCCCCTCAGTGCTGGGAGATGACGCGGTCAATGATTCCGTAGTCCTTGGCCTCCTCGGAGCTCATGAAGTAATCACGTTCGGTATCCGACCGAACTTTCTCAAGGCTCTGCCCGGTGTGCTGGGCGATGATCTCATCGAGCCGGCGCCGGACGTCGATGATCTCCTTCGCGTGGATCTCGATGTCGGTGGCCTGGCCCTGGAACGCGGAGGAGACCTGATGGATCAAGATCTTCGCATTCGGGAGCGCCATCCGCTTGCCGTTAGCCCCTCCGGCCAGCAAGAGCGCGCCCATGGACATGGCGATCCCCACGCATATCGTCTGCACGTCGGGCTTGATGAACTGCATCGTGTCGTAGATCGCCAGCCCGGCATAGACCGACCCGCCGGGCGAGTTGATGTACACGGAAATGTCCTTGTCGGGGTCTTCCGACTCCAGATGGAGCAGCTGCGCCACGATCAGATTCGCGATCTGATCGTCCACGGGTGTCCCCAGGAAGATGATCCGCTCGTTGAGCAGACGGCTGTAGATGTCAAAAGCCCTCTCTCCGCGAGAGGTCTGTTCAACAACCATCGGTACGAGTGGGCTCATCGTCCTCGCTTCTTTCGCTTCCTCGGCCGGAATCCTGCCGACTGTAGCAACCGCCCCTGGCCGTCTGGGGAGGGCTCACCCGGTCGGACTCCGCTTTTGGTCGGGTTCTTCTACAGGGTTAGCTGCCGGGAGTCCAGAGCTGCGGCGATGATCCCTGCCCCGCCGCCGCCTCCTTGCCGGGCGTCCAGATCTTCTGGCGGGCCTTGGCCTGCTCGACGCTGATCGGCGTCGCCTCGGCCACCAGCAGCTCGATCGCCTGGCGCGTCGCGACCTCGCGCCGCACGCGATCGAGGCGACCGCCGGAGTCGAGCTGGTCGAACAGCTTCTCGGCGGTCGTCCCCTGCCGCTCAGCGGTCGGCTCGAGCGCCTCGCGGACCTGCTCGTCGGTCGGCTCGATGTTCTCCGCCTCGACGATGGCCGCGAGGACGGCCTCACGCTTGAGCGCCGCCGCGGCCTCGGGCTCGGCCTCGTGCGCAAGCGCCTCCTCGTCCCGGCCGGTGATGCGCAGGTACGCATCCTTCGAGACGCCCTGGCGCGCCAGGACCGAGAACGTGTCCTCGAGCAGCTCGTGTGCGCGGGCATGGATCAACCTGTCCGGCACCTCGACCTCGGCCTCGGCCACCGCCGCCTCGACCACCGCATCCTCGTACTCGCGCTCGAGCGCGCGGGCGTCGACGGTCTGGAGGCGCTCGCCGATGTCCTCGCGTAGCTCCGCGAGCGTGTCGAAGCCGGCGGCCTCGGTGGCGAAATCATCGTCGGGCTCCGGCAGGTTCTTGGCCTTCACCTCGTTGACCGTGACCGCGAATTCGGCCTCCCTGCCGGCCAGCTCCGGGACCGGATAGTCGTCGGGGAATGTGACCGCGATCGTCCGCCCGTCGCCGGCGCTCGCGCCCACCAGCTGTTCCTCGAATCCGGGCACGAGCCGGCCTGAGCCGAGCTCGACGAGCTGGTCGCGCCCCGCGCCGCCCTCGAATTCCTCTCCGTCGACGCTGCCCACGTAGTCGACCACGATGTGGTCGCCGTTCTCGGCCGGGCGCTCCACCGTGTCGAGCGTCGCGAGCCGGTCGCGCAATCGGTCGATCTCCTCGTCGATCTGGGCCTCGTCGACTTGCGGCTCGCGCCGGCCGACCTCGAGGCCCTTGTAATCGCCGAGCTTGGCGGTCGGGCGAACGCCGATCTCGATCGAGAACTGCAGCGGTTGCCCTTCCGCCGGAAGCTCCTTCGGAACGTCGAGCTCGGGCTCGCCGACGGGGGCGATCCCGGCGCCGTCGATGGCGTCGACGTACCAGCTACCGAGCGCGGTCCGCACCGCCTCGTCGAGAACGGCCTCGCGGCCGAGCCGGCGGATCACGACGGGCGGCGGCACCTTGCCTTTGCGGAACCCGGGTATGCGCATCTGACGGCCGAGCTCGCGCGCGGCCTGCTGGACGCGGCGCTCGACCTCCTCCGGGGCGACTTCCGCCTCGACGCGCACGCGCGATTCGGGCAGCTCGGTGACACTGGTCTTGACGTTGGTGGCCATGGTCATCGTTCGAGACGATAGCTTGGGCGGGTGCTTTCACGGGTTGCAGGCCGGCTCGTCACCGGACCGGGCGCGTTCTTCGTCGCCGGCGTGATCGACGTGACCGTGCTGCTGGTGGCCTACATCCGCTGGCGAACCGCGGAGCGCCGCCCTATTCCGCCATCGTGACCGACCCCATTCCGGTCGGGATTCCCGACCTGGTCGTTCCCCGAAGCAGACTGCGAATCTCGCGCAACGCCACGGGCAGCGTCGTCATGTCATAGATTCGCGACGCCCTGACGTCGGCCACCATCCCGAGCGACCGTTCGAGCGTCGCGGCGTTGCGCTCGGACCACACATCGATCGCGGCCTCGCCGCCGTTCCGCGCGCCGCCGGCGTCGAGCACCTTGCGGGTCAGCTCCCGGTACAGGTTGAACAGGTCGTCGCGGAGCGCCGCTCGCGCCAACGCCTGCCAGCGATTCGCGCGCGGGAGCTCGATGATCCGGTCGCGCAGCCAGTTGAGCTCCAGCCGCGATCCGAGCCGGAAGTACACCCGCAGCACGTCCTCCTGGTCGTGCTCGGTGGCGGACGCCACCTCGACGATGTCGAACAGCGCGAGTAGCGACGGCATTCCGGCGGTTCGCCTGGCCAACTCGGCCGGAACGCCGGCCTGCTCGAGCTCGGCCGCGCGCTTGTCGAACGCTTCGCGGTCCGCGCCCTCGAGCGCGTGGGGCAGTGCGGCGACGAGCATCTTCGCGCCGGGCTCGAACCGCCTGATCGTCTGCGCGATGCTCACCTGGTAGGGGTTGGCGCGCACCAGCCAGCGGGTCGAGCGCTCGACCAGGCGCCGGCCCTCGATCAGCATCTCGAGCTGGGTCTGGGCCGCGACCCGGTTGTCGAGGGCCTCGACCGCATCCCAGAATGAACGCATCTCGAGGACCTCGCGCGCGGTGGCGTACGCTCGGGCGAGGACCGCCGGCGGAGCACCGGTCTCCTCGGTGAGCCGGAACGCGAACGTCGTCCCGGCCCGGTCGACGAGCTGGTTGGCGACGACCGTGGCGATGATCTCGCGCTTCAGGCGGTGGCCTTCCATCCGGTCGGAGTAGCGCTCCGGCAGCGGCGGCGGGAAGTAGCGCTCGAGGTCGTGGGCGAGGAACGGATCCTCGGGCAGGTCTGAGTCGAGCAGCTGCCGGTAGAGGTGGATCTTCTGGTAGGCCATGATCACCGCCAGCTCCGGCGACACCAGCCCCTGATGCGCGGCCTTGCGCTCGTCGATCGCCTCGTCGGAGGGTAGGAACTCGAGCTTGCGGTTCAGGCCCGCGGTCTGCTCGAGATTCCGGATCAGCCGGGCGTGCACGTCGACCATCGGCGCGGCCTGCGCGAGCGCGAGGCTGATCGCCTGGGTCTGGGTGTAGCTGCCGTACAGGACCTGGGCGCCGACCGCGTCGGTCATCTCGGCCAGCAGCTCGTTGCGCTGCTTCTCGGTCAGGTCGCCGTCCGCGACGAGCCCGTCGAGCAGGATCTTGATGTTGACCTCGTGGTCTGAGGTGTTGACCCCGGCAACGTTGTCGATCGCGTCGGTGACGATCCGCCCGCCTGGGCGGGCGGGGCTCCCATCCCGAGGGCCGCCGCTGAGCGCATACTCGACGCGCCCGCGCTGCGTGAGCCCGAGGTTGCCGCCCTCGCCGACGACTCTGCAGCGCAGCTCGCGCGCATCGACCCGGACCGCGTCGTTGGCCTTGTCGCCGACATCGGCATGCGACTCGGCCGACGCCTTCACGTATGTGCCGATACCGCCGTTGAACAGCAGGTCGGCGGGCGCCTTGAGGATCGCGCGGATGAGGTCGTTGGGGGCGAGCCGCTCCTCGTCGATATTCAGAGCCTCGCGCGCCTGGGGAGAGACTGCGATCGACTTGGCGGCCCGTGGGAATACGCCTCCGCCCTCGGAGATCAACGACTCGTCGTAGTCGCTCCACGCCGACCGCGGCAGGTCGAACAGCCGCCGGCGCTCCTCGTAGCTCGCCCCCGGATCCGGATCGGGATCGATGAACACGTGCATGTGGTTGAACGCTGCGAGCAGCCTGGTGTGGCGCGAGCACAGCATCCCGTTGCCGAACACGTCCCCCGACATGTCCCCGATCCCGACCGCCGTGAAATCGGTCGTCTGGATGTCGGTTCCGAGCTCGCGGAAGTGGCGCTTGACCGACTCCCAGGCGCCGCGTGCGGTGATCCCCATCGCCTTGTGGTCGTAGCCCTGCGAGCCGCCGGAGGCGAACGCGTCGCCGAGCCAGAAGCCGTAGTCGGCCGACACCCCGTTGGCGATGTCGCTGAACGTTGCAGTGCCCTTGTCGGCGGCGACCACCAGGTACGGATCGTCGTCGTCGTAGCGGATCACCCGCTTGGGCGCCACGACCTCGCCCTCGACGATGTTGTCGGTGATGTCGAGCATCCCCGACAGGAACGCCTTGTAGCAGGCGATCCCCTCTTGCTGGATGGCCTCGCGGCCACCTTCCGCCGGGGGCCGCTTGACCACGAATCCCCCCTTTGCCCCGACCGGCACGATCAGCGCGTTCTTGACCATCTGGGCCTTCATCAACCCGAGCACCTCGGTGCGGAAATCCTCGGGACGGTCCGACCAGCGCAGGCCGCCGCGGGCGACACGGCCGCCGCGCAGGTGCACGCCCTCGACGCGCGGCGAGTAGACGAAGATCTCGAACTGGGGTTTCGGCAGGGGAAGGATCGGGATTTGTTCGCTGTCCAGCTTCAACGACAGGTAAGGGTGGAGCTTTCCTGCCGCATCGGTCTGGAAGGCATTGGTGCGGACGATCGCGCGCACCACGGTCAGGAAGCTCCGGAGGATCCGGTCCTCGTCGAGGCTGGGAACGGCGTCGAGCGCGTCTTCGATCTCCTTGCCGAGGCGCTCGGCGGCGTCGTCGTCGTGGGCGTCGGGATCGAGCCGCGCATCGAACAGCCGGATCAGGAGCCGGACGATCTCCGGGTGGCCGAGCAGCGTGCGCCCGATGTAGGAGTCAGAGAAGCCGATCCCGCCCTGGCGCAGGTACTTGGCGATCGCGCGGATGATCGACACCTGCCGCCCGGTCAGCGTGGCGCCCAGCACCAGCCCGTTCAAGGCGTCGTCCTCGAGGTCGCCCCGCCACACGCCCAGGAACGTGTCGTGGAGCAGATCGCGGACCCGCTCGGTGTTCTCGGCGTCCGCTTGGAGGCCGAAGTCGTAGATCCACGCCGGGCCGCGATCGGCCGGCGTGATCTCGTACGGGCGCTCGTCGGCCACCTTCGCGCCGAGGTGCTCGAGCGTTGGCAGGACCTCGGACAGCAGCACGCCGCCAGAGCTGAACAGCTTCAGGCGCACGATCCCCTCGGGTGACTCGAGCGGGCGGTAGAGGCTCGTGATCGGCTCGTCGGTGCTCGCGAGCTCCTCGATCCGGCCGATGTCCGCGACCGCCGAACGCGCCACCCAGTCGGACTTGTACCCGGCCGGGAACGCGCGCTCGTAGCGCTTGAACAGCTTGATGCCTTCCTCCTCGCCGTGATCGTCGATCAGCGCCTCGCGGAGCTCGTCCTCCCAGGCGCGGATCGCCTGGACGAGGCGGGCCTCGATCGTGGACACGTCGTAACCGGTCGCCGGGTCGTCGCCGAGGCGGATGATGTAGTGGACGCGCGCGAGGCGCGACTCGCTCAGCTGGAGCGTCCAGTCGAGCGCCACGCCGCCGAGCGCCTCGAGCAGGATCCGCCCGACCCGCTGCCGGTTCTCGGTGTTGAAGCGGTCGCGGGGGATGCACACCAGGCACTCGACGAACCGCTCGAGCGGGTCTCGCCACAGGAACAGCCGGAGCCGCTGGCGCTCGCCGAGGCCGAGGATCCCGATCGCGAGGTCGAACAGGTCGTCGGTCTCCATCTGGAACAGCGAGTCGCGCGTGTATGACTCGAGAATCTCGAGCAGCGCCTTGCGGTCGTGGCTGGCCGGCGGGAACTCGGCGCGCTCGAGCACGCCTTCGACCTTGCCGCGAATGATCGGAATCGACCGGGGGCTCGCCTTGTACGCGCGCGTGGTGTACAGCCCGAGGAAGCGGCGCTCGCCGATCACCTGGCCGTCGTCGGAAAACTTCTTAACGCCGATGTAGTCGAGGTACGCGGGACGGTGGACGGGCGAGGCCGAGTTGGCCTTGGTCAGCAGCAGGATCTGCGGCTCGCGGCCGACGACGAGCGCCTTGCCGCTCAGCATCTTGGGCGCCTTGGCGGGAATCCCCCGGAGGATCCCCAGCCCGGAGCCTTCGATCGGCTGCAACCGCGCGGCGTCGCCCTTGGCAATCAGGTCGTACTCGCGATAGCCCAGGAACGTGAAGTTGTCTTGGGCGAGCCAAGCCAGGAACGCCTTGGTCTCATCTGTGAGCGCAGGGTCGACGGGTGGCGGCGGGTTGCGGTCGAACTCCTCGATCAGGGCCTGCGTGCGGGAGCGCATCTCCTGCCAGTCCTCGACCGCGGCTCGGACGTCGGCCAGCACACGCTCGATCGTGTTGCGGAGCTGATCGAGTTTCGCGCGATCGTGCTCGCGCCCGACCTCGGCGTGGAGGACCGATTCGCGGATCGCGTCATTGGCGGTGGCGTCGTGGTCGAGTACCTCTGTGATGTAACCCTCGGCGTCGCGCCGGACCCGGATCACCGGGTGGATCACGAGGTCGATCCCGTAGCCCAGCCGCCCCAGTTGCATCGTCACCGAGTCGACGATGAACGGCATGTCGTCGCTCACGATCTCGATCAGCGTGTGCGGCGACTGCCACCCGTGCTGCTCGAAGTCCGGGTTGTAGACCCTAACCTTCGACTCCCCCGGCGCCCGCTGCTGGGCGAGGTTCCAGTGCGCCACCGCGGCCCCGTACAGGTCCAGCGGGTTCCGGTCCGCGAGGTCCTCCGCCGGGACCCACTGGTAGTACTGGCGGACGAAGGCCTCACATGGCGCTGCCTGGTTAGTCGGCAACCGCTCTCGGACCCGCTCGCAGACGGTGTCTATCAACTCGGACTCGAGATCCGCCCCCTTAACAGCCATATCGAGACCTCCTCAGTTGTGCGCTCCTTAGCTATCGCTCTGCGCCCGGCGGAGCCTACTCCGCGCGAGATGGCTGTGCATGACGTGAGATCCGGCTTGCGCTGGGGCCTTGGCTCCAGCCTAGTGCGGGTCATCCGTCCGCGCCGTGTACGAACATATGTTCGCATGACGAGCGACGGCAACCCCTACGCGCGTTTCCGCCGCGCGCTCGAGACCGGCAACGAAACGCTCGTCATCAGCGCCGCCCGCGAGCTGCCGCAGGTGCGGCTCGACGACGCCCTGCGGATCTGCCTCGTCCTGCGCGGCGGGGACCTCGACCGGTACGAGCGCGCCGCGGTCCGGTGGCTCGGACGGTTCGCGCTCGAGGCGCGCGAGGTTACGATCAACGACCTGCGGGTGGCCGCCGGCGCGCTCGACGCGCTGCCCGACCATCCCGGCGAGGCGATGGAGTTGCTCCAGCGGCTGTGCGTCGCGCGCGGGGTCGCGTAGGGTCGCGATTCAGGCGGGATCGCGTAGGGTCGCGATTCAGGCGGGGTCGCGTAGGGTCGCGATTCAGGCGGGGTCGCGTTGGGTTGCGATTCAGGCGGGGTCGCGTTGGGTTGCGATTCAGGCGGGGTCGCGTAGGGTTGCGATTCGGGCGGGGTCGCGACGCGGCCGATGGCGATGCAGCTACGTATTTGATAGCTGAATCGCCAAAGTTCCACTTGTGCTCCCCGAGTGGCCCCCTGGAACCGTCACGATCCTCGCCACCGCCGGCGAGGCGCCGCACGCGATCCCGGTGTCGGCGGCGGTCCGCGCCGGGCCGCGCCACGCATTGATCGCGCTCGCAGCCGCCCGCGGCTCGCTCGCGCGCCTGCGCGCGGACCCGCGCGTGTCGCTGACGATCGTGTGCGAGGACACCGCGGTCACCGCGTACGGACACGCCCGCCTGCTCGACGGCGAGGCGCCGGCCGAGGGCGTGGTCGCGGTCGAGATCGTGGTCGAGCGCGTGCAGGACCACAACCGGCCGACGTTCGCGATCGAGTCCGCGGTGCGGTGGCGCTGGACCGACCCGGACGCCGAGCGGCGCGACGCGGAGGTGCGCGCGGCGCTCGCCCGGCTGGCGTTTCGCATCGGGTCGGACCAGCCCAGTTCCTAGTCCGGCAGCAGCGGCACCCACACCCCCGGGTCCTGCCCGATCAGCACGCCGCGGGTGATCGCCTTGGAGCCGAACCGGTCGCGCACGCGGTCGACGACCGCATCGATCGCGGGCGCCCGGTTGAACGGCAGCACCAGCTGGACCGCGCCCCGGTCGTACAGGTTGGTGAGCGCGATCCCGATCAGCGTCAGACCCCTGCGCTCGATCATCGGCATCGACGCCTTGAGGAGTGCGTTCGCGGTCTGGAGGATCGTGGGCGTCTGATCGGTTGCCTCGCGCATCGTGTACGACCGTGTGGCGCGCGAGAAGTCCTCGAACCGCATCCGCAGCACCACCGTGCGGCAGACCCTGTTGGCGGCGCGGAGCCGCCTCGTCACCCGGTCGACCAGCGCGATCAGCGCGCTCGCCAACTCCTCCGGCGACCGGCGCCGGCGCCCCAGCGCCCGCTGGCCGCCGATGGAGCGGCGGCGGCGGCGGACCTCGACCGGCCGCGGGTCGTAGTTGTGGGCGAGCGCGTGCAGGTGGCGCCCGGACGCGCGTCCCAGCATCAACACGAGCTCCCGCTCCGCCAGCAGCGCGACCTGCCCGACGGTTGTGATACCGCGCTCGTGGAGCTTGCCGGCGGTGACGCGACCGACGCCCCACAGCGCCTCGACCGGAAGCGGATGCAGGAAGTCGAGCTCGCGCCCGGGCGCCACCAACAGCAGCCCGTCGGGCTTCGCCACCGCGCTCGCGACCTTGGCCAGGAACTTGGTGCGGGCGACTCCGACGGTGATCGGAAGCCCCACCTCGGTACGGATCCGGTGCCGGAGCCGGGTCGCGATCTCGACCGGCGTTCCCGAGATGTGGTCGAGCCCGCGGACGTCCAGGAACGCCTCGTCGATCGACAGCCCCTCGACCACCGGCGCGGTGTCCTCGAACAGCTTGAACACGGCCTTGCTCGCCTCGGTGTAGGCGGACATCCGCGGCGACACGACGACGGCCTCAGGGCACAGGCGCCGCGCCCATCCCCCGCCCATCGCGGTCCGGATCCCGCGCGCCTTGGCCTCGTAGCTGGCGGCCAGCACCACGCCGGCGCCGACGATCACGGGGCGGCCGCGCAGCCGGGGATTGTCGCGCTGTTCGACCGACGCGTAGAACGAATCGAGGTCAGCGTGGAGGATCGAGGCCGAGAGTGACACGAACACATGTTCGTGTCACTCTCGGACGGACGATCAGTGGTCCGAGTCGGTGTCGGTCCCCGGGGTGAACGACACGCCCCGGAACAGCTGGCCGAACTTCGACGTGCGGACCGTCCGGAACCGCTCCCACGGAGCGAGCGTCGTCGCGTTCACCGGGTCAGTGATCGCCACCAGCTTGTCCGGATCGGCCCCTGTGTCGCCGCTACCGCTGACGGTCGACGTGACCGCCCAGATCGTGGCGACGCCGTCCCGACCGACCCGGCCGGTCAGCGCCCGCAGGCCGTCAGTGGCCGGTGACCAGGGACCCCCGGTCCCGCCCGGACCCGTGTTCAGGCCGGTCGGATAGCCGGGCACGGTGTACGGCTGACCCAGGTCGAGCCCGTTCTGCAGGGTGTACGCGAGGTGCCACGAGCCGCCGGAGAGCACCCACTTCTCCAGGCCGGCCTCGGGCTGCGCCGCAGCCGTCGAATTGATGTACGTGTTCGTCGTGCTGTCGTAGGTGGTGTCGCCGGATCCCTCATCGGCGACGTACAGCGTGTGGTCGTTGGCGAACCACATCCCGAACGGGTAGTTGATCGGCGAGGTTGTGGACGCGGCGAGCGTCGTCGGGAAGCCCTTGAGGATGCACATGTTGGTGGGCAGCAGTGCGTTGTTGGGCTTCGCAGTCGTGCCGAGGTTCTGGACGGTGAACGTCGGCGGCGACGTCGGCAGCTGCGCGCCGGGAACCGGCAGCCCGACCCCGGGCGTCGCGCTGGTGGACGGGCACGCCTTGCCGGTGGTGTCGACGAAGTACACCGTATTGATGCCGTTCCCGCCGCTGCCCTTCGTGTAGTAGATGACGTTGTCGTGGACCGTGATCCCGCGGTAGTTGTTGTCCTTGGTGGACTTGTCCGCCGAGTTGCCCGGTATCTGGGTGATGTTGAAGCTCCCGAGCGGCGTTGGCGCGCCGGGGTTCTGGTCTGCCTCGGGCAGGGATGACGGCGTGATGAACTGCGCGCCCGTCGAGGCGACTACGCCGGGCGGGGGCGACTTGCTCTGGCCGGCATTACCCGCGGTGTAGAGCAGGTCGTGGCCGTGCTCGTCGTTCGTGATCGCCGCGCGGCCGTTGTCGCCGCTGTAAGCGTTGGTCTTCGTGAACGTGAACTGGCCCCATCGATTTAGCTGAGCGACCACGCGGTAGTACGGGCCGAGATCCCCGTTGCCCGGGTCGATGACGCCGGGGGTGTTGGCGTTCGACGCGTCGATCGTGCCCGGTGCGGCGTCGTAGCCCATGAACGACACGTAGTTCCCCTCGGGGCTGAGGTTGAGCGCGAGCTCGGACTTCGAGGAGTAGCTGGTCACGAGCTGGTCGGTGGGGACAGGGATCGTCCCGACTTGCTGACCCCACGGCGTCAACTCGTCGAGGAACACCGGCGAGGCGACACCAAAGAAAGCGTCGACGCTGTCGTTGTTGAAGACCGAGGGGAAGTCGTTGCCGTCGGCGACCGCGGTGGCGCAGGGCGACGCAGCCGCGGTGGTTCCGCACTCTGGCGGCAACTGGGTGACGCCCGCGGTGATGTCGGCCGGAACGTAATCGCTTGTGCTCACGAGCAGGTCGCCCGGGATGAGCTTCGTACCTCCGTGGCCGTGGTGCCACCCGTCCGCCTGCGCGGACGCGGACGCGACGCACATCGCCAGCGCACATCCCACGCCCACCAACACGCGGCGCGCGTGCCGCGCACCTCCCGCTGTACTCGACATGAAAAGGTCCTCCTTGCTGTTATCGGCCAAGCGCGCCCCGGCGCCGGGGCGGCACCCTAGCTCGCGCGGCGACGAGCACTCGTGAACGAGCTGTTATTGCCCCGATGAGGACCTTCTTATGATCGCGACGACGTCAGTATGAGCCGAGCCCGCCACGAGCGGCTCGGCCCACGCGCGCTCAACCGCGCCACGCTCGCGCGGCAGGCGCTGCTCGAGCGGATGGCGATCCCGACGCTTGACGCGATCGAGCATCTCGCCGGCATGCAGGCGCAGGCTCCGCAGTCCCCGTACGTCGGCCTGTGGACTCGGCTGCGCGGCTTCGACGCGCAGGAGCTGAGCGACCTGATCGAGACGAGGCGCGCCGTACGGGGGCCGCTGATGCGCGCGACGCTGCACCTGGTGAGCGCCGGTGACTGGGTCGCGTTCCGCCCGGTCGTGCAGCCGGTGCTCGAGCGACGTTTCGCCGGTGCCCCGTTCGACATCTCCGGCGTGGACGTGGCGGACCTGATCGAGGCGGGACGGGCGCTGCTCGAGCGGCGCCCGCTGACCCGTCCCGAGGTCGGCGCGCTGCTGGCGGAGCGCTGGCCCGACCGGGACCCCGCATCGCTCGCCCAGGCGATCACCTACCTCACTCCCGTGGTTCAGGTAACCCCCCGCGGGGTCTGGGGCAAGAACGGACAGGCACGCTGGACGACCGCCGATGCGTGGCTGGGCCGGAGCACGGATACCGAGCTCGCGCCCGAACGGCCTGCACGCGAACGGCCGTCGCCCGAACGAATCGTCGTCCGCTACCTCGCGGCGTTCGGGCCGGCGACCGTCAAGGACATCCAGGCCTGGTCGGGCCTCACCGGCCTCGGCGAGGTGGTCGATCGGCTGCGGCCGCAGCTGCGCGCGTTCCGCGATCGACAGGGCACCGAGCTGTTCGACCTTCCCGACGCGCCCCGGCCCGACCCCGACACGCCCGCCCTGCCCCGATTCCTGCCCGAGTACGACAACCTGCTGCTGTCGCACGCCGACCGAACACGCGTGATCACGGGTGACGGGCGGGTGCCGCTCCAGCCGGGGCTCGGAGCCCGCTACGGCACGCTCCTCGTGGACGGCTTCTTCCGCGCCACCTGGAGGATCACCCGCCACCAGGATCGGGCGATTCTCCACGTAGAGCCGCTCGAGCGGCTCGAGCCGCCGTCCGACCTGGACGCGATCGCCACCGAGGGCGAGGCGCTGTTGCGCTTCGCGATCGAAAACGCCTCGACATACGAGATCCGCTTCGAGGATTAGAGGTTGCGGACGCGGCGGCCGATCTCCTCGTCGACCGGATAGCCGGCTGCGTCCCAGAACGCGGCGGCGACCGCGTCGTCGTACCCGACCAGTGCTGTGACCCGTCGCGTGCCGAGCCGCCGCAGGTGCTCTTCGCCGGCGTCGACCAGCCGCTGCGCGATGCCGTGCCGGCGGTGGTCGGGATGCACCGCGAGCCGGTACATGTTCCCCCGCCACCCGTCCCACCCGGCGATCAGCACGCCGACGATCTCGCCGTCGCCGGACTCGGCGACGAACAGTGCGCTCGGCGTGTCGTTGAGCAGGCGCTCGATGTCCTCGGCGCGGTCAGGCGTGGTCGCGTGCCCGCTGCGGGCGTTCGCCCACAACTCGAGCACCGCGGGAGCGTCGCTCACCTGGCCGTGCCGCACCACCGACATCGCCGGCGATGCTAGCCACGATCGGACCGACGCCCGAGCGCGAGACTCGAGCGACGTGAACCGTTATTCACGCGAGGGCGTAGCGTCAAATCTTGGGATTACAACGGGGGGCAAGACGTGGCTACTCGCCAGGGCGAGGAACAGAGGGACTATCGCGATCTCCGCGAGCGGACGAAGCGCCAGGAGGATCGGCGCGAGGAGAACCTCAAGCGGATCGTCGAGCTTCAGCGCGCTCGCCACCTGCACTCGTTTACGAGTGAGATCCAGTCGGACGGCGCCGGAGACGTTGAACTAGGAGCTTGAGCCGGCAAGCCGCCGACGGTCGAAAGCCCCGCATCGTGCGAGGCTTCCTGAGGGTGAGCGATGGGATTCGAACCCACGACCGCCTGGACGACAACCCGGCGGCCGGCGTCAGCCGTGAACGAGCAACCACCGGTTTCCCCTCGCGGGGCAGAGCAGTCGCGCCGACAGATTCGATCGCCTGGCCCCGGTTGTCCGATGCCGGCAGCGCGACCGCCGGCGGGATCGCTGCTGCTCTGATGCTTGCAACCTCCAGACTCCTGGCTAGCAGCGGGCGCCCCGAGTTCGTCCGTGGAGCGCTCGCTGGCGTCGAACGCGTCTTCCGCGCGGAGCAGGCGCCGATCCACAGCGGACCGTCAGACCCCTTGGCGACCGAAAGCGGGAAGGCGGAGAGACGGCCGCCGCGAGGTTTACGGTGACGAACACAGCGGATCGTCGAGGCGCACGCACACGGTGGTCACGCCGGTTCGCGACATCGTCGCGGTCACGCCGTCGCGGGTTCGCGACATCGTCTCCTCCGCCCTCTTCGAGCGAGATGAAGTAGGCACGTTCAGAAGATCTCGTCGTAACTGGGCGAGCGCGTGTTCGCTCGCGGCGCGCTCGGGCTCGGCTGGCCGAGCGGCCCGCTTGGCCCGGGCGACCGCTGGGGCGGCCGCCGCGCGGTTTTATCGCGTGGCGGGCTTGGCCGACTTGGCGGCCGGGGCGGCTGTCGCGCGCTTTTGTCGCGTGGCGGGCTTGGCGGGCTTGAGTTGGCGGAGCGTCTCGACCTCGCGCTGGTAGTCGGCGATGATCGTGTCCGGGTCGGGGATGAGCCCGGCGTCGACCTGCAGGCTGACGGTGACAGCGCCGTTGTAGCTCATCATGTCGATGCCCATTCCGATCGTTCCCGCGGCCGGGACCCACGGGACCACGCCGGCGATCTTGGTACCCGCGAAATAGACCGGCTCGCGCAGGCCCAGGGTGTTGGACAGCACCCCGCTGGTCTTCTGCGTGAACACGTCGAGCAGGCTCTGTTCGATCTGGTGCGGGGTCAGGCCGACCGCTTCGAGGATCGCGTAGGAGAGCCCGCCTTCGCGTGAGTGCTTGATCGCGTCCATCCGGCGATGCACCTCGGCGAGGCGCTCGGCCGGGTCGGCAATCCCCACAGGGAGGGTCAGGTACACCAGCCCGAAGCGGTTACCCAGCTCGCGCGGGAGCGGCTCGTCGAGCGGTCGCAGGTTGTAGGGAACCGTCATGCGGATCTCATCGACGAGGCTGTCGCGACCGACCAGGTAGCGGCGCAAGGCGCCCGTCATCGCCGCGGTCAGAACGTCGTTGACCGTCGTGCCGGTCGCGTGACCGATCGCTTTGAGGTCCTCAAGCGGGATCTGTTCTGACCACGTCACGCGGCGCGCGACCCTGGGCTTGGCGCTCAGCACGGTCTTCGCGTCGGACCCGGTCAGCAACAGCTTCGCCAACGTCGCCGCGTCGGCAGTCCCGCGCGACGCGAGCGCCGACAGCTCGGCGCTCGGGTGCGTGAGGATCTCGATGCCCTCGTGAACGCCCGCCTGGGCAACCCGCGCGCCGGCCTTGACCGGCGCGACCACCGAGCCGAACCGACCCCGCCCGGCGCCGCCGCGCGCAGGCGCGATCCCGGCGTCCGCGTGCGTATCAGTCAGCGACAGCAGCACGCGCGAGAGCGCAATCCCATCCGCGATGCAGTGATGGATACGCACGACCATCGCCAGCCCCCCGCCAAAGCCGTCGACCAAGTACCAATCCCACAGCGGCTTTCCGCGATCCAGCGGACTCGAGATCAGGTCGCTGACCAGTTCCTCCAGCGCGCGCTTATCACCGGGCGCCGGAAGGGCGAGATGGTGGACATGAAGCTCGAGGTCAAAGTTCGGATCATCCTCCCACGACGGGACCCCGACCCCCAGACGCGGCTCTATCACTAGCTGACGAAACCGCGGGAACTGCTCGACCAGGCGCGATCGCAAGATCTCTTTGACGCGGTCGGCATCGACAGGCTCCTCGAACCACAGCAGCGCATTAACGACCATCAGGTTCGTCGGCCGGTCCATGTGCAGCCAGGCGGCGTCGGCATTGTTCATTCGCTGCGCACTCATCACAGCACCTTCCTAACGTGGCGGACCCAGCCCACGCTACGGCCCCCGCCTCCCACCCGCATCGGAATCTCCCCTCATCACGATCCGTAGAAGCAAGCAACGTCCAGGCCCCACCCCGACGTTGCAGCGGTGCCGCGAGAAACTCTCGACCGGATCGCCCAACCTTTCGCGACAGCGCGATCTCCGCGGCAAGCGCGTCAGCTTCAGCTCGGGCCTCGCTGTGGTTTCTGGTGAAGATCGCGGTGTGTCGGCGGTCGGTGATCGGGATCCCGGTCTCTGGTCTGGTCAAAGCGATCATCGCCTCTTGATGACGACCCACGGCGAGGAAACTTCTGCCGCAAACTGCGGCCCGCTCGACCTCGACACGAACGCTCGCTTGAGGTTCAGGTCTGGCGGTTCAGGGACGCGGCCTACGGTCGAACGCGGTCTCGATGTCGTTGCGCAACCGCTGGGTCTCGCGGAGGTTTTGGAGCTTCTTGAGCGACTGGTGTTCGATCTGGCGGATTCGTTCGCGGGTGACGTTGAACGTGCGCCCGATCTCGTCGAGCGTGCGGGGGTTCTGATCCCCAAGGCCGTAGCGCAACTCGATCACGCGTCGCTCGCGGTAGGAGAGGTTCTCGAGCGCCTGGCGCAGCGCTTCGGTAGTGAGGGTTTCCACGGCGCGGTCGTACGGAGATTCGGCGTGTTCGTCGGCGATCAAGCGACCGAATTCGGTCTGCTCCTCGTCACCGACTGGCTTCTCGAGCGAGATCGGGGCCTGCGCGGAACGCCGGATCGACTCGACTTCCTCGGGCTCGATCCCGGTCACCTCGGCGATCTCCTCGGCCGTCGGGTCGCGGCCGAGCCCGGTCATGAGCTTGCGCTCCGCCCAACCGATCCGGTTGAGCTTCTCGACGATGTGGACGGGAATCCGGATCGTCCGAGCCTTGTCCGCCAGCGCACGCGCGATCGCCTGCCGGATCCACCACGTGGCGTAGGTGGAGAACTTAAAGCCCCGGCGGTGGTCAAACTTCTCGGTGGCGCGGACGAGACCGAGGGTGCCCTCCTGGATCAGGTCGAGGAACGGCAGCCCCTGGTTTCGGTAGTTCTTCGCGATCGAGACGACCAGCCGCAGGTTCGCCTCGACCATCCTCTGCTTGGCCTCGAACGAGCCCCGCTCGATCAGCTTCGACAGAGCAACCTCCTCCTGAGCCGTCAGCAACCGCACCCTGCCGATGCCCTTCAGGAACAGCTGCAGACCGTCCGTCGTTCCCTCTGGCTCGAGATGCAGCGCAGCCTTGCGGCGCGTCCGCTTCTCGGGCGCGCGTTCGATGGTCAGGCTTTCCGCGGTGGCCGGATCGATCTCTTCGACCAACTCGATCTCCCGGCGCTCAAAGATCCCGTGCAGCTCCTCGACGTCGGTGTCCTCGAGCCCGAGCTCGGCTGTGGCACTCGCGACCTCGGCGTGTGTGAGCACTCCGATCTGCACCCCGCGCGCGATCAGACCCCTGACCTCTTCCAACTCTTGGAGATCGGCTACTGACATGCGTCTCGTTTTGGGTTCTGTCTGCTCGCTGGATGGGCGATCAATGGTGGGCGGGAAGCGCTCGATTGCTCACGACAGGGCGTGAGGCGTCAACCTGAAGACATCGACGGTCACGTGCACGGTGTCGGGGGTCAGGGTCGATCCTGAATGATCGCGCGCCAGCTGAACTAGGCACTGCTAGTCGTCAGGTCGCGTCAGGTAGGCGTGGCGGGGATCGCTCGGACCGGTCGCATCTGGCGTGGTCCGCTCCTCGCGCGCTGATCGCGCTGTCAAGCGTCGCTGGGCATCGATCGCAAAGCGAACCCGCCGGGACCCGTGATCACGGGCCAACTCGCCGCGCCGACGCGCCGCCCGATCGTGTTCGGCACGCGTCATAGTCTTCACGCCTTCCCATCCCTCTGTGGAGTCAGCGCGCAAGGAAGAGGGCAAGAACCCGCGCGTTCAATCAGCAACGCCACCGGGCCGGTGACGTAACGCCCGAGAGCGATACGCCGGCCCCACAGTCAAAACCAGTAACCCAGGCCTCGCGCCTCGTGGCGCGGAACGCGCCGTCGGTGGCATTCGGGCTTGGGGCGAGAATCCTGCCGCAGGGCCAGCTCACCTACGACTGTACTCCCATTCGCGCCGTTGCATGCGCGGATCCCAAAAGTTGCTCGAACCTTCCACGCATCGTCAGGCTCCCACCGGCCGCCGCCCGGCCGACCGTCCGTCCATGGGCCGCGCGAAACCACGGAGCTCCCCGACGAGACGACCGCTAAGCCGAATGCGGATCTCCGTTCACACCAAACGCAGGCGCCACCCGGCTCGCTAGCGAGAACGCCGCATTACGCCCCAGCGAGCGCGAACACGACCGCTCGCCTACCACGCCCGGTTTCGTGACCGAGCAGGCGCTGCCGAATGCGACCGAGCGTTACGCGCCAGGTCTCCACCATCGCGATCGAACCGCAAGAAGCCTGCTCGCCGTCCCGCAACCGACTTGAATGCTCGCCCGTGGTCAACGTCGCCATGACGCACGCGACGATGTCCTGGTCGATGGCGGTGCGCGCCCTCGCCGGTCCGCGATGGCTGGTGCCGGTGAGCCGACTATCGCATTGGAGATCGCGGCGGTCCTGACGCCACGTCGGGGCGCTTCTGGGCTGGTGCCGGGCATAGCCCGCGCTCTCCGGTCGCCGCTCAAACGCCATTTGCGATTGGGTGGATCGCGGCAGCTTTCGCTTGGCTTCTACATGTCGGCGCGCTCGCCCTCGCGCCGCTCTCACTCGGGCGGACGGTGATATCGGGCGGGATCGTGGTGGTGGGATTCATCGCCGAGCGATTCTTCGACTTGCAGGTGACCCGACGCCAGTGGGTAGGCCTCGCCCTTCTCGGGGTCGGCATGGCGGCGCTCGGCGCCACCGCCCACGGCGAGAGCAACCATTCGGGCTACGGCACCCTCGCGATCGGCGCCTTCGAAGTGGGTGCCGTAGCAGTCGGGCTGGGCTGCGCCGCCGGGTCTCGCCGAGAGCGGATGCGCGACCTGCACGGTCTGCTGCTCGGACTCGCTGGCGGGATCTTCTTCGGAGTCTCAGACATTTCGATCAAGGCGGTGACGGGCGGCTCCCACGGAATGCTCGGTCTCGTTGGACCGTCGAGCTTCCTCGGCATCCTGGCCGCCATCGCCGCATTCTTCGCGACGGCGAGGAGTCTGCAGATCGGAAACGCGGTGGGGTCATAGCAGCGACCACCTCGGCCGCCACCGTGCTAGGGATCATCGGCGGGATCGTGCTATTCGGTGACCCGCTGGGCGGTGATCCACCGATGATCGTCACCCGGCTGCTGGCGTTCATCCTGGTGGTGTGCGCGGTTGCGCTCGTGCCCGCACCCCTACGCGCATAGGCGACCCTGCGCACCAACCCATCCGGCGCGGGCCCGCCGTAGCCGCGGAAACCGCGCACTGGAGGGCAGCCGACGTCCGGCGCGAGGTCCTCGTCCTGGAAAGAGACCGGGGCCTCGCGGCGGCGCCTGTGCTTGTCGGCGTGGCCGACGACACCGCTGCATCACACCTACGCGGGTCACGGCAGTGTGTTGGCCGCTTCTCTGCACATTCAGGAGCGCCGGCCGAGGCCGAGTCTCGGCTGGCGGCCCGCTACACGTCGATCCCACCTCGAGGGATAGTCGGCCGAAGACGGGTTCGATGAACGCGATGGTCGCGCGGGTGAGCGCTAGAGTCTTCGTACGGGTCGACGTTCGTTTCGACCAAAGCGGTGCCCCGCGTTTTCGCAGTTGTTGCCTTGATTGCACCCTCCGCGTCTCGCAGCGCACATACCCAGGAGGGAATCAAGATGGCGACAGGAACTGTGAAGTGGTTCAGCGACGACAAGGGCTTTGGGTTCATCACGCCCGATGACGCGGGGAAGGATCTGTTCGTGCATCACAGCGCGATCCAGGGCAACGGCTTCAAATCGCTGGCCGAGGGCGCCAAGGTGAGCTACGACGCCGAGCAGGGCCCGAAGGGCCCGGCGGCCGCGAACGTCCACGCGCTCTAGAGCTTGACTATCTAATCAAGCGACGGGAGGGCGGTAACCGCCCTCCCGTTGTTCACCCTCGCGCCGCGTGAGCTCGACAACTTGGGTAATCAACCGCGCCGCGCTGAGGGCGCAAGCACCACCGCGCGCTCGCAGGACCTGCACGCATTGCCCCGAGTTCGGTTCCGGTGAATGGCTTCCTAGCCGCCCTCAGCCGCTGGTTCGTTCACCACCGCCGCGGTCGCGACCTCAACGAAAGGACTGTCACACATGGCCTCGACCGGCAAGAGGAAGACCACGATGGCAAAGCTCGCCCGGGAGAGCAGACTCCGCGAGCGTCGCGTAGAGAAGCAGGCCAGGAAGGACGCGAGGAAGCGGGCCGCGGCGCATCCGCCAAGCCAACCAAGCGATCGCTCCAGCGGCGGCCAGCAATAGGCGAGCAGGCTGCCCGTCGGCGTTGCCGCTCGGAGTGGTGTTATTCGTCCGAATGGTCAGGCTTGACTGCTCGGAGCATCACAACGCATTCGGGATTGATCGCGAGCGGTTCTCCGGCGCGGGCGTCGGTCAGCCATGCGAGTTGCATGATCGACCCGCGCGCCGCGTCGATGATGAGTCGCTCGACAGCCTTGGCTTCGCCTTCCACGCGACAGCGCTCGCCGGTCAGGAAGGTGATCTCGGTTATCGATGTCATGACGTCGAGATACAGGGTGGAGTGGGCGACGTGGCCGTTGCCGGGTGTGGCGTATATGGGTTGATGGCGGCCGTTCGGATGTGGATCGTTAGCGTCGGTTCCGCGAGTCAGCGCGGTTGCGCATGGGCCAGGATCGAACCCAGCGCTGAGGTCCTGCCCGGTGGGTCAGGGTCGGTCGTGAGCCTACTGCCCGTGGCCTGGCTTGCGCAATGTCGCGTGGTCGCGCTCACAAAAGCATGCAGTCGTTGGACGGGATGCTGCGGGTGCTACCGTGTTACGGGCGGGTGGCGTTGTCGCCCGTGAGGTTCTTCTCGGCCGACGCAGCGAATCTCGATCAGATCAGCTGGACCGCGCCGGCCCGGGAAGGAGACACATGTCTGGCCACCAGTGCGCGCGGCGGTTGGCGCGTCTGGGTCATGCCCACGGTCGACGGCGCGTCAGCAGCGATCCTTGCTGCTTCGCTCGGTCGTCTCCACGAAGCGATACGGTGCGGTGAAGACGCAGCGCGAGAAAGCCGAAGATGAACGCCAGGTCAAGCTTGACCTGGTTCGCGAGCAGATCCAGAACGGCACGCTTGTGATCCGCCAGATGACCGATGACGAGCGTCGGCGCTACCCGCCGCGAACCACGCAACCCGAGCAACCCGAGCAACCCGAGCAACCCGAGCAACCCAGGAGACGCTACTGATGAGTGAGCGCGAGGGACTGATCGCACGAATCCGCCAGGTCCGCCGCTCGGGGGCGAGTCCAGACGCACCGGCCCGACGCTCGACCGTCGGTCCACAGGATGGTCGCGACACGCGGGATGACAGGTTGGACGCGCTCGAAGCGCGTATGGCGCACGTAGAGCGGCTGGTCGAGGGGCTACAGGACTCCGTGCACCGGGAATCCGAGCGGCATGCCAAGCTGATCGCCGAGCTCCAAGACCAGATCCAGCCTGGGGCGATGGGCGCAGCCCTCGCCGAGGATGCCCGCAGCCGCGGACTGTAATCGACGTGACCACGTTCTTCATCCCCGGTGTCGCCGGCGACCCGACTCTCGTCGAGGGCGCATATCGTGACATGGGCGGCGTGATCGAACTCGAGATGGGTCGACGACCGAGCGCCCGTCGCATCCTGAGGCTGTGGACACGCCGGGGAAGCATGGATTGCATCACCGAGGTCGGTATCTCCGATCCGCTGCGCGGCGGCATCGTGCTGGCGATCTTCGACATGGGGCCTCACGACCCATTCATCGTCTGGTGGCGGCCCGACAGCGGAAGGGCTGACGGCGTGCGCGAGATCCTCGGCTGCAACGCGTATGCGGTGATGGAGTTCGACTCATGAGCTCCGCCCGCGCGATCGCGATCGCGCACGCCGACGTGTGCGACTGCCACGACCGGGTTAGCGCTGCTGGGGGCGAAGCTGTACAGGTGGGGTCTCCGATCCAACGCTTGCCTGAGGCAGCACGCGTGAGGTCCCGCGCTCAGTAGCTCTGCAGGCCCAATCTTGGGCGCTGCCAGAAAGCCTCGCCCGCCGGAGCACGGACGTCGCGGAGCTGTTGCTCGGCGCGGTGCAGCTGACGAGACGCCCCAGATCGACAATCAACAGCCTCGTTCTCGCGCCCCCGGCTCAACCGTTCGACGGCGACTGGCGCGAGCTGGCCGCCGATTCGACAGGGCAAGCCTCCGCGTCACGAGCCTGAGCAACCTCCCGCCCCGCCTCGCCCGTCGCAGGCGATGTTGGTTTGGCAACGAGAGCCACGCCCACCAAACCCCAACCCGCCTCATACCCGCGCGAGCAAGAATGCTCTCCGGCAGGAGGGAAGCCGATGCTCGCTTGTTAACGGCTAACGCCGGCCGCCGGGTTGGATGACGAGGAGCGGCCGCACGGATCGCCGCCGCATCATGGCGATCCGACCGTCCGCGACCTCGACAGCGCCGGGCTCGTCGCTCGTGGGTTGAGATCCCGGCAGCTCAGCTTTCAATTTGCGCTCCACTGCGCGGTGGCAAACTCAGGGTTGGGCTCACAGCAGGGGGTCTTGCGGCGAGCGAGCCATCTCGTCGGCCCCAACGGTTCGAGTGGTACAACGGCATTAGCCAACTCATCCTGCCGCCGATTGCTAACTGCAAGAAAGCCCCGCTAATCATCGGCATTTTACGAGAGGTGAGCGATGGGATTCGAACCCACGACCGCCTGGACCACAACCAGGAGCTCTACCAACTGAGCTACGCCCACCGCGGTTAGCTGAATCTACCATCGCCGCGGGGTGGCGATCGTCGTCGTCCGCGCGGAGCACAGCCAGCTCCACCGGCAGGGACCAGCAGTTGGACCCGATCAACGGCATCTTCTAGCCACGCGTACTGTTTCCAGGACCCGCCCCCGTAGCTCAGCTGGATAGAGCGACGGCCTTCTAAGCCGTGGGTCGCAGGTTCGAGTCCTGCCGGGGGCGCTGGTGGCAGAAAAGCTGCGAACCGAGGGTGGTTGCGTAAAGCCGCAGGCTTCGATGTTGGGCGTGCTCCACTCAGAATCGGTCCGGCGCGTGGTGGTGGCGCCTAACTGCGATCTCGACGTCCCCATCGGGTCGAGATCCCGTATTCCCGCCACCATGGCCGCTAATCGGGATCTGGACATCTGCGCCGGGTCGAGATCCCGTTTTCCCGCCACCCGAAACGGCCATCTCGCCCCCGCCGGCACCGCGAGATGACGTATCCGCCATCACGCGCCATCGCCTGCCGCGCTCATCTGGCCGGCGCAGCGTCGGCCGGTGTCACGCCGGCGCGACTCGCGGCTGAGAGCGCGGTCGAGGTGGTGCTTGACAGATCGACGTCCGGGCGCGCTACCAACGCTCGCGAGAATCGACTCACATGGGGGTCCTCGAAAGCCACTCCGAACGCGTCGTCCAACCGTGTCTTCTCGAGTGTCGCTTCTAGCCCACAGCGCAAGGCGCGAAGAGAAAGGGATTCCCGGTCTCGGATGCTAGGACCGACTAGCCCACACCAGGCCTGTACCTGTCCGGGGCTCGATGTGACCGGCATGCAGCTCGTAGCCGGCGCGCTTTAGCAAATCCAGTGCAGCAGCGTGGGCATCGGCTTGTGGGGCGTACCGCCAGTGCCACTCCATGACGATGACCCGCGCCTGCAGATCGGCCATGCGTGGATCGGAGAGGATGGACCATTCGCCGCCTTCGATGTCCATCTTGAGAAGGTCGGTGTCGTACTGGAGGGTGAACAGATCGACCATCATCACGTCGATTCCCGCCTCGCCTCCGTCGGCTCTTCGCGATAGGGAGAAATGCCCGGGGATAAAGGTCATGTGCCCGGAACAATTCGACACGGCTGCCTGGCGCGCTGTCCAACAATGGTTGGCGTGATTGAGCGCGATCGTGTCGTTCAGCATCGCCGCGTTTGCGGGATCTGGTTCAAACGATCGCATCCTGTCGACGTTCCAGCGGCCAAGGGCGAACACTCCAAAGGTCCCGATGTTGGCGCCGAGATCGAGGATGCGCAGCGGTCCGCCAAGGTGAGAGGCGATGACTGGCGGTGGCTCGTAAGCCTTCGGGGCGATGAGGACCTCGTCGACAACCTCGAGGTCGCGCGTTTGGTGCCGCACCACGATGATGTGTCCCGAGGGCAAGGAATAGCGACCGATGCCGCCTCGCGCTTCGCCGAGCAAAAACAGTGGCGCCGGGCGTAACACCGCCGCGAGGCGCCGGAGTTGGGCTGCCCGCCAGCGCAGGTGTCGCGCTTTCCGTACGAGGCCGAGACGTCGCGCGAGCGGTCGCAGCCAGTCGAGCCCCTTCACGCTCCGCGAGGTTATCGCGCCCCGGCTTCGTGGCCACTCCATCGCCCGGCTGCGCGTGGACACGCTCAGAGTGTCGCAAGAATCGAACAGCGGAAGTCCGGGGCGAAACGGCGACTGAGTGCCGAGTTCACGCGATCGGACAGGCGCTGGTCAGTCTCCGGCGGTTTGACTAGGCGCCGCGAAAGCATGGCACGTCGACCAGGGCTTCCCGTCTGGGCGGTTCGGCGACCCCGGTTGCTACCCAGCGCGTTCAGACCTCGGTGGGCGGGATGTTGTGGTTGAAGCGAAACATGTTGTTGGGGTCGTACCGCTGCTTGATGTGGCGCAGCCGCTCGAAGGTGGAGTCGCCATACGCTGCCCGGACGCGCTCGATCGGCTCGTCCGGTGCTCCGTAGTTGAGATAGCCGCCGGCGCTGGCCGAGTCTGACGCCACCACGGCGGCGGTCCGGCGCGCCCAGTCGATGTGCTCGCTGTCTTGGGTGGCGTCCTCCCAAATCGCCAATCCGCTGACGTTGAAGCAGGGATCGCGGCGGCTGAACGCAGTCGCGTCGGCCGGCAGCCGCGACGCTGCGCCATGCATCGGCTCGATCAGAATCTCATCCTCGCCGTCCTGCGGGTGGGCGAGACAGTGCTCGACGATCTCGTCGATGAGGTCGTCCGGCACTGCGCGCACGAAGTGGCTCTTCCAATAGTTGCGTGAACCGAAAACGGGGGGCACCTCGCTCAGCATCGCCTGAATCTGCAGGTAGCTGGTGAGCCCGAGCTGGTCGCGCAGCACCGGCAGCTGCTCGCGCAGCGGACCCACCGATTCCTCCCCCGCTGCGGCGTCGCCCGCGAAGCAGACCAGCACGTCCGCCTCTCCATCGGCCAAGCTCACCATCAGCGTCAGCTCGTCGGGCGCGGACTCCATCACGTCGCGAAACAGTCGCACCGCGTCGCCCAAGTGCGGCTGCGCGAACGAAATCCAGCCACCCCATACCGCCGGCAGCGGATGCAACACGAACTCGAACTCGGTGACCACGCCGAAGTTTCCGCCGCCACCGCGAAGCGCCCAGAACAGATCGCCGTGCGCTGACTCTGACGCAGTCACCACGCTG